>Ga0315287_10001628_pt1 | contig 20890 bp, 19 predicted proteins | sample YL17G11_0_MG_FD_205037 | JGI IMG/M metagenome (GOLD analysis project Ga0315287, IMG submission 205037) | Sediment microbial communities from Yellowstone Lake, YNP, Wyoming, USA - YL17G11_0 | ecosystem: Environmental > Aquatic > Freshwater > Lake > Sediment | place: USA: Wyoming | collected...
CGACATTTTCGGAGTCGTCCTTGCCGACCGGCACGTCGCTTCTGGCGGGCTGGGGGACCAGCAGCATCAGGTGCTCAAAGGCGCTCTTCTGGGTCTTTAGGGTGGCCTCGAGACCTTCCATTTCGCCCTTGATGACGGTGACGCGTGCTTTTAACGCCTCGCGTTCTGTGGCTGGGCTCTTACCGATGGTCTTGGATAGGCTGTTGCGTTCCGCCTGCAACGACTCCCACTGGGTCTGGAGTGGGCGGATGGCGGCATCGAGTGCAAGCAGCTGGTCGAGGTCGATGTGGTTGCGCTTATCAGCAGCACCGCGCCGTACGGCCGCGGTATGCTCGCGTATAAATTTGATATCAAGCATCCGTACATGCGTCCCTAATTAGAGTTGGCGCCAGTGACTCACCCAGCCAGGTGGCCTTTGACGAGCATCATCTGATATTCTGAGCGAAGCGCAAACTTGTTTCTACAGTTGGCCTTTTGATGTCTGAGGCGGAAACCCCGCGGAGGTTCTATGGCAATCCGGCGTTGTGGTGTGGTGCTGCTGCTCGGCAGTGGCTTAATGTCGGGTCTTTTGCCCAGTTTGGCCGATGCTGCGCCGGTGCCAGCTGCGGCAACACTAGCTCAGGAAGATGCAGATGCGGCAACGCCGGAGTCAGATAGTACCGACCCGGTCATGCCAGCACCAACCCCTGGCGACGTCGATGCGGCACCTACAACAGCACCGCGGCCAGGGGGTGACTCCGCCCTGGACCGCCATGCGGCGGCGACTAGCGACACCGCATCGTGGTTCATGCCAGCCTACAATCAAGAAGAAAGGCGCAGTGATATCGGTGTGCCCATCGTCAGCTTTTTGCTGCCAGGATTTGGCCAATGGCTGAATGATGATGCTGTCAGTGGAGCAGTGTATTCCGGGGCTGCGATCGCCGGTTATGTATACGCTGGGAGGGTGGCAGCTAGCGACCACTTGACCCATCAAGATGAGGTCATGAAGCAGCGCGCTGCCGATCACGGTGTTAGCGAGCAGCAGGCTCTTGCCCAAAAAGACATTGCCAAGCGCAAAAACACCTTGGGTGGCCTAGTGGCGCAAGGTGCGGGAGGATTAAGCCTCTATCACAGCTTTCGCACCGCGGTGGCCACACGTCGGGCCGCTGGCGAATATAGTTTTCTGGCCCGCGATGAGACCCCCGTGGAGTTGCTCACTGCACCCTTGCATTTTGCGTTTTTGGCTCGGCCCACTACGTATATACCCCTGGCCATCGGCGCCACCATCGCCGCTTTCCAAGCTAGGCAAAAGCCTGGTCCAGATATGATTCGCTCCAAGTACAACGGTGCCGATGCCCTGTTCACCTCGGCATTCTCCTACAACGCCGGAACGCACGAAGAGGCCATCTTTCGCGGTTGGCTGATGCCCGTGGCGAGGGAGTACGGTGCCAACGACACTTGGTCCAACGTCGTGCAGTCGCTCCTTTTTGCCGCTGCTCACCTAGGCTCTAATCCCACCCCGCTACCACAGTTGCTGCTTGGCTATGACCTCGGATACGTCACGCAAAAAAACCATTGGGCACTCAGCGAGTCCGTGTTCATCCACGTCTGGTGGGACGTTATGGCATTCTATTCGCAATATCAGTCTGACTGGAAATATGCCAAGCAGGCTCGTATCCCTGCACCCAGGCCGATACTCTGGGCACCGCCCCTTGAATGGCACTTTTAGTCTGCGGCTGCCGCCTGCTTCGGCTCCGGCCCTATCAGTGGAATAACAACTCCGGCAGCTACAGCGGCGCAGTGCTGAGCGACGTTGCGCCCTAAGGGCATCTGCCAAGATTAGCATGGACGTGTGGCCAGTCGATTAAAAAACCTTTGTGTAGGCTGTTCTATCCAGCGGTAGGTGTATGCCGAAACTAAAATAACCACCAGGGCAAAAGCGATGCAAAGACCGTCAGATACCCCCGGTATTGCTAAAAAGGACTGCCATTGTGCCAGTTGATGCAATGCGGTCGCAAGTTTAACCACTAGTTTCTCGGACATGCTGGCGAGCCCCAACAAGAATAGATGTGTCATATAAATCGAATAGGACCATTTGCCGAGATTTAAGCAGGTTTTGGTGTGGAGGATTTTTGCGACGGCGCCATTGGATTGGGCAAAGACAAAAATCACTGCGGAGAATATCAGCGGTGACATTAAGGATAGGAAGGTATCGTGTGCAAGTGCAACAAAAAGACAAGCAAGAGCCGCGCTGAATATTTCGCTATAGGTGCCAAAGCCGAGTCCTGGTGCGGACCAATTCGCGCGCAGGCGATGCAAAGCGACGCCGATGAAAAAACCGTACAGGCAGCGTACAAATCCCAAGTTATAAGTGACATCCATCAGGCTTGTCGACATCTGGACTAGAATCATTGCGGCAAGCCCAGCGGTGACGGCCGCGACGACCTTCAGGCGCGGCCGTAGGCCCCAAACAACTAGGGCAAATACGACATAGGTCCAAAATTCAGCGGCTATGCTCCAGCTCGGGGCGTTCCATGTCAAACCTGGCAGGATGCCCATGGAGTGCAACAACAAAATGTTGGGTAAAACGGCGTCTAGCCGCATGGTCGCCGTAAAAGGGGGGCTGGTGAATGGGACATGCGCCACCCATACCAGCGTTAGCTTGACGAGTTCCAGACCGAAAAAGGCGAGCATCATCGCCGCATGCAGTGGCCAAATCCGGCCAAACCTGCGTATGACGAATATCCGGAGGCTACTCAGGCTAACAATGCGGTTGGCATAGGCCTCGGACATGACAAAGCCGCTGAGGACAAAAAAGAAATCAACGAAAAGAAACGAGCCTCTTATTAAAGCACTGCCACCAATAAGTCCGTGGCCACCGGCGTGATACAGGACCACAGCAAGCGCGCAGAGCCCGCGCCAACTATCTAAAGCGGTAAAGCGCATCACTGATCCTTAAATCAAATGGCAGCCGATGTGCGGTATTAACGAGCAGCAAATTTTAGCGTTCGCAGCGCCACCAATTTATCTGCACTATCATAGCCATAGACTACCATATGGCTGCCCGCGCTGATGGGCATGGCGTGGTCGACGGCAAAAAAAGCTCGGCCCAAAGCCGCATCAGCATAGGTGGCACCGACCATTTCCCTGCTGCAGCTGAGGTCTTTAGCATTTGTTGTTAGGCACAATTCCACCGTGCTAATCTTCGTTGCTGCAGCGATACTCACATGAAAGCTCTCCGGGGTGTCGCTGGCGACAATGGCCAGCTTCAAGTCACTTTCTGAACTTGCTCTCAAGGCTGCGAGGTTTGCGCTATAGTCGGCCTCAACTCCGATCAGGCCGGCCTCGTGAATCAAATAGGCCAGACACAGTTGGACAAAGCGCCCGGTTAAAGCTTTATTGTTGATCGTGCTTGAGGTGTCTTGAGGCGTGTGTAGGGATTCATTGTAGTCCGTTGGATCCTCAAACGGGAACAATGTTGCGTATCCTGCATTGCGCCAGGACCGATGGTCTGAGGTCCCAGCCTTCAAGGCGCGTACAATATAGTCGCCGCCCAGGTAATTGTTTAGTAACGCCTTGGCGTACCGTCGCAGCGTGAAGCTGGAATCGTTCTCGACTAAATAGATCGTCTGACTCGAGGATTTGGCGGCCCACGAGTCCATATCAAGCTGCAGCATGCTTGCCACTTGCCGCTTTGCCGCGGCGTAACCAGCGGCGATGTCGCCACTTCCGACCAAGCCAACTTCCTCTGCGGCATAAGCATGAAGCTCGACGGTGCGCTGGAACTTTAGGTGCCCACTTTCGATTTGCCGAGTGATCTCGACAAGGGTCGCAATGCCGCTGGCATCATCATCGGCGCCTGGAGCTGCGCTTTTGATGTCTGCTTTGTTTATACTGTCGAGGTGGGCGCCGATGATGACGACCGCACCTGTCGCCTGCGGGTCATTGGTGCCAGGAATAGTGACGACTAGCGACTTTTGTGGAGTGCTGGCATGGGTGATCTGTTGGTAACGGATCCCAGGGATGTTGCCGGCGGCCGCCTCGGTGATCATTTGCTGCACGAGCGCCGGTACAGTGGCGCCGGAGGTAGAGGTGTGAAACCGGGTGGGCAGGGCTTCGAGCTGCTGTATCGACGTAGCGAGCCGGGTGATCATGGCGTCATTCACCTTGGGTATCACTGCAGCGACCCCGTCGATCTTTACCGCCGTAGCGTATAAGGGTGGGATCAAGGTCACCGTAGCTGGATCGATCAGGCCTAAGCCGCGAACTATCTGCAGGCTGCCGCAGCTGTTGTTGGCGGCGTGGGCGTTGGCGGCGAGTTGGTCGAGTTCGCCTTGATGGCTAAGACCGACCATAGCAAAGCCAGGCCGTTGTGCAGTTCCTGGATCAAACACCAGGGTGTGCTCAGACTGCCGCAAGGAGTCCGCTAATAAAGACGCCAACGGAAACCTAACCATAACCAGTGTGATTAAATCTTTGTTGGATTTTAGGTCAAGTTTACCAACAAGGCGTATTCCGATGTCGCCCTCTTGCCAAAGGTCGCGGGGCGTTTTTCGACCATCGCTGTTGACTTCAAGAATTCCAGCCATGTCCGGGCGCACCCAGACCTTGCGCGGCTCGCGCTGGCAGTGGCTGCAGAGCTGGGCACTCCATAGGAGCATGACTAGCCAAGTTTTCGTGGTCATTCGTCCAGCACCTGCAGGGTTGAACCCGACCAATCGGCTGAGCCGTCCCACCCCGCGGGAATATGCTGGGCTGCGCCCACTGTGGATGGAGCCGGGCTCGGACTCTGTGCCGGCTTGTCTTGACCACATTGTAGGCAAGTGGCGACGATCCAAACTACAGCCAAGCGCTTGGTAATGCCTATTTCCAGCCTCACTTAGCACTCCCTTTGTTTGGCCAAACCTACTGATCTTTCGGTACTTATTGTAACAGTAGTTAACTTCCGGCAGCAATTGCCGATAGGCAGAGGATGCCTGCGGAGGGTTTTTACAACTGCGTACAAACAATCTTTTTATTCTATCCTTAGGAGTCGTTGCCCTGCTTCTGGGGGGCTGCAGCTCGGCCAGCCTATCACTGACGGCCAAGCTTACGATTGGCATGCTTGGAGTATTCACGGCGCCGCCCGGGGTCGTCGGTAATAACCTACCGAAGTCGGCGGGCTTTACCTTAATTGCCGCGGCCATCAATACCAGCGATGGCCAGACCTTCGCTGCCTATGATGGCGCTGCCACTCCGATCACAGTCATCAATCGGCCGCAGATCATCGTCGAATATGATCTGACCAAAGTCCTCAACCTGACGATTAGCAGTATTAGCGTTCAATTTGATTCCGCGATCACCGCCACTGGCAAGTACGATGCGGCAATGACGGCGACCTTGGCCAATGCCACCGCGACTTATGCCGTGCCGCTGGACGTTACGACTGGCAAGGCAGTGCGTCTCAATGTCGGTGTTCAGTGGAAGAATACGGTCAGCCGCGACGATGGCGAAAAGACCGAAACTCTAGTGGCGCCTGTACTAGAGGTCGCGTTGGGTGACAGTGGCAGCTAAGGCTTGTGCTATAGCTATGCTTTTATGCTTTCGCCTGTGCCGAGCGAGGCTACTCGGCACCTACTCGAGATAACCTGAGTGCCAGTGCGGAATTCGCTGTTATCCTGCCGGAGCGCCGTCTAGAATCTCCTTTCCTAGGCGACATCGCCTCAAACGGAGCGGGACATCATGGCCAACCAGCAGCGTAATATCGTCGTCAGATTCTTTTTAGGCATCCTACGGTTTATCCGCAATTACTTTGTCTTTGTCGGTGTCGTCACCACTTTACTATGGATCGGCGCCCTCGTGGTTCTCCTCCGTGGTCCATCGGTTGATTTTGACATCCCTACCTCCACTGTTGCCCTCAGCACCCAGCATCCGGCGCCTTTGCGCCTCGACCTCGCCGGTAAGATCGCCGAACACCAGCCTGGATTTTCCGACTCGGTGATGGCGCATTTCCTCGGTGGTGACACGGCAATTTATCTACCGGAGCTGCGTCTAGTCCTGCAGCGAGCAGCGTCGGATGCGCGCATCAGTGAGCTGCAAGTGATGCTTATGCCGCTAGCTGGATCTCCGGCTAACTTTGCGGAACTGCGTCGCATCATTGCCGACTTTCACGAGGTCGGCAACAAGCCGGTACGCTTCTATTTGGCAGCGGCCCAAGACTGGGGCTATTATCTTGCGTCAGTTGCCACCACCATCACCTTAAATCCAGCTGGCGAAGTCTCCTTGCCAGGACCATCCTTTCAGCTCATGTACTTTGGCGATGCATTAAAGAAGCTTGGTGTAGGCATCGACGTGGTGCGCGCCGGCAAATACAAGTCGGCTTTCGAGCCATTTATCGCTAATAAGCCCAGCGATCCAACTTTAGAAGAATACTCCAGTCTGCAAAAGAGCCTGCTCGACCACATCGTCGCCGTAGTTGCTAAGGGCCGGAATAAGTCCGAGGCGGTAGTCCATTCTTGGTATAAACAATCACTCTTTACCACCGAGTCGGCCATTAAAGCCGGCATCATCGATGGGGTGGGGTACCCTCCCGCCGATCATGGCCCCGCAGATCAAGGTGAGACGGCAAGTGATCCGGTGTCACTCAGCGACTACGCCAGCGCCACGCACAATGACAAAGGCAAGAAGGAGTCTGTTAAGGACCAGGGCGGTATTGCTCTGATTGAAGCGGTCGGTGAGATCAGCTTGTCTGGGGCTGGTCATCCAAGTTCAAGCGATGGCATCTCGCCAGCCGATATGCATAAGCAGGTCGCTTGGGCACTGGAGACTGACGAAGTCAAGGCGGTGGTTCTGCGTATATCCAGTCCCGGCGGCTCGGCCACGGCATCTGATATGATTTGGAACGACATCAAAGCGCTGGCGGACAAAAAGCCGTTGGTCGTATCGATGGGCGCCTATGCTGCATCCGGGGGCTATTACATCGCCGCACCAGCCCGTAAAATCATCGCTGAAGCAACCACGATCACTGGTTCAATTGGCGTTATCGGCATGTTACCCAGCGCCAAGGATTTCGAAGAAAAGTGGGGGGTCAGCTTCTACACCGTCACCTCATCCGACCGCCACGACATGCTTAACCTTGGTTCGCGCGCGTCGGCTGAGGATAAAGTTCTCCTAGAGAAAACCATTGATGAGGTCTACAGGGTTTTCATGCAGCGAGTCGCCGATGGTCGGCATATACCCCTGGATAAGGTCGCGGCGCTAGCTCAGGGCCGGGTGTATACTGGGCTGCAGGGCAAACAGCTTGGCCTCGTCGATGAGATTGGTGGCCTGCACACGGCATTGACCGAAGCTAAGCGAATGGCTGGATTTGACGTTACCAAGCTCTATCCGATCCTGCATTATGAGGACGACGGCTTCAGTTTACGTCAGTGCCTAAGGCACCCCTCGCCGGCAAAATTGGCTAAATGCCTAGGGGGCGTCAAGACCCAGCTTAGCCTGCCGTTCTTGCCGCTACTGGCAGCCCCAAGCCCGCTGCAGATTGAAAGCAAGCTCCAAGGATGGCTTGAAAACACGCGGCAGGAGCGCTCGCTGATGCTATGGCCGGGGTATCTGAGTGTTCATCTGCGTTAGGCTTTTTTAACTTTGGGGGGCGGGCTCTTGAAGATCGTGTCGAGGTCTAGGCCCGTCAATTTCTTAATGCCTGAAAGCAACCAATATAGGGCTCCCATGGTCATCAGCATGCAGGGAATCACGATGATGGGGTAGCTTAACGCGGTCATCTTTCCTAGCTGTTCATTGAATTCCGGGGTACCCGCTGGACTCGTAACCAGGTAGGTAGCGAGTAAGAAGTTCAAAGCAGCACTGAGTAAAAACGAAGCTCCTAGCAGCCAGGTCACCCGCACCAGTAGCAAATTAAATGCCGCAGTGTTGTCGCGGGCGGTTAGCTCTTGATCGACTTTGGCTACGTCGATGATGCGGTCATTGTATAGCATCGTTTTTATGAGAGGGGATTTCGTGCGCAGCGAAATCACCACTGCTAATCCCATCATCGTCGGGATCGCAGCCTCTTTGATTGCAAACCAAGAGCCATCCAAGTGGAACACGCCGATGCTACCAGTCGCTAGAATGCTTAAAAAGCCGAGCAGCGAAATCGGGTTGGCCTTACGCCGCATGGCGAAGTCATAAAGACCAAAGCCTAGCGGAAAAATGAGCGCTACAACCAAAGCGTTCGTCGGGCCCAGGTAGTTAGGCTTGCTGAAGCGATAAAGGATGATCGCTGGGATGACGATATTAAAGAGGAGAACAGCCAGGGGGCTTTCGGTCGATACTGGCTTTTTAGCCATGGTAGGGGCGTTGCTATCGGTCACGCAGGGTTCCTGTCGATAAAAGTGTGGTGTTGAGGGCCGCGCCAGCGGATGCGGTATTGACGAATGGCCTCGGTAGAGGGTAGACATGGTCGTCGTTTTACCAAAAGTTCGAGTCAGGAGGATACCTCGGTGGCCATCAAGAAAGCCAGTGATTATACAATCGAGACCCGCCGTAATGGTCGCTTTTCCGTGCACAAACGCGGTGGTGGGCTGATCAATGGCGAAGAGAAAACCAAAATCCTGCAGGCCGCCGGCAAGGTTAAAGTACTCAAGGCCAAGGCAAAACCAGCGCCTGAAGCCGACGCTCCAGCCACTTAAGTCCAGCCACAGTCCAGTCAAAGACCGTAGGTAGGGTCGACCCGCTTTAGGTCGGCGACCGACATGACTGGCGTCCGTGGCCCATCAGGCTTGGGAAGGTTATGATACTCCTGGTTTAACCACGGGAGAGGACAGGACCTATGCCTAAGGCGCTGATCATCACGGAAAAACCAAGCGTCGCCCGAGATATCGTGGCGGCGCTTGGTGGTTTTACGGCCAAGCAGGGCAACGCCTACTGGGAAAGTGATGACTTTCTCTGTACCTATGCCGTTGGCCATATCTTCACCCTGTTTGAGCCCGAGGATATCGACAGCGCCTTCAAGCAGTGGAAGCTGTCGACCCTACCGATCCTGCCCAAAGTCTTTCAGCTTAAGCCCATCCCCGGCCATGAAACGCGCATCAGCGTGCTGCACAAGCTGATCGAGCGCGCTGATATCAACGTCCTGATCAACGCCTGTGATGCCGCACGTGAGGGCGAGCTGATCTTTCGCGAGATCGTCGGCTACCTCAACAGCCGTAAATGGGTCCGTCGCCTCTGGTTGCAGTCGATGACGCCGGAGGCCATCCGCCATGGCTTCCAGGTCCTTCGCGACGGTACCGACCTGGAGGGCCTCGGCGCTGCAGCGGAATGTCGCGCCCGGTCCGATTGGTTGATCGGCATGAATGCGACCCGTGCTTTTAGCGAGCGTCTGCGCAATCGCGGCGAGCGGACACCGTGGTCGGTCGGTCGCGTTCAGACTCCGACTTTGGCCTTGCTGGTCGAGCGGGAGCTGCAGATCCTCGGGCACCGACCGCGACCCTTCTTCCGAATCATCGCTAAGTTTAAGGCTGAGACCCACACCTACGAAGGCACGTGGTTTGATCCTAAGTTTAAGGCCAATGAGCTGCACCCCGAGCGCAAAGACGACCGCATCTTTGACCGTGCGCAGGCCGAGGCCTTGGTGCATTCGCTGCCCGGCGCTGCAGCTATCGCTAAGGAATCGCGTGAGGAGAGCCTGCGTCACGCGCCCTATCTGTTTAACCTCACCGGCCTGCAGAAGTACATGGCGCAGCGCTACAAATGGTCGGCCAAGCGCACCTTGGAGGCCGCGCAGCGCTGCTATGAGACGCATAAAGTTCTGACCTATCCGCGAACCAGCTCGAGTTGCCTGCCGGAGGACTACCGGGCCGAGGTGGAGCGGCTGATCGAGGGCTACCGGGGACACGCCGACTACGGTGCGGCAGCGGATTATCTGCATCAACACGGCCGCAAGAATGACAAGCGGACCTTTAACAACGCTGGCGTCTCGGACCACTTCGCGATCATCCCCACCGGCAAGCAGCGTGCCTTGTCTGGGGACGATGGCCGGGTCTACGACGCCGTGGTGCGCCGTTTTCTTGCCACCTTCTACCCGGCCGCGGTCTACGACAAGGTCAAACGGCTGACGGTCGTCTCGGGCCAGAGCTACCGTACTGGGCCGATCGAGACCTTGGTCCAACCTGGTTGGCTGGCGGTCTACGATCGAACCGCCGAGGAGTCACCGTCGCAAGCGCTACCACCCCTTCGTCCGGGCCATAAACACGCGGTCGACGTGCCCGTCCAAGCCGTCGATGCTCTGATCAAGGACGAGACCACCAAGCCGCCGCCGCGCATCAATGAGGCCGGCCTCCTCGGCTTGATGGAGCACGCTGGCCGGCAGATCGAGGACAGCGAGCTGCAGGCTGCGCTGACCAGCGCCGAGGGTCTGGGCACGGCGGCGACCCGGGCCGACATCATCCAGAATTTGAAGATCAAAGAGTATGTGGACGGTGCGCTGCGTCCGACCTTTAAGGGCATTCACCTGATTCGCACGCTCGACCGCCTGAAGGTCTCACGGCTGACCTCACCGGAGCTGACGGCCAAGCTGGAACTCGAACTCGCCGAGGTCGAGTCTGGCAAGCGCGTGGCCGCTCAATACATGGTGGAGATCAACCGCTACACGACCGAGGTCGTTGAGGCAGCGCGCCGTCTCGACTGGCGCCATATCTATCCAAACACGGAGCCGCTTGGGCCGTGTCCGATCTGCCGCACCGGCCGAAGGTCGACGCAGGAGCAGCCACCGCAGGTTTATGAGCGCACGTTATTCTATGCTTGTGAGTCGGTGACTGGGCCAGACACCGGCTGTGACTTCAAGGTCTGGAAGGATGTGGCGCATCGCTACATGACCCGCAGCAATGTCGAGCAGCTGCTCGAGGACGGCAAAACCCACCTGCTCGACGGCTTTAGGACCAAGTCCGGGCGCGACTTTAAGGCCATGGTCGAGCTTCAAGCGGGCAAGCTACGGCTGATCGACGACGAAGGTCACAGCGACTTCGTGACGCCCATGGATACCGCGGCAAGAGCCTTCCCAGACGGTCGTCCGCAGGACGCCGGGTCGAGGCCTCGCCAGGCGCCGTATCGGGCTAAGGGCGCAGGCAAGGATCAGGCCGGACCCTCTGCTCCGGCTGCGTCCGCCAGCGACCGGCCTAGCCTGGGGCCTTGCCCGATGCATGGCCCGGACTGCCAAGTGCTCGTAACCAGAGGTGCTTTTGTCTGTGCGACCCGCCTCAAGGCGTTTGCAGCGGGGGAAGCCCAGCCGCAGGGGGTGATGATTCCGCGCATGTTATGCAAGCGGGAGCTGACTCCAGCCGAGGTCTCTGGCATGCTGGCGACGGGCGCCACGGCCGAGTTGAAGGGTTTTATCTCCAAATCCGATAAACCCTTCGCAGCGATCTTGGTGCTCAACAAACAGGGAGGCTTTTCGTTCGAATTCGCTGACCGTCTCGCTGCAGCCGGCCATGGGCAGTCTCGGGACGACGCTAAGAATGGACAGAAAGGTCGGCAGCAAAAGTCTCCGCGTCGTCGCACGACGACCCGTCGTGCGGAAGCTCGCCATAAGTCCGATCAGGTGGAGTTTTAAATGATCAATCAATTCCCAGGCAATCTCGAGCCCAATACCCCTGTCAGTCCAAAGCGGATGATCCTCTCCGCGGCTGGCGTCATTGCCATCTTGTTGGTGCCGTTTATTGCGGTCACCGTACTCTGGCATGATCGCTGTCCGTCTTCTGTGGTGCAAACGGTGGCCTCGCCAGGTGGAACCTTTGTCGCCGAGCAGATCATCAAGGACTGCGGCAAAACCATGCCCAAGGCCGCTGAGGTGCACCTTTTTCAACTGAAGGACGGCCAACGGGGCAGCGAGAAGACGGTGCTAGTGCTTCCAACGAGCGACAAACTAACCATCGCCTGGAATGCCGAAGACAATGTCGCTATCACCTTACCCGACCATCAAAGTCAGGTGGTCAGCTTTAAGCGTGAGTGGAAGGGCGTCCATATTGCCCTAATCGGCGACATTATCAGCTCAGTGCCCAAGGAAGTGACCGATAGTATGTAGCTTAGTTACGTACCTATGAATAAGCTCGACTCAGCTTTCGTATCAACGATTCCCGTGCCGGGAGGCAGCGCTCGTCATGCATCAAAACTTGGCTGCACTCATGCAACGGGATCCGCAACTCGACTTTCTCGTCCATCTGCTTGAGCTGGCTAAGCGTTACGTCGACCCTGAGCGGGTCATACTATTCGGGTCTCGCGCTCGCGGTGACGCCAAAAGAGTTTCGGATGTTGATGTGGCTTTCGCCTTTAACATCGATAAGGCGGCCCATTGGGGCAGCTTTTGTGCAGAAGCAGACGACCAAATGCCAACACTCCTATCGATGGATTTAGTCAATCTAGCGGAAGCAGATCCCCCATTGCTAACCTCTATTCAAAGAGAAGGCGTCCTCATCTATGAACGCGCGCATCACTCATCAGCTGAGCAATCTTAAAGCAGCCTATGCTAAGCTTGGCGCATTTGCTCAGACCGCCAATCAGACCGAGGTCGTCAGAGCTGGAGTCATTCAAGCCTTTGAGTTCACCTTTGAACTGTTCTGGAAGGTATACCAGTCGTTAGCAGTCGATCAGGGCCTGCCCGCGGCCTCGCCCAAGGCGGCGCTGAAGGCGGCGTTTAAAATGGGATTAGTCGACGACGAGGCGGTTTGGCTGGATATGCTTACGGATCGCAATTTGACGGTCCACACGTACAAAGAGGCTCTGGCCAAGGAGATCCATGGACGGATCGTCGATAGATATATAGCAGCTATGGCGGTCGCTATTGCAGTCGTTGAGACTCAGGCTCCATAATTCTTTAAAATTAAATGGCTTTGTTGCATAAATCCTGCTCTCCTGCCTTCCCGCCCTAACAGTTTTTGGGCAGCGGCTTTATTCCCTGCAACTGGGAGGGCGGGAAGGCAGGAGAGCAGGATTTATGCAACAAAGCCAAAATAAATAATTAACCGCATAATATCTATGACAAATAATTATACTATAACTATTTATATTAATTTGATAAATATCATATTATCTATTTGAGAATTTATGGACTTTTAAAGTCCAGCTTAATCCCCGTACATGCTTCCTCGGTCCTGCAAGCTCGCAGGCATCCCCAACACAGCAAAGGCTATCACCATGCGCCTACATGTCGTGTCAGTGCTCGCCGCCCTCAGCTTAACAGCTTGTGGCCGCAGCACTCGTGAACTCGAATCCTCACATGTGATGAGCTTCGCGGAGTTCACCGCCGGTGCAGCAGACTCAGCCACCGACCAAACCTGTGATGCAACTTGTCAGTCCTACCGCAAGGAGTTTGCTTACATCGTCTATGTCGGTAAACAGATTTACTGCTATTGGGATGAAAAGAAAGCAGCCACGGGGACCGACTTTGACGCCCTTGCCGCGAGATTAACCGCACGCATCACGACAGGGACCAGCCTGAATAGCTACTTTGCCCTCATTAGAGAATGGGCGAGTTCGTTTCACGATGGCCACGTGAATCTGATCTCTGGTGAAGATCTTTCGAGCATAGAACTCTATTCAGCACCGGTTCGCTTTGAGCTTCTGGCTCCGGGCACCGATCATGAGTCCTTGGTCATCGCTTCGGTCACCGACGCGACCGGCCCAAAGGTCGGGCAGGTCGTGCAACGTATCGACGGAATGCCCGTCGACGCAGTGCTCTCTGTGGGAGAAACGATGGTCAGCGGCAGCACTGCCCAGATGCGCCGCAGAAACGCAGCGCGCCGGTTGTCCGATGCCGTTGGCCCAGGCACCTTCTCCCTGCCGCTGGTGATCTCGGTGCAACAGGATCAAGCAGTCGCCGAATTCCGTGTGCCGCGACTCATCAAGCTGTCGCTGCCGCCAGACACTGGAGCGCCACCCCGTCCGGAGCCGACTGGCAGCGACACCATCAAGGCCATGATTCTTCCGGGCAATATCGGCTATCTCAAAATCGATGGATTTGTCGGCAGCAAAGACGCCTTCTTGTTTGACGAGGCGATGGATCGAATGGCCCATACGATCGGATTGATCGTCGATGTCAGGGCCAATGGTGGCGGCGACCAAAGTGGTGACCGCATCTTGGCTAGACTGAGTGCCGCGCCGCTCGACCGTTACCGCGTCAGCGAGCGTCAGGCAGACTTTATCTTGGCGCACCGCCCCAATGTCTTCACGTCCCCAGCCTACCTTCCAGGCCAGGCGTTTTCTGCATGGCATGAAAATCATGTGCTCCAAGATCCGCGGACACCGCACTATGATCACCCAGTGGTCGTGCTGACATCGTCGGACTGTTTTAGTGCTTGTGACACCTTCGTCGCAGCGCTGAAGGCCAATAAACTGGCGACGGTGATCGGCGAACCTACGGGTGGCGGCACCGGTACGCCCTTGGTCTTTGAGCTGCCGGTGTCGACTGGCTTTCGTTTTCGCTACTCGGTCGTCAAAGGCCGTACCATCCACGACGAGCCCATCGAAGGTGTGGGGACGACGCCTGACTTGATCGTTGAATCCAAGCCTAGCGATGTGGCCGATCATATCGATGCGCAGTTGGTTGCCGCCACGGCATATCTCTTAAAGCAGGGTCAGCCCGCCGCCGGACTTGACGCCAGCGTCCTTGCAGCATCGATTCAGTCCATCAGCACGCCATACAGCACGGACCTTGATATGAGTCCGACATTGGCGCATGAGCGGTGGCTAAATCAAATAGCGGCGTACGATGAGCGCTAAGGGCCGATTAGAAAGGCGAGTAAGCGATTTTGATAAGATCGAAGCTATTCGTCGTCGCAGCAACCGAGATGTTGGTAAGAATGCCTATCGGTCGAATACTCAAGCTGCCTTGATAATAAGTGTAGGCGGAGCCGATGGCGCCGCCGCCTTTGAAGCGGTAGTAGACGAGCTCTAAGCCCAAATGTCGGCCATTGCCTCGACCGAATGCGACATAGACGTGCTCGCCGTTGATGCGGGAGTCGAGCCAGTTCAAACTCCCGCCAAACCCGACCGAAGCGAATAAATCCGGGAAGTGTGCCGGCGTGATGCCAAAGCGAAGAATCGCTGAACCGGTAAAACCAATGATATTGACGCTTGCCGACACGAGCGGCTGTTTAGGGGTGTTGGCATCAAGATGCTTTTTTTCTAGTTGATAGAATGCACCGCCAAAGCCCAAGTCGTAATAAAACAAGCCAGTCGGCTTCACCACCTTTTGGATGCCGAGACGAAAAGGGGTTCTGCTCTGGACGGACAGGACGGCACTACAAGCTTCCGTACCGGTCGAACGGACCGGATTGCAGCGTTCGCCGCCCGCGGATAGCGGAGCATTATAGCTGACGGTGGCTGACGTGTTTGCCGAGGTCAGAGACGATGTGATCTGATAGTTGTCTAAGATTGAATACGCTGCAGCGGTCTGTGCCTGAGCACACATCAAGGCCATCGCAACGCAAAGAAAGAGCCGATCTCTGCGTACTGCAGATCGGCGACGGCCATGAATCAATAGATTGCTCCGCAGGACTTAAAGAAAGTGGCACGTATTTTTATAAATACGATAAAATGTTAATATACTGTAGCACCTTTGTGGCATTGTTGCAAAAATCCTGCCCTCCAGCTTCCCGCCCTCCCAGTTTTTGGAATAAAGCCGCCTGTCCAAAAACAGGGAGGGCGGGAAGCTGGAGGGCAGGATTTTTGCAGCAATGCCCACCTTTATCAGAGTGGCCGCAAGTCCCTCTGACGCCTCGACCTGGTGGCATGCGTCGCACCTATCTGGTAATCCCTGCCGACTCTAACAAGTCCTTCGGCGGCCTCCGCAGTGCCCCAAGGCCCTCATACCCGCTTAGTGATCAGGGTGGTATGCAGGATCGAACGCAGTTTTGACATCGATTTGTTGGATGACCTGAAACATTACCTGGATCACCAGTTGCTCGGATTAGAGCTTCTGCCTGAGCAGTGGGACCTTATTCAATGGTCACGAGTGGTGTGCAAGGATAGCTTATCCACTGGTGATACCCCGGACAGGTCTCCTTCATGAGTGCTCAGATTCATCGTTTGAGCTGACGTCGTCACTAAGGAAAGGCCGAAACGATCCTTCCGTCCGCACTCTACCATGAACCGAACGGTCGCGGCTTAGAGCACACACAAATGCTGCATCACTGTCGCAAAATTGCGACAACCCAGTGCTAGTTTGTTGTGGGCGCGCCTGAGGTCTTCTGTGCATGCATTGATTTCATGTGCGCCCCCATTTTCTTCAGTGCCGCAGCTTTATCCGGGTTAGAAGATGACCACTTAACGGAGAAGCCGTCCGCTGTATCCGTGACACTCATCTTTACCTCAGGATCATGCATAAGGCCCATGTCCTCGCTCATCATGGGGCAGCTCGACATGCCCTGCCCGTTCATCATCCCGCCTTTCATCGGACTGTTGCTTGGCATTTGCCCCTGAGCGTTGACTGTGCCAGCCGCCGCCGACACAATCGCAAAAACCAGTGTCTGACCTAGCATTTTGATCTTCATTTTTTCTTCCTTCATTTGATACACATGACAATGCTCCGCTCCCGCTGCAAGCACCATGCCATGACATAGATGCCTTAGGGGATTGCCACATATCCATCATGAAGGGCCATGAAGGCAAACAGGAAAAGGGTGATAAGGTTGCATGGAAGGCTAAGCTTGATGCCTGCTTGAACGAAAAGCATATCACTCTCACTGCGCCGCAGCAGGAGGCGTTAAAGAAATGCCACCATGAGCATCATGAGCATATGGACTCTAAAGACGGCAAAGGCAACTAGCATCTTGGTGGTCATGGTTGCCGACTGACGCCAGCGTATATGCTGGCGTCATATGCGCAGTCAAAATACTAGGCGCCACTCGGTGCGAAAGTCCTTTGTCAGGCCATCGATATCGGTAAGCCCGATATTTGGGAGACCATTTGATTGGTAGGATCCTCGGACCAAACAGACCTCATATTCGAGGAACGTTTCGATTTCGTGATAAACTTAAAGATCACGGACCGCGGAGGACATGATGAAGATCGGCGTATTGGACTTAAAACCCACCCAATTTGTCGTAGGGCGTCGAGAAATCGAGGTCAAAGTCGATAAGTTTGCCGGTCTAGATGGGAAGAAGCTGGACGCGTACCTGGACGATCATGTAGTCCCGTGTGTCGTCGGGCCGCGTAAGCAATTCTTTATGATCGATCACCATCATTTCGTTGCAGCCGCCTTTGATCACGGTCATAAAGAGGTCAAGATCAGCATATTGGAGGATCAGTCCAAGCTGGAATTTGAAGCATTCTGGCGCTACATGGATGGCAAAAAGTGGCTCTATCTGTACGACCAATTTGGTGGCGGTCCGCATCCTGCCCCGATGTTACCCGTGGATGTCAGAGGCTTAGCTGATGACATATATCGTAGTTTGGCCTGGGAATTAAGGGATGCCGGCATCATCCCCAAAATCCAGGAGCCTTTTGCGGAATTCAAATGGGCAAAGTTCCTGCGCACTCACATCACCATCGATCTGCATCAGGAAAAGTACAGCGATGCGGTCAAGCGCTGTAAAGAGCTTGTCTCTGCCTCGCTGGATCCTGATGTACTGAAGGCCCAGAAACGCATTTAGCACGCCAAGGCTGCCTGATTCCGTCATCGAGCCATGGAAGGCGGGTCGACCCGAGACCACTTGCGAGAGGTCGGCAAAAGATAGCCAAGCCTCGCGAGCTTAAGTGTTTAAGATCTTTAAAAGCATCAATGGATCTTAACAAAAAAGTCACCAACTGCTAGCCCGTCAGCGACGGCGAATTCGTCGTTATCTTCAGCGCCCCTGCCTCATGAAATAGTAAAAACTACCGATACCACCATATGACATCTCGCTAGCAGTCCTCTGGTCGTGGGCGTCAAGTAACCCTGAAGCACATGAGCGGAGATGCCGTGAACTTTAGCATAAACAACTTAGCTAACCTGGTGGTCGAACGCTTTCCGGTCGTTTTTGACGCCTACAACAAGGTCGAGAGCGCGTTTCTTCGCCATAAACAAGTTCGCGATATTTTCACTAGCTATTATAAATACAATAAATGGTTGGATCCAGACACTCGCTCCGGTGCCGGCTCAAACCTGCAGCAGACCGCGGTGATTCGTGCCGCCCTGCCCGCCCTTTTGCGTCAATACAACATCCGTACGCTGGTGGATCTGCCCTGCGGCGACTTCTATTGGATGCGGATGCTCGATCTCGACCTAGATCTATATATCGGCCTCGATATCGTCGAAAGTTTGGTGCAGCATAATCAGGAGCATTTTGCTAGGCAAGGCCGTGAGTTTCGCGTGTTCAATGCGATCGAAGAGGTCGTCCCTGCTTGTGATCTGGTATTTTCTCGCGATATGCTCGTACACTTCTCCAATGAGCACATCCTAGCAACGCTGCATCAGATCGCCAAATCGCACGCAACCTACTTTTTAACCACACATTTTAATGCTCCAGAGATGGTGAATAAGGACGTTGCAACGGGCTGCTGGCGGCCGATTAACCTCGAAAGGGCGCCTTTTAACCTGCCGGCGCCGTTGTTGCTCATTAGTGAAAAGTGTCCGGAAAAGGCACCCTTTGCCAATGCCAAAACGGTGGCCCTATGGACCGTCGAATCGCTGCGCACGGCCCTTGGTATGCCGACGATCGACCTAAAGGTGGCCGTATAGCGTCAGGATCGTCGCCGGGGACACCACTTTGGGGTGACAATAAAACGTCGACTCGCTTATAATTTTGTGTCCGCGATACTTGACGCGCCTCGCCGTGTAAGTTGGTAGGAGGTGGCTTTGTTGCATAAATCCTGCCCTCCCGCCTTCCCGGCCTCCCAGTTTTTGGGCAGCGGCTTTATGCCGCGTAGCCGGGAGAGTGGGAGGCGGGATTTATGCAACAAAGCCGTAGGAGGTCTCTAAGTTGCAAAAGACTTCGATCTTAGTACTGGACGACTGCGAAGACCTGCTAGGGTTGACGGTTTGCTTTATCGAAAAGCTTTGCGGGTGCACAGCGGTAACCGCCAGAAGTTTGGCCGATGTGCAGCGCCAGTTCGAGACGGTCCTAACGTGCGAATTGGCCATCCTAGACATCAACCTCGACGAGGGCCAGCCGAACGGTATCGATGTGTATAACTGGATGCGAGCCAACGGGTTTCAGGCACGCATTGTTTTTCTTACCGGCCACGCCAGGACCTATCCCTTAGTGACCGAGGCTGAGCGCTTGGGCGACGTGAAAATATTCAGCAAGCCTTTGCCAGCCTCCACCTTGATAAAGATCGTCCAAAATGAACCTGTCGAACCAGCTAGAAACCCCATATTGATCGCCGAGAAATAAAATGACGTATTTTCAGTAGGTTATACGACCTTTGTAGTCACAACGACGAAGGCGAGGATTCCGTCACCACATGCTTGGCGGATATATGGCGGATCATATATCCGCCAGCCTTGACATTGGCGGATATATGGCGGATAAATAGTTATGACTTATCGGTCTTTGCAACGCCACAACATACCGGCTGAAATCATCCACACCGACGCTTTGGTCGCGAGCCTGATGCGCATAGCCGAAACGAAGCCGTTCGTGGACGAATATCTAGGCAGTCCACAAGAGGTGCAGCTTCTGCGGAAGGCAAAAATCCGCGCGGTCACCTATTCAAACCAGATCGAAGGCAACGCGCTTGGCGAAAGCGAAGTAACCGCCGTCCTTCAAGGCAAGCGCGTTGCCGGTTTGCCCAAAGATGTGAAAGAGGTTCAGAACTACCACTCGGCCCTAGACTACGCCGAGAGGCTGGGAGAAGATGCGCGACCACTTAAGCAATCCGATATGTGCGATCTACAGCGCTTGGTGACTCAAGGTGTTATCGCAGAGAATCTATGCGGCCGAATTCGCACGATCCCCGTCTCGATCGTCAACGCTGCAACTGGCGAAAAGCTGGACGATTGCCCGGAGCCGCATGCACTCAATGAGTTGCTAAACGACCTTTGGCGTTGGCTGAAAGATACAGAAGGAACAAATGCTTTTACGCGGGCGTTTGCCTTTCATTTTATCTGCGTATCGATCCACCCTTTCGCGGATGGCAACGGCCGAACGGTCAGACTCATGCAGCATCTGCTCCTCCTCCGCGACAGGCAGCATCTCGCTCTCTTAGTGCCAAGCGAAACTGTGATCATGCGAAACCGCGAGCGTTACTACGCTTCCATCCGCCAAAGCCGCGCTTTGGGCAAGTTACATCCGATATTAGAATTCCTGGCGGAATGCTTCGCCGTTGCCGCCGAGGAAGTCGTTGATGACGGCAGGCGCCTTTTGAGAGACAGCGCCGGTAAAACGCCGGCTGTCCGTCATCAGAAGATCCTGGCGCACGCAAAGAAGTGCGACGAGTTCTCGATGCAAGATGTGATCAAATGGTTGCCGAGCATACCGCGACGGACTTTGGAGCGGGATTTGGCGTCGTTAGCAGCCAGTGGTGAAGTGACGGCAAGGGGTGAGCGCAAGGGGCGCGTGTATAAATTTCGCAGATAACCAAAAAATTTGCACTCCTCGCATATTTACCTTGGACATTTGGATGCGCCGTTCGGCGTGGTCTACACCTTTCTGCATATTGGTGAGCATGCGCCGATTCATCTGATCTTTGGCTGGTTCGCATGGCTGTCGGTCAAACCGTGGTGGCGTGCCTCCGACGGATCCGCTGACGTTCGCGATGATGCGGCGTAAAGCGGGATCCGTTCTATGATTTTATCTCGCTCATCCTGGTGACGGTTCAATCGTATCAATCATCTGCTGGAGCATAGGCAGAGGCGTTCCATGCGTTGTTAGATCCGTTAAACTCGTATCCTCAGTCGGTGCCACATAGATGTCGGCACGGTGTTCCTGACGATCATCGACCAGTCGCAATCGATCACCCTCGA
>Ga0315287_10001629_pt1 | contig 20885 bp, 11 predicted proteins | sample YL17G11_0_MG_FD_205037 | JGI IMG/M metagenome (GOLD analysis project Ga0315287, IMG submission 205037) | Sediment microbial communities from Yellowstone Lake, YNP, Wyoming, USA - YL17G11_0 | ecosystem: Environmental > Aquatic > Freshwater > Lake > Sediment | place: USA: Wyoming | collected...
AATCCGAGTACCGGCATCAGGTCGCGGCCGAAGTCCTGCCCTTTCGCGACTTGTTGAACAGCTTGTTCTTCATCTCGCTCGGCATGCTGTTGCAATTCGAAATCCTCCGCGATCATGCCGTCGCGGTCGTCACCGTGGCGTTGGCGCTCATCGCAGGCAAGACCGCGATCACGGCGCTGGTGGTCGGGTACCTCGGATATCCGTCCCGGATCGCGCTCGTCTCGGGCTGGTCGCTGGCGCAAGTCGGCGAGTTCTCGTTCGTGCTCGCGGCCGCGGGTCTGGCGGGAGGAGTACTGAACCCGACGTTGCACCAGGTGTTCCTGGCGGCGTCGGTGGGCACGATGCTCTTGGCACCGGTGTGGATCGCATTGGCGCCACGCTGGGTGGGGCACGGGCCGCGCGTCCGTGTCCCGCGGGCGCTGGCGCGGCTGCGCCGCGATCCACATCCGGAGCCGGGCACGCCCGGCGCCCCCCGCACCGGCCATGTCGTACTCGTGGGCTACGGCTTGAACGGGCGGAATGTGGCGCGCGTGCTGCGCGAAACTGCGATCCCCTTCGTGGTGCTCGAAATGAACACCCAGCTCGTGCACCAAGCGCAAGCGGAAGGCATTCCGGTCCTGTACGGCGACGCGACGCGGCCGGAGATCCTGGAGGCCTGCGGGATCGAACGCGCCGGCATGTTGGTGCTGGCAATTTCGGACCTTGCCGCGACGCGGCAGGCGGTGCGCGTCGGGCGGCGCCTGAACCCCGGCCTTTACATCCTGGCGCGGACGCGCGCCGTCGAGGAAATCCCCGAGTTGCAACGCTTGGGTGCCGACGAGGTCATTCCCGAGGAATTCGAAACTTCGATCGAGATCTTCTGCCGCGTCCTCGAACGGCATCACATTCCGCGCAACCTCATCGATGCGCAGGTACGCATGATCCGCGACGAAAGCTACGGCATGCTGCGCGATCCGTCCCGGCCCGCCACGCCGGCACTCGACCGCTTGGCGGCGATTCTGGAAGGCACGCTCACCGAGACCTACCTGGTGCAGACCGGCTCGCGGGCCGACGGCGCCACTCTGCGCGCGCTGGATGTGCGCCGGCGCACCGGTGCGAGTGTCATCGCCATCGTGCGCGCCGGTGCGGCGACGACGAACCCGACTGCGGATTCCGAGCTGCGCGCGAACGATACGCTGGTCGTGGTCGGCGGCCATGCGGCACTCGAAGCGGCGGCCGCGCTGTTTTCGGCGCCGGCGCCTTCATCCGGCACGATGTGACCTTTTCGGACCGGAAATGGCCTCTTCCGATGTCTCTGGTTGCGATGCGATCCGTTGCGCTATGATCGAGTTAGCCCAAGACTATCCGCGGAGGCAACGGGCACCTAACCCGCTCTCCCCAGCCCCACGCGAGATCCTGGCAACCTGCGCCGCCTTCGCTGGCGCGCGGGTTCGATGTCTGTGAGCCCGGAAACGACTTCGCAGCAACCTACAAGGATGGACACCATGTCGAATTCGATTGTTGGGCGCCCCGTCCAGGGCAGGAGCTCCCCGCGACGTCTCCGAACCTGGATCGGGCACCGCCTCGCCGTGGTGGGATTGTGCTTCGCCAGCATCACCGCGGCCCCATGCACCTGGGCTGCCGCCGGCGCGGCGCGGCCGGCCGATCGGGATGCGCTGACGCCCGCCGAGCGGCGTCAATTGATGGGAATCGACGCCACCGCGCCCGGCGACCGCATCGACGCCGGTTTCGATATGTTCGCAACGTCGGCCGCGAGTACGGGTGAAAAACCCCAGTCCAAGATCTGGTACCACGACGGCTCGTACTGGGCCGTACTCAAAGGCCCCAGCGGGGTCGCGATCTACGAGAAACAAGGCGCGACTTGGGTGCGCGGCACCTTCACGAACGCGGTGCTGACTTCCGGTGGCAACGCCGATGTGAAATGGACCGGCGCCAATCTGTACGTGCTCGTGTACGCATCGACTTCTCGCGTCTTCGAGTTCACTTACAACAGCCCGGCGCGAAGCTGGGTCCTCACCAGCGGATTCCCGGTCACAGTGCCGAACCCCAGTGGTTCGGAGACCATGGTGCTCGAGTCCGACTCGTCGGGCCGGCTGTGGACCGCCGTCGAGGGTGGCGGCAATGTCAATGTGTACTACTCGACGAGCGCCGACCGGAAGACGTGGACCACCACACCCGTGGTGCTGCAAACCGGCATCAACGCCGACGACATCTGCTCCATCGTCGCATTCGGCGGCAACAAGGTCGGAGTGTTTTGGTCGGATCAGAACCGCGACCAATTCGGCTTTCGCATCCACTCAGACGGTGATGTGCCGACGGCGTGGGCGGCCATGGAACTCGCCGATTCCGGCTCCGGGCATGCCGACGACCACATCAACTTGGCTTACGACTCCACCGGCCGCGTCTTCGCCATTACCAAGGACGACTCCGACCGGATGCGCGTCCACCGGCGCAACACCAACGGCAGTTGGACCACGGTCACCGACGTGGTCGGGGCCAGCGGCACGCGCGGCGTCATCATGGTGTCGGAGTCGGACGCGAAACTCTACATCCTCTACACCCGCTGGGGTGTGACGCCAGAGCGCATCGAATATCGTGTCGCCAACATCAATACGATGGCGTTCGGCGGCACGGTGCAGTTCATTACTTCGTCCGCCGACATGAACAACGTCACCGACATGAAGCAGATTCTGCCGCCGGGCAGTTTGTGCGCCGTCGCCGAGAATAGCAGCCGCTGCCTGTACAACAGCTTCGGGAATCCGCCTGCCGGTGGCAACCCGCCGCCGCCGACGCCGCCGGCGGCACCTACCAACGTGTTGGCGTCGTTGTTCAACACCACGCAGGTCCGGGTCACCTGGACCGCCGCCACGGGGACCATCGACGGCTATAACATCTACCGGCAGTTGAACGGCGGCAGCTTCACCAAGCTCAACGCTGCGGTTGTCACGGCACTGAACTTCACCGACACCACACCGCCGACTGGCACGCTGTGCTATCAGGTACTCTCGCAGCGCAGCGGTTTGGAGAGCCTGCCCTCGACGGCTTCGTGCTTGCCATTCGCACCGCCGCCGCCGACGCCGCCGGCGGCGCCTACCAACGTGCTGGCGTCGTTGTTCAACACCACGCAGGTCCGGGTCACCTGGACCGCGGCGACCGGGACCATCGACGGCTATAACATCTACCGGCAGTTGAACGGCGGCAGCTTCACCAAGCTCAACGCTGCGGTTGTCACGGCACTGAACTTCACCGACACCGCACCGCCGACTGGCACGCTGTGCTATCAGGTACTCTCGCAACGCAGCGGTTTGGAGAGCCTGCCCTCGACGGCTTCGTGCTTGCCATTCGCACCGCCGCCGGCGCCGGCCGCACCGGAAAGTTTGACCGCCAACCTCGTCACCTCACCCGGTGGTCCGGTCGCGGGAGCGGGTGCGTGGGCGTTCGATGCGGGCAGCGGCCAGACGCTCGCGGATGCCACCGGCAAGGGCCACACGGGCCAACTAGGCACGGCCGCCGGCGTCGACACGTCCGACCCGGCGTGGGGCGCGGGGGTCGCCGGCACAAGTGCCCTGGGGTTTGATGGCTCGAATGATCGAGCCATGATCCCCGACGCCGCCGACCTGCGATTCGCGGGCAGTTTCAGCGTCGAGGCTTGGGTGAAGCGGGACGCAACCGGCGCCGCGCATTGCATCGCCAGCAAGGGCGACAGCCAGCGCCGCAACTTCTGGGTCATTCTGGACAGTTCGAACCGGATCGACTTCCGTTGGGAGAGTGCCGGCGGCAGCAACCACGGGACGACCTCCGGCACCGCAATCGCCGATCTGAACTGGCACCACATCGCCTGCGTCTACGATGCCGGCGCCGGTCAGAATCGCATCTACCGCGACGGCGTGCTGCTGAAGTCGGCCACAGACAGCGGCACACCGATGACCAGCACCGATCCGTTGTACGTGGGCGCACGGTTGTCGAGCGGCAGCTTGAAGGACTTCTTCCGCGGCAGCATCGACCAAGTGCGAGTCGCGCCGGGCGTGCTGTATTCGAGCAACTTCCTCCCGGCGACTTCGTTCGGCGGCGGACTGCCCACCTCGACGGTGCAGCTCTCGTGGCTGCCGCCGGTTTCCGGGACCGTCGCGGGGTACAACGTCTACCGTCAGGTGGACGGCGGCGCATTCGCGAAGTTGAATGGCGCGCTGGTCGCGGCCACGAGCTACGTGGACGGCACACCGCCCGCGGGGTCGTTGTGCTATCAAGTGACGGCGGTGGATGCCGTCTCACAGGAAGGACCGCCGTCGAACCTGGCCTGCGTGGCTCCGGTCGTCGCCAAGGCGAAGTTCACTTCTTCCGGCGCGGCGCGGCTGTCCGTGGGCCCCAACCCCTTCAACCCAACGACAACGGTCGCGTTCACGCTGCCGCGCGCGGCTGCCATTCGGCTCGCTGTCTACGATGTGCGCGGCGCACGAATCGCGGTGTTGGCCGAAGGCATGCAAGCCGCCGGAGCACACACGGCGATTTGGAACGGCCGTGACCACCAGGGCCGGACCGTGGCCTCGGGTGCGTACTTCCTGCGACTCGACGGCGAGAACCTGGCGTTGCGCCGGCGCCTCGTGCTCCTGAAGTAGTTCCTGCATAATGGCGGCGGGATCCGCGAGGTCCCGCCGCCGTTTCCCCACCCTGCCGTACGGAGGTGCGCTTGACCCGCACGGTTGGGCAGATCGAACCCAGACTCTCCCTGTTCGACACCATGATGATCGTGGTGAGCCTGGTCATCGGCATCGGCATCTTCCGTACGCCGGCGCTCGTGGCTGCGAACACCGGCACCGCACCGAAATTTCTCGCCGCCTGGGTGCTGGGTGGCGTCATCAACTTGATCGGCGCCCTCACTTTCGCCGAAATCGGTTCCCGCGCACCGCGCGCCGGCGGTTACTACAAGGTCGCGGCGGAGTGCTGGTCGCCGGTGGCCGCGTTCATGCTCAACTGGGCGCAGGTTGTCATGCAGGGCGTAGGCGCAACCGGCGTGGCCTTCATCGGCGCCGAATATCTGCTGCGATTCGTGCAGGCGGCGAGCGGTTCGGCCCCCGCGGCTTTTTCACCGGCGGCGGTTCCCTGGACGGCAGCAGCGCTTCTCGCCGGGCTTCTGGCGATCAATTTCGCGGGCATTCGCGCCGGGGCGCGCCTGCAAAACGTCCTGTCCATCGCCAAGGGCGTGATGATTCTGGGGCTCGCAGCCGCGGCATTCACGCTCGCGCCACGCGCGGAGCCCGGTGCGGCCGCCGTGGGTCCCGCAATCACGAACCATGGGTTCTTGGCGGCACTGGTCGCGGTGTTCTACACCTACGGCGGCTACCAGTGCACGATGAACGTCGCCGGCGACGTGCGCGATGCGCGCCGCAATCTGCCCCGCGCGGTGACGCTCGGAATGGTGATCGTGACGTTGCTGTACGTGGGCATCAACGCCGGCTACATGCACGCCCTCGGCCCCGCCGGCGTGGCCGCGGAGAAACTGGTGGCGGCGGGACTGGCCCGCGTCTGCTTCGGAACCGCAGGCGAGGCGGTGATTTCGGTGGCGATCTTCCTGTCGGCGGCGGGGTTCGTGAATGCCACGATTCTGCAAGTGCCGCGCAGCTATCTTGCGATGGCGCAGGATGGCGCGCTACCCGCGGCGTTCGCCCGCGTGAATCCGCGCACCCAGGCGCAGACCGTGGGCTTGGCTTTCTTGGGGTTCACGTCGCTCATAGCGGTGCCGTTTCTGGGATCCTTCGACAAGCTGGTGGGATACGTGATGTTCACGGACTCGCTGATGGTGGCCGCAGTGGCAGCCTGCATCTTCGTACTGCGCCGCCGAGCGGGTAAAACCGCGACCTCGCAAGCGGAGCCTGCGGCCGTCTTCCGGATGCCGGGGTATCCTTGGTTGCCGGGACTCTTCGTCGCCTGCCTCACGGGGCTTGCCGTACAAATCGCGATCACGCAAACCCGCTTGGCGCTCGCAGGCACGGGCGTCTTGCTGGTGGGATTTCCCCTCTATCACGCCTTGCGCCGCACCAGCCGCACGGCGTAACGGCTGGCATTGCCCTCGGGACGGTCTCTTTGCGCCAATGGCGCCGGACAGCCTACGAGTGGATCGGCAGCCCAAACACCGCCTCGGCGGCTTCCTTGATGCCTTCATGCACCGTCGGATGGGCGTGTTGCATCGCCAAGAACTCTTCGATGGTGGCCTCGCTGATGAGCGCCATCGTCGCCTCGGCGATCATCTCCGTGGCGCGCGGTCCGACGATGTGCACGCCCAGGACCTCGCCATACTTGGCGTCGGCGACGATCTTCACCATGCCTGCCGGCTCGTCCAAAATCAGCACGCGGCCGAGCACGCCGAGCGGGAACTTGCCCACTTTGACGTCGTAGCCCTTCTCGCGCGCCTTTGCTTCGGTCAAACCGACGCTCGCGACTTCCGGATCGCAATAGGTGCAATTCGGCGTGAATTCGTAGCGAATGTGGTGCGCGGGCTTGCCGGCCACTTGCTCGGCTACGAGCACCGCCTCCTGCGACGCCGTGTGCGCGTAGCCCGGCGTCGGCACCAAATCGCCGATGGCGTAGATGTTCGGCACGCTGGTGCGCATGTGATCGTCCACCACCACGAAACCGCGGTCCAGCTTGACGCCGGCTTGCTCGTACCCCAAGCCGTCGCTCACCGGCCGGCGCCCGACGGCCACCAGCAACTTCTCGGCGTCCCAAGTGAGTTCCTTGCCCTTGGCGTCGCGCGCGAACACCTTGACGCCGCCCGTGGTCTTTTCGACCTTCTCGAACTTGGTGCCGGTGTGAATTTCGATCTTCTGCTTCTTGAGCGCGCGTTCGAGTTCCTTCGACGTATCGGCGTCCTCCACCGGCACGACGCGGTCCAGCAACTCGACGACGGTGACCTTGGTGCCGAACCGGTTGTAGGCGCAGGCGAATTCCACGCCGACGGCGCCGGCACCGAGCACCACCATGCTTTGTGGCACCGCCTGCAACTCCAGCACGTGGTCGCTGTTGATGACGCGCTCGCCGTCAATTTCCAAGCCCGGCAAGCTGCGTGGCACCGATCCGGTGGCGAGCAGGATGTTCCTACCGCGCAGCGTCACGGTGGAGCCGTCGGACTTCTTCACTTCGACGCTGTCACGGCCCGCGAGCCGGCCCAGCCCCTGCACGGTGTCGACTTTGTTCTTCTTCAGCAGGCCCGCGACACCCGTCGCCAGTTTCTTGATGATGTCGCCCTTGCGCTGCTGCACCTTCGAGAAGTCGAGCCGGACGTTCTCGGCCACGACGCCGTGCGACAACGCATGCAACGTCTGATGGAAAATCGCGGCGTCGTGCAGCAACGCTTTCGCGGGGATGCAACCCCGGTGCAAGCAGGTGCCGCCGAAGAACGGGTCCTTTTCGACGAGCGCCACCTTCAAGCCCAGTTGTCCGGCTCGAATTGCACCGACGTAGCCGCCGGGTCCGCTGCCTACCACGATCAGGTCGTACACCACGTTCGCGTCCGCCATGGGAGACTCCTTCGAAGTCGCGTCGACGGCGCACCGGCAGGGTGCGGTGAACAACCCGCCGGCAGTGCGCGTGCAATGCGGAGAAGTGGATCCGGCCGCCGGCATCCGGCGACCGGATCGAAGGCAGGTGGGACGCAGCGCAGAGCGCGCGACCCGCTGGCGCAAACCTGCCCGACATACCGACCGTAACAGAGCGCCGGGCACCGGGTCAACGGCGTCAGGAATCGCCGGGCTGCTTGCGCACCGCCGGTGCCAAAGCTAATCTGAGGATGTGCGCTGGATTCCCGCGTCAGGCCGTGTGAACGGCCGGCACGCCGAGTCACACCGCGCGAAGGAGCCGGTTCTCGATGGCGTCGCTGGATGCATTCTTCGCTCCGAAGTCGATTGCGGTCATCGGGGCATCGACCAAACGCGGCTCCCTCGGCCGCGAGATCCTGCACAACATCATCGAGTACGAGTTCAACGGCAAGCTGTTCCCGGTAAACCCACGCGCCGAGTTCATCCACTCCATCAAATGTTATCCCAGCATCCTGGAGATCCCGGATGACGTCGAACTGGCGATCGTCGTCGTGCCTTCACGCGACGTGTTGGAAATCGCCCGCCAGTGCGGCCGGAAGGGCGTCAAAGGCCTGGTGGTGATCACCGCGGGCTTCAAGGAAACCGGCGCCGAGGGCGCCGAACGCGAACGCCAACTGGTGCAGATCGTGCGTGACCACGGGATGCGGCTCATCGGACCCAACTGCATGGGCGTATTTTCGACCCATCCCGATGTCCGCATGAACGCCACCTTCGCGCCTACCGTGCCGGTTGCGGGTGAAATCGGCTTCATGTCGCAGAGCGGCGCCATGGGTGTCGCGATCCTGAATGCCACCGCCCGCCTGAACATCGGTTTCTCGGCGTTCGCGAGTGTCGGCAACAAGGGGGACGTGTCGGGCAACGACCTGCTTACCTACTGGGAAAACGACGACCGCACGCGCGTCATCGCCTTGTACCTGGAGTCATTCGGCAATCCGCGCCGCTTCACGCGGCTCGCCAAGCGCATCTCGCGCGACAAGCCGATCTTGGCGGTCAAGTCCGGCCGCACGCCGGCCGGCGCGCGCGCCGCGTCGTCGCACACCGGCTCCCTTGCCGGCGGCGAGCATGCAGTGGATGCGCTCATGCGCCAGTGCGGTGTCATCCGTGCGGCATCCATCGGCGAATTGCTGGATTTGATGGCGGCGTTCAGCCGTTGTCCCCTGCCGCAAGGCAATCGCGTCGTGGTGCTCACCAATGCCGGTGGGCCCGGCATCATGGCCACCGACTCGCTGCTGTCGGAAGGGATGCGAATTGCGGCCCTGTCGCCCGAAACACTGGACGACCTGCGGGCGTTTCTGCCGCCCGAGGCCAGCGTCCAGAATCCGGTCGACATGATCGCGTCGGCGCGCGCTCAGGATTACCGCCGGGCGCTCGAGGTGTTGCTCGCCGATCCGGCGGTGGACCTGGCGATCGTGATATTCGTGCCGCCCCACATGGTGGTGCCGGACGATGTGGCCGAGGCCATCACTGAAGTCACGCGCCACCATTCGAAACCGGTCCTCTCGGTCTTCATGGCCAAGGAAGAGTTCTACGAAAGCGTGCCGAGCCGGCATCCGGAGGCGCCGCCCATCTATCGCTATACCGAATCCGCGACGCGGGCGGCGGCGGAACTCTATCACTACGCGCGCTGGCGTGACCGGCCGATGGGTCAAGTGCGCACTTTCGACATGCAGCGCGATGTCGCCGTGCGCTTGGTGGATGCCGCGCTGGCGCGCGGCGGCGGCTGGATGCCGCAAGAAGACGCGTTCGCGCTGCTCGAAGCCTATGGGATTCCAGTGGCGCCGGTCGTCCGGGTGGCGAATGCGGTCGAGGCCGCCGCCGCCGCCGAGCGCCTCGGCTATCCGGTGGTGCTCAAGGTCGACGACTCGCGCGTCGTGCACAAATCCGACATCGATGGTGTCGCGATGAACCTCGAGTCTGCCGAGGAAGTCTCCCATGCCGTGGAAGTCATGCGCGCCTCCGTCCGTAATGCGTTGCAGTTCGACGACGTGGAAGGATTCGTGGTCCAGGCACAGGCGGCGTCTGGACGCGAAGTCATCCTGGGCGTGACGCAAGACCCGCTGTTCGGCCCGTTGTTGGCGTTCGGTTCCGGCGGCCGCGCCGTCGAAGTCTTCCAAGACTTGGTGTTCCGCGTCCTGCCCCTGACCGACGTCGACGCCCACGAGATGGTGCGCGGCATCAAAGGCTACCCGTTGCTGCGAGGCTTCCGCGGCGAAAGCCCGGTGGACTTGGATTTCGCCGAGGAAGTCCTCCTGCGGCTCGCACAACTCGTGACGGACTTCGATTGCATCGAGGAAATGGATGTGAATCCGTTCCTGCTGGCACCGCAGCGAGCGCGCTGCGTGGCAGTGGATGTCCGCATCCGCATCGGTGCACCACGCGACGATTCCTGACGCGTATCATTCCTCCGGCATCCGTCCGAAACGTCCACGCAACATCGCAGAATGCCCGAGTCTGGAATCTCGCGCCGGATGCTGCCGCGGCATTTCCGCGCGCTCCGGGCCGCTCCCCATCGCGGCGTCATCGCGACCTACAAATGGGAAGGAGTTTTGCTTGGATCTTCCTGGATGCCGCGGGTACCCTCCGCGACGTCGCTTTCGTGTCCGCCTCCGCGAGGACCGCACGATGACGCGACGGAAATATTTCGAGTTGCGCCACGGAGTGGCGTACACGCGCCGGGTGACGTGGAGAGGGGATGGGATGGCGCTCTGCAAACGATTCCTTGGGCTTCTATTGTGCGTTTCCGCAGTGATGCTCGCTGATGCCTCGGCTGCGGATGCCCGGACGCGACGCAACTCGCACCGCCGGACCACGCGCCACGCGCCGGCACCCCCGGCATGGCTCGAGTCGCGCTCGGCGATCGTGCTGGACAGCCGGACCGGTGAGGCGCTGTTCGAACGCCAGCCCGACGTGCACATGTATCCAGCCAGCACGACGAAGGTCCTCACCGCCATCGTTGCGATCGAGAGCGGGCGCCTCGACGAGATGGTCACGGTGCAACCGGGCGATACTCAAGTTTCGCCCAGCAGCATCCAACTGCGCGCCGGCGAAAAGATTTCGTTGCAGGACCTGGTGTACGGCCTGCTGTTGCGCTCCGGCAACGATGCTGCCATGGCAATCGCCCGCCACTTGGGCCGTGGCGATCGCACGCGCTTCTACGCAATGATGAACGCCAAGGCGAGCGAGATCGGCTGCACCGACTCGCACTTCACGAATCCACACGGGCTGCCGGACCGGAACCACTACACGACCGCTCGTGACCTGGGCCGGATCATGGTGTACGCGATGAAGAATGAGGAGTTCCGGCGCGTCACGGGCACGCAGCGCTACATCTCCAACAGTTCGATGCGCACCCGCATGATGATCAACAAGAACAAGTTGCTGCGCACCTATCCGGGTACGACCGGCGGCAAGCCCGGCTATACCGTGGCCGCGCAACAGACCCTGGTGGCCTCGGCGCGCCGCAGCGACCGCGAATTGGTGGTCGTCTGCCTGCACAGTGCCGGGCGCGCGTTGTGGAGCGACGCCGCGCACCTGCTCGACTTCGGGTTCGACAAACTGGGACTCCGCACCTCGGCGGCAAGCGTGCAGACACCCGAGCGCCGTGCGTATGCGTCCCTGGCCGGAACACCGTAGACCGTTCTTCGATTCGATTGCACCCCACGGGCCTTGCGGCAACCGCCGCAGGGCCCGCACTTTTTTGCGCCAAACCCCCGTGTGGTACTCTCGTCTGCCCTAGCGCGCGCCAGCCGCGTGCTTCGTGCCTTCTCCTCTTGGAGGCTGTCGCGTGCAACCCGGAGACCGCATCGGTGAGCGCTACGTCGTCGAGCGCGAACTCGGCGCCGGAGCAGCGGGCCGTGTCTTTCGCTGCTTGGACACCCGCACCGAGACTCCCGTCGCACTCAAGTTCCTGAGCGCCGCATCGGTGGGCGCCGCCGCCATCGAACGCGCCGGCTTGTTGATGCTGGAACACCCCGCCCTCGTTCGCATGCTGGACTCCGGCAGCCACGGTGCACAGGCTTACGTGGTGTCGGAGTTCGTGCCGGGCGGGTCTCTGACGGCGCTACGCAAGCCGTTTCCACCCGGCGATCTGCAGCAACTCGCCGCCCAACTGCTCGGCGCGCTGGCCTTTCTACACGGGCAAGGCATCCTGCATGCGGACGTGAAGACCGAAAACGTTTTCGTCGCATCGGCCGATCCGCCGGTGTTCAAGCTCGGTGACTTCGGCTTGTCACGGCGGATCAAGGACCTCCGTGCCGGAGAAACCGCGGGTTCGCCGGCATTCATGCCGCCGGAGGTGATTCGCGGCGAACCGATCGATGAGCGCAGTGATTTGTACGCTTTGGGAATCGTGCTCTACGAATGCGCTTTCGGCCGTTTGCCGGTCCAGGGCGCGACGGTGAGCGCGGTGTTCTTGGGCCATCTGAACCAAGAGCCGGAGGGCCTGCGCAGCCCCGGCGCCGTTCCAGCCCGCGAAGTCGCACTGCTGAGACGTCTTCTGGCGAAGGATCCAGCGGCGCGACCGCGCGATGCGCGCGCCGCGTTGGCTGCCTGGCGCGGCGAGGAAGCCGCGGTTCCCGAATCCGCACTGCCACGCCTCGGCGTCCTGATCGGGCGTGAGATGGAACTCGCGGCCTGTGAGCGTGCGCTCTCCGGCCCGGAGCGGGTCGTGATCCTGGAAGGGCCACCCGGCGTCGGCAAGACACGCCTCATGCGCGAAATTGCGTTGCGCGCCCGGCTTCAGGACCTGCGCGTCGTGTGGTGGACTCCGGACGCGGTAAGCGGCGAAGGACTGGAGGCCTCGGCGCCCGGCGCGCTTGCCGCGACGGCAGCCATCGACTCGCGGCAAACCATCGACTGGGCACTCAACTGGGCCACGGCGTTGCACGCCGAACTTGGGCGCCACGATTGGATTCTGCTGGTCGATGATCTTTCCGAGATGCCGGCATGGTTTGTACAGTCCACGATGGAACTTTGCCGCGCGACGTTCACGCCCGAGAGCCACCGAACGCTGGTGTTGATCGCATCCCGCGCTTCTGTCCTGGCGTTGCAGCACGAGTTTCAAGATGCACCGAGGGAAGCGGTACTCCGGCTGCAGATCGGCAATTGGGGCCCCGAGGGTGTCGACGAAGCACTCTCCGCATTGTACGGAACGCGCCAAATCGATCCGAGTCTGGCATCGTTGGTCCATGACGCGACAAGTGGAAATCCGGAAGTCGTCGAACAATTTGCCCAGCATCTCGTCGAGAACGGCTCTCTTCGCTCCACACCAACCGGACAACTAACGATCACGGAGGGCACCCGGAGTGATGCCTGGAGGCCGACACGCACCGGATGGATCGACCGCGCACTAGGCCGTTGCGGGGCGGCCGAGCTTCAGCTTCTTCAGTGCATGTGCGCATTCCGCCCCGCGGTCAGCACCAATCTACTCGCGATGATCACGCACACGTCGGAGGCCGACCTGGCAGGCTTGGTGCGGGCCGGGTTGGTGCAATCCGTGCCCGGCGCGGGATCGCCGGTCTACACTCCAGTCGGCGCCGTGATTCGCAGCACGGTCCTGATGGCACTCTCACCCCAGGAACGAACCCACCTCCATGCCGAAATCAGCAACGCCATTTCGAGGGGAGCGCAACCTGCCGACCCGGAGGAGCTGGCCTATCACGCGGCCCTAAGCGCAAAGATGCCTGCTCTCATTCCGGCCCTGGAACACTTGGCAACCCTAGCATCGCCGGAGACGCTGCGCCGCGTTCATGATGTTGTCGCGCTCGGCCTCGATGCCAACGTGGACCCAGTCTTGCGCGCACAGTTCACGTTGTTGCGCCTCGCGGCGCTACACCACCTGGGCGATGTCGCCTCATCCATCGCCCTCGCAGGCGCCGAATTGCCCACCTGCCCGAGCTCGCTCCAAGCTGCGATGCGCGGCTATCTGGCGGAAGCGCACTATGCACTCGGGAACGCTTCCGAAGCACTTGAGAGCATCCGCTCGATCGGCTCGACCGGCAATCTCGAACATGCGGCACTGGCGGCGCGGTGCCTGTGGGCGCTGGAACGCTTCGAGGATGGACTGGCGATTGCCGATGCGATGCTCGCCAGCCTGACACCCAGCGACGTGCGGAGGCCCGCGTTGCTCGAGACAAAAATCGCTTTGCTGCGATCCATGGGCCACGTGGCGGAAGCCCGGACTATCGTCAAAGAAGCCGTTCGGACGGCTGTGGACTTGGCTTGGGACCGTGAAATGGCAGCCCATTTGTTGACCTGGGGCAACATCGAGTTCTACCAGGGCCAGTTCGCGCGGGCCGACGAGCGGTTCGCAAAAGCCCTCGACGTGCTCAGTCGTCTAGGCGACCGCCCGGGGCTCCTGCGCGCGCTCAGCCATCTGGCAGCCTCCGCCGGAGAATCGGGGCGCTACGTCGAGGCCCGCGAGTATCTTCTGCGCGCGATGGATCTGTCCCGCAGTCTCGGCGAATTTCGTACGTTGTCGACTCTCCTGTGCAACTCCGCACTTTTGGAGTTGGTGCTCGCCCGCTACGCCAAGGCGATTCAGCAGGTACAGTCTTCGTTGACTCTGTTCAAGACGGTGCAGAATGAGCGCGCGGAGCGCGGTGCGCGGGTGACCGAGGGCCAGATTCACGCCCGGCTTGGGTCTTACACGGCAGCGCGAGCGGCCTTCGACTGGGTGGTGCAGCAGCACTCAGAGTCGCTCCCGCGCGCACATGGGTTTCTCGCTTTCGCGGCGCTGCACCTTTCTCAATCGGCGCCTGCGCTGGCCGTCGAGGCTCTGAATCAGGCAGACCCGATCCTGGAGGCGCTCGGCGCCGAGGACGAAAAACTCGAGGCGCTGCTGTTGCGAGCGCGCATCGCCGAAGCGGAAGGTAATCTCGATGCCGCTATCACAATTGCGGACACGGTGGCGCGCAGCGCCACCTCGACAAATGGTTTCCTGGCGAAGGTCCGCGCCGATGTGCTCCTTTGCGAACTGGTTGCGGCGGTAGAGCCAAACGTCGCGGAACAGCTCGCTGCGACCGGCTTGATCACGACGGTGGGCCATGCGCTTCCCGAGGAGACGTGGCGATTGCATCGGGTTATCGGCCGGTGCAAAGTTCAGCTTGGGAACGACCTCGGTGGTGTCACGGCCTACCAGCGGGCCTGGGCGATTGTCGAAGATATCATCGGCGAGCTGCCCGGGGATCTCGCTTCTGGCTACTTACACACCCCGGAACTCGCGCGCCTCATCTCCGAGATTGAAGCCCTGCCACCGCTGCACAGCCGCGTCGAATAGGACCGGACGGACCCCGGTTGGCGCCGTCACCGACGCCACCCGGGGTCGCCGAAATTCAGTTGATGATCCAGCGCGAGAAGTGACTGATGCTACTCGACACGACGCTGCCGTTATGCTGCGTCGACTGGGACTTCCACTGGTTGGAGGTCGGATTCCACCATGCCACGCTCATGGCGCCCGGGTCCGGCTCGCTGTTCACGTCGAACGCCAGCGTCGCTGGGACTCCGAACTGGGTGCCATCCGGGCTCAGCCGGACGGGCCACTGGCCGCACGACTCCTGCTCCATCGTGATGTGCGCCGTATAGGTGAGCGCACCCGCTGGAATCGTCAGCGTATAGGGTCCGCAACTCAGCACTCCGCCATCGGGGCCGACGTCGGCGGCGTCGCTGAGACAGGCCTTGTTGATTGTATCCACCCGTGGCGCAGTGGGCTGCAGCTCGACGGAGCTACAACCGACGAGTACGCCCCCCAGCACCACCGCAGCCCCGAAACCGGCATGACGGCGTGACATGATTTAGGAACCTCCTTGTTGCGCTGGGGATCCCGGCCCCGCGACAGCGTACGGAACGCAAGCGCAGTGCCGAGAGCGCGTGGAATCCCTACGCACCGGGCGACGGTGCGCGGTGGATGGGCGTGGAGGCGGGCCAAACGGCTTTTCGCACCCCTGTGCACTGACAATGCGCCGGCAGTCGAGATCGAATTGCGGACAACCGGGAACGATGCGCGATCATCCACCCGGTCGCGTCATGGCGGGATTGCAGAACGTAACGCTTGGCGGCAGAACCGCCCCGCCGTGCTACGATCAGACCCGATGGACACTGAAGACTGGGACCGCGCACCGCTCGTCCAAGCCATCACGGCGGGACAACTGCACGTCTCGCTGGAGGCGGCGGCATTGATCCTGGCCCAGCAGGAGTATCCAGACCTGGATCCGGCGCCGTGGCTCGCGCAGATCGACGCGTTAGCTGCCGCCGGCCGCGGGTCTCTGTCGGCACAACCGGATGCACCGGAGATCGTTGGGGTCACCAGCGATATCCTATTCCGCGACGGGAAATTCCACGGCAATACCGGCGACTACTACGACCCGCGCAACAGCTTCCTGAACGACGTGATCGCGCGCCGCACCGGCATCCCGATCACGCTGTCTATCCTCTATATGGCCGTCGCCCGCCGGCTCGGGCTCGAACTCCACGGCACCGCGTTCCCGGGCCACTTTCTGGTCGTCCACCCACGGCCTGGCTGGCCGGTGGTCCTCGACGCGTTCGGCCACGGCCGCATTCTCTCCGAAGGCGAATGCCGCCGGCTGGCAGAACAACAGGGATTCCCCTGGGACCGCCGCACGCTCGATCCGCTTCCCGCGACGCTCGTGCTCCGCCGGGTGTTGAACAACCTCAAGGCGATCTATGCCGGCCGCCAGGATTGGGCGCGTTTGCTGCGCACGTCGGCGCAGATTCTGGCGGTGACGCCCGAAGACAGCAGCGAATACTTCACGCAGGGCGTGGCCTGGGCGGGACTGGGACGGCGCGAGACCGCGATCGCCACCTTCGAACACTATTTGACCGTCCGGCCCGATGCTTCGAACCGGGATGACGTGTTGGATCTGCTATCACAATTGCGTCTCAAAAGGTGATTTCGAACCGCGTACCTTGCTGCAGGCGGGTGTGGACGCGGATGGTGCCGCCCAGAGCCTCGACCGCGGTCTTCACCAGTGCGAGGCCCAGGCCCACGCCGCGCACCTGGCCGGTGAAGTCGGCATCGATCTGGTAGAAACGCTCGAAGACTCGCTCGGTCTGTTCGGGCGGGATCCCGGGTCCGGTATCGCTCACTGCGATCATCGGCGCATCGGCACGTGAGTGCATCTCCACGCGCACCTGCACCGCCGGCCCCCCGAACTTGAACGCGTTCCGCACCAGCTCCACCAAGACTTCCAGGAACAGCGCGACGTCCACGAACACCTCGCCCTGGCCGTCCCGCTCGACGCTGAAACCCTGCTCTGGACCCGCGAGATCACGCACCCGGTCGCGCAATGCCGCTTCCAGCTCGGCGAAGCCGACCCGGGAGCGATGCATGGCGTGCAGGTGCTTGGTCCATTCGACGAATGACAGCATGCCCTCGAGCAGTGCGCGCAGTTCGTCGGAGGCATGACCCATCGCCGCCAGCGCATCAGTTTGCGCCGTGGTGAGTGCGCCGCACTCGCCGTCTTGAATCAGCTTGGTCCAAAGTGCAATCACCGTCAGTGGCGTGCGAAATTTGTGGCTCACCAGCGACAAGACGTCTTGCTGCAACTTGTGCTCGAGCGCTTCACGCGTTACGTCCCGCAGCGACAGCACCGCACCCGTCGCGCGCCCTTCCACGCCGTGCACGGGCCGCATGGTTGCGGCCAGGAACAGCGGCGGCTCGCCGCGCTCGACCACGAAGTCCAGCGGGCGCCCGTCCTGGACGGCGGCCAGCAGACCGGCCGGCGCACCACGCAGTTCGCCCCAAACCTCGGCCACCGAACGCTCGAGGACCGTCGCCGGCAGCCCCAAAAGCCGCCGCGCGGCGTGATTCGTTTCGCGCAGCACGCCACTGGCATCGCAAATCAGAATCCCGTCGCTCACATCCGCCAATACGAGATCCAGCTTTTGCCGCTCGTCGAGCTGCCGGCGGTGGAACGACAGCCGCAACGAGGTACGGACACGGGCCAGCAATTCGTGGCGATTCACGGGCTTGCTGAGGTAGTCGTCGGCGCCGGATTCGATGCCGCGAACCCGGTGCTCCAAGTCGCCGAGGGCGGTCACCATGACGATGGGTATGAGCCGTGTCGTGGCGTCGGCGCGCAAGGTGCGCGCCACCTCGAAGCCGTCCATCCCGGGCATGTTGACGTCGAGCAGAATGAGGTCCGGCCGCTCGGTGCGGGCGAATTGCACCGCGTCATGGCCGCTGTAAGCCTGCTCGACTTGGAAGCCATGCGGCAGCAGCATCGCCTCGAGCAATTCGCAATTCACCGCGTGGTCGTCGACAACCAGAATCCGCGAGCGCCCCGCGGGCGCTTCCACCAAGTCGACGGCGGTACCGCCGATCCCTACTTCCGCGCTCACGTCTTCCCACCCTTCGCGGCTTCGGCCGCCGGTGCCGCAGTACGGCCCGCGGCGATGATCTCGCGCAGCATGCCTGGCAGGCTGCGAGTGTCGACCGGCTTGGCGATGTGCCGGACAAAGCCGGCTGCCAGGCACTGCGCCTCGTCGTCGCGCTTCACGTGCGCCGTCACCGCGATCAGAGGAATGGCCGCGGTCGTTGGATCCGCTTGCAGCGCTTGCGCGGCTTCCAAGCCGTTCATCCCCGGCAATTGCAGATCCATGAGGATGGCGTCGGGCTGCAGCCGCCGGGCCGCGTCCAATCCGCTCGGCGCATCCGGTGCGCCCAGGACATCGAATCCCGCGCCCTCGAGAACGGTTTGCAGTAATTCCAGGTTCAGCGCGTCGTCCTCGACGATGAGGATGCGATCCCGGCGTGACAGACTCACGATGCGCCCTCCCCGCGTGTCCGGCTCTTGCGGCCGCCGGTCTTGCTGCCGCGCGCAGCACGCACGCGGGGCAGGGCGGGCCCGGGCGGCGCGGCCGGTTCGGACAGCGCCGCCGGAACACCCGGCTCCACCGCGACGTCCATGACGATGGGATGAGCCGCGGATGCGACTGCAGGCGACGCAACACTGGAGCTTGCGGCGCCGTCCGCCAGAGCCACGCCCCACGGCCATTGCGGCAGGGGGATGGCGGCGCCACCGGCGCGAGATTCGATGGCGAAGCGCCGCACATCCATGCGCGACGCGGGCGGCGCCAGAGCGCCGGCGTCACCCGGTGCACCGCCGCCGGCCCCATACGGGTCGGCCGTCTGCACTGCGGCATCCATCCCGGTGTCGGGCTCCGCGTCCCGGGCCTCGAACGGGATCCAGAACCGGAACGTACTGCCCTCGCCCGCGGCGCTTTGCAGCCAAATATCGCCGCCCAACAGCACCACCAACTTGCGCGTCAGCGCCAAGCCCAGCCCCGTCCCCTCCTGGCCGCGCGCGTACGTCGCGTCGACTTGCTGGAAGGCTTCGAACACGCGCTCCTGATCCTCCGGCGAGATGCCGATTCCAGTGTCGTGCACTTCGACCAGCAGCACGCGCCGCGGCACGATGGCCAACCGGCGTTCCGGCGACAGCATCCGCGCCACCGCATCCGACCGCAGCGTGCGGCCATCGATGCACTGCACGTTGAAATCAATGCGACCGCCGTCGGGCGTGAACTTGATGGCGTTCGACAGCAGGTTCAGCAGCACCTGCCGGAAGACTTTCGGGTCGGTGATCGGTGTCACCGCCGGCGCTTTGGCGCAGTGGATCTCGAGCCCCTTCTTGCCCGCCAGATTGCGCACCAGGGACTGCACTTCATCCAGGGCTTGCCGCAAGTCGAACGGCTCGGGAACCAGCTTCATGCGTCCAGCTTCCACCTTCGACAAATCCAGGATGTCGTTGATCAGCGACAACAAGTGGCGGCCACTGGACAAGATGTTCTCGGCATGACGCTGCTGCTTGGGGTTCATGTCGCCGAACGTCTGATCGAGCATGACTTCGGAGAACCCAATGATGACGTTGAGTGGAGTTCGCAATTCGTGCGACATGACGGCAAGGAACTCGCTCTTCATCCGGCTGGCCTTGGCTAAATCGGCATTGGATTTTTGCAGCGCACGGTTGGCTTCTTCCAGGTGCTCGGCGTTCGAGCGCAGCGAGGCGAGGTAGCTCTCCGCCAGTTCACGCGACCGCTGGATCTCGTCCGCCATTTGGTTGTACGAGCGCGCCAGGCGCCCGAATTCGTCGCGCGCCCGGACTTCGAGACGCAGGCTGAAGTCGCCGCGCGCCACGCGCCGGTTGCCTTCCATGAGCTGGCCCAATGGCCGCGTCAGTACGTGGATGAACAGTGCCGCCACCAAACTGCCGGCAAGTGCAATGACGACGCTGAGCATGGTGGCGAGGCCGCGCAAATGCGCGATGCGCTTCTGGGCCGGATTCGTCGTGACGCCAACCCGCACGCGGCCCAGCGTGACGTGTTCGGCATTCCGGCGCGTGGCCAGGATGTCCGGCTCGTCGGTGTCGCCGGCGTCCGCTCCGAGCTGCAATACATCGGGCGCGCCGCTTTCGGCCACGACCGTCGTTTGCACGTCGACGAACTCGCGGCCGTCGCCGGTGCGGACCCAGGCCGACCGCGAGCCACCCGGATGCTCCTGGACTGCACGTACTGCGACGATGTCCAGCAAGTGCCCGCCGCTTTCGGCTTCGCTCAGCAGGTCCTTGCCGCTGCTCGACTGGAACTGCACGTAGCTGACTTCGGCCTGCTTGAAGAGCCCTTGCGCGAGATTCCGTAACGACGATCTGTTCTCGGCGGCCAGCGGCAGTTGGCAGTTGTAGGCCATGTTGTCGGTGAGAGCCACGGCGCGCGTCAGCAACTCCTCACGGATCGTGACCTCCTGCTGATGCGTCAGGAAACCCGTGATGATGAGCGCGACGGCCAGGATCATGGTCCCAGCCACGATGGCGAACTTGGCCTTCAGATTCAGATGGATCATTCCGCACGCGCGATCCGGCGCCCGTGCGGTGGAGCGCCGTGGACCGTCCTTTCGACACGCATCCGTGTGCAACCGGCGTTCCACGGAAAGGGTCCGGCGCACCGCGGTGGGGAGCGTCCCGTGCGGGTTTCGCGGGGTCCGGACAGCGGGCTCCGGCGCGGGTGGTCGTCATCGCGCCGGACGCCGGTGCTGCGTGGCCAGATCCGCACCGTCGGACCCAGTTCGGGGCTTTGCCGAAGTCCGCGCCCGCCGCCGCCGGCCGCGCGGCCCCACGGCGTGCAACCCCGCTGGGTGGCCCCGGCCGCTCTTTCCAGCCCTCCGGTGTCCTCCCACCTTGCTTGACAGTTCCAGAAGCACGACCCTAGGGTCAGAGCGTCGAGCTCGCGGCCTTTAGACGCGGGCGTCCAAGCCGCGGGAAGGGCCCATGTTCTGGGATA
>Ga0315287_10001630_pt1 | contig 20878 bp, 14 predicted proteins | sample YL17G11_0_MG_FD_205037 | JGI IMG/M metagenome (GOLD analysis project Ga0315287, IMG submission 205037) | Sediment microbial communities from Yellowstone Lake, YNP, Wyoming, USA - YL17G11_0 | ecosystem: Environmental > Aquatic > Freshwater > Lake > Sediment | place: USA: Wyoming | collected...
ACCGCCGCCGCGCTCGAGTCGATCGCGGCCGCGCTGCTCGATCGGACGGGCAAGCCGCTGGCGTTTCCCGTGACGCTCGCCGAGCGCGTCGAGAACGGCGTCCGCTACGTCAGTGGAGACATCGCGTTCGCGCCGCTCGCCATTGGCGACTACGTGCTGGAGATCGCGCGTCGCGACCCGGCGGGAGAGTCATTCGCGCTTGTCGCCTTCCGCATCGTGCCGTAGGGCTGCGGCGCGTGGCGCTACGCGAGGAGGCGTGCGAGGGCGTCGGCTGGGGTGAGCAAGACGAGTGTCCGCACCGTCCGGCCGAACAGATGACCGAAATGGGTGCGGTCTCCGGTGACCAGCGCGTCGACCCCGCTGGCGAGCGCGACCGCCAGCACGGGCGCATCCTTCAGAGGGAGGCCTTGCTCGATCGCCCACGCCACGTCGGCCGGCGGCGCTTCCGGCACCATCGCGATCTGCGACATCAGAGCCTGAAGCCGCGGCAGGGTATCGGGGTGCTTCACCTGGAGGTTCCGCTGCGCCTCGGAGGCGGCATAAGGCGACGTCGACAGCACGCAGACGCCGTGCCGCGGCAGGTCGAACAGTGCCGACGACCGTCCGGCGGGGTTGTGCGCCGCCGTGAAGATGACGTTCGCGTCGAGAAACAGGCGCATCGCGTCAGCGCTTCGCCCGGGTGGCCCGCTTCAGCTTCGCCGCTTCCGAGGGCGTCAGGCGATCGGCATCGTCGAACTCACGGATGCGATCGTCGCTGTACATCTCGATCGGATACACGCCGGCTTGTTTGAGCACGATCGCGCCATCCGCCGTCGTCTCGACGAGGAAGGCCTGCTCGCCGGTAATCCCCAGCCGCCGCAGGACGGCCCGCGGGATGGACACCTGGCCGCTCTTCCCAAGTTTCACAAGTTCCATGAATTCATGATACCACGCGCGTCGTTCCGAGTCTGCGATGCATATTAATCTTGTGTGCCTTGACATCTACAGGCATACACAGATACTAGAACAATATGCGCACGACCCTCGATATCCCCGCTGAACTGCTCGACGAGGCCCGGTCCGCCCTCGGCTTCAAGTCCAAGACCGACACCATCGTGCTCGCCCTTCGGGAGCTCGTGCGGAAGCACCGTGTGGAGGAGTTGAAGGGTCTTCTGGGCAAGGTCTCGCTCGACGTGGACGTGCCGAGGTCCAGGCGCAGGCCTCGGGGACAGGTGCGGGCGTGATTGTCGTCGACACGTCGGTCTGGATCACGGCGTTGCGATCTGCCGCATCGCCGGAGGCCAAGGTCCTTGGGCAGTTGCTCGACGCGGACGAGGTGGCCCTTCCGGTCCCGGTCAGGCTCGAGTTGCTCGGTGGCGCCTCGAATCCCGACCGCGTGCGCCTGCGCCGAGCCCTGTCGGCCCTGCCGGTGCTCTACCCGATGGACTCGACATGGCAGTCAATGGAGACGTGGGTCGAGCGCGCCTCGGTCGTGGGCCATCGGTTCGGCGTCGGCGATCTCCTGATTGGCGCGCTTGCGCACGAGACCGGGAGCCTGGTCTGGTCGCTCGACGCAGACTTCGCCCGCATGAGCCGGCTCGGCTTCGTCAATCTCTACGAGCCGTAGGACGCCTACCGCTTCACCACCGTCACCGTGATCTGCGATGGGTAGAGCTTTGAGTGGTGCACGGCGTTGTGCGCGACGACGCCGGTCGCCTCGTCGTAGTTGTTGCCGCCGGTGTTCAGGTTCCGATCGAAGCGCGGGAAGTTGCTGCTCGACACCTCGATGCGCAGCCGATGGCCGGGCGCGAACCAGTTGCTCGTCGTCAGCGGCTGCAGGGTGACCTTGTAGACGTTCCCCGCCTCCATCCAGACCGGCGGCTTCTCGTAGCCCTCGCGGTAGCGCATCCGCTGGATCGACTCGTCGAGATTGTAGGCGCGGCCGTCCGGGTACACGTCGAGCACCTTCACGGTGAAATCCGTGTCCTTCGCGTCGGACGAGACGTAGAGCGTCGGCTCGATCGACCCGCTCAGCTCGACCCCGTCCTTGAAGGGCTCGGACGTGTAGACCAGGATGTCGCTGCGCGCCTCCATCTTGCGCTGGTCGAACGCGCCCGCCGTGATGGCCGTCCCCGTGCAGCACACGTTGCCGCCGTACGACGTTACCGGGTTCATCGGGTCGTAGGTGAACGCGTCGGCCTGATCGGTCGCGGGCGGCGCGGCCGCGAGCCCGCCGTCCCCGGTGAGCGAGTTCGCCCTGCCGCCGCTCATCAGGTAGAACGTCATCGGCGTCGCGCCCGCGGGCGGCCACGTCTCCGACGTCTGCCACCTGTTGGAGCCCATGGTGAAGTAGGTGACCTTCGGCTGCCTGTCGAGTCGCTCGCTCGCCTCGCCCTTCAGGAACCGGTCGAAGAACCCGTAGACGACGTCGTTGTAGTCGTAGCGCGCATCCCCCATGCTCCGCTCGCCGACGATGGTGTCCTCGGTGGCGCGGGTGTAGGAGCAATGCGCCACCGGCGCGACGATCGCCCACTGCTGGTCCGCCACGCCCGGCTTCGCGGTCTTCCGCACGTGGTTGTAGAGCGCGAGGTTCGGCCCGACCGAGACGTCGTACCACGACATGAACCACAGGCCCGGCAGGTTGATCGTCTTGTCGTCGTGGACGAGGCCGCCCTTGTACCAGGCCGGGTCGTTCGGCCCGCGCTGGACCATCCGCCCGCCGGTCGGCACGGGCATCGCGTCGGCGAAGATGCCGGCCGGGCCGTCGACGGCCCTGTAGATGTCCTGGATCGGCAGCGTCCAGAGGGCCTTCGACCAGTCCACCGGCGGCATCTGCGGCGCCAGGTCGAAGTACTTCGAGGCCTTCACCAGATCCTCCCGCGACATGTTCGCCGGGAACATCGGGCGCAGCTGGTTCTGCTCGCCGTAGAGCCACGCGATGAACAGCATCTGCACGGCGCCGCCGCGGTACCAGTTGCCCTGCTCGTAGTACGGCTTCACGCGGCCGACGCCGGCGCCGAAGCCCTGCACGTTCATCGCCGCGTAGGCCGGATGCCCGGTGGCCGCGATCGCCATCTGGTACTCGGCGGTCGACGAACAGCCGGTGGTGCCGACCTTCCCGTTCGACCACGGCTGCCCCGCGATCCACGACAGCGCGTCCTCGCCGTCGCTGACCGGCGGGCCGAGGATGTCGTAGTTGCCCTCGGAGAAAAAGTGCCCGCGCTCGTTCTGGACGACGTAGGCGTAGCCGCGCTTCACCGCCGTCAGCGCCTGCGTCATGTCGCGCGGCACGCTGTTCTGCACGTCCCAGAAGTTGAAGTTGTACGGGGTGCGCACGAAGACCGTCGGCACCCTGCCGGCGGCGTTTCTCGGCCGGTAGATGTCGGTGGCCAGCCGCACGCCGTCGCGCATCGGCATCATCACCTTGCGCTCGACGATGGCGCTCGACTGCAGCTCGCTCTCGGCGCGCCAGCGCTGGGTGGTCTGGTCGGATGTCAGCGCGGCGCCGCGTTGGGCGACAACCGAGACGGTGGTGGCGAGGAGGGCCGCGACAACCGCAGCCAGCGCAAGCCGGCGAAGGGGCAGGTGCATGTTGGGCTCCTGGGAAGGTGTTCAATAGGATACACCAGCGCCCGGCCTGCGACAGCGCCCGCGGCGGGGTGCCCGCCCGCCTTATCGCGCCGCCGAGAGGTCCCGGATGCGGATGTTCCTGCACCGCACCGCCGAGCCGTGGCTCAGCCAGCCGATGGCGCCGCCGCCGCGCTCGGTGATTATGCTTGTCTCGCGAACGGGAATGAGTAGAGTGGGTTGGTTCATCTCTTCGGGCCATGATTCAACCGCGAGTTCTCCAGCGGCTCCTTGCCGCCTATTCCGACGACGTCGATCGGCGGACCGCGAGGGTGGTCGCGGTGCTGGCCGCGGCCCTCCTTGTGCCCTGCGCGATCGGCATCGGCCTCGCGTTGCGCTGGGACGCCCAGGCGGTGGCCGCCGTCGTTGCCTGCGGCGCGATGGTCTTTGTCATCACGATCGGTCTTGTGGCCGCGGGGCGCCTTCGCCTGGCGGGACACCTGCTGGTCGCCGCGTCGCTCGCGCTGATCACCGTCGTCGCCACCCTTGGCAAGGGCATCTACGACTACACGGTCATGGGATACCCGATCGTTGTCGTCGTCGCCGGCCTGCTCGGCAGCAGCCGCCGATTCTACCTGCTGGTATCCGGGCTGACCGTTCTGGCGGTGACGTGGCTGGTTGCCGGGGAAGCCCTGGGATGGTTCACCACGATTCCCCACCTGAGGCCCGACTGGGCCGACTGGGTGATGGTCGTCACCATGGTGCTGATGAGCATTTTCATCATGGACCTGATGGCGGGACACCTGCGGGAAGGGTACGAAGCGACGCGGCGCCAGGCGGAGGGACGACGGCTGGCTGAGGAGGCCGCGCGCAGCACCGGGGAGCTCTTCACCAGCGCGTTCAACGCCAGCCCGGTCACGCTGGTGATTGCCAGGCTGCGGGACGGCCTGCTGCTCGAGGTCAACCAGGCCTTCGTGCGATTGACGGGCTACAGCCGGGAGGAGGCCCTCGGGCGTACGATCGCCGATCTGGGGTTGCTGGCCGATCTGGGGTTGCTGGTCGATCCGGTCCAGCGCGACGCCTTCGTCGATCGGCTCGGCCGGGACGGGTTCTTCCGCAGCGCCGAGGTGCGGTTCCGTGTCAAGGACGGCTCGGTCCACGTGTGCGACGTGTCCATTAAAGCGTTCGAGTTGGACAGCGAGCGCTGCGCCCTGACGGCGGTCGTCGACATCACCGACCGGCTGGAAGGCGAACGGGACCGCAAGCACCTCGAGTCGCGCCTCTTCCAGGCCCAGCGCCTCGAGTCGATCGGCACGCTCGCGGCCGGCGTCGCGCACGACTTCAACAACATCCTCAACATCATCCTCGGCAACACGGAGTTGCTGGAGGACGACGGCGTCACGGGGCCCGACACCCCGCAGCGCATCACGTCGATCAAGACCGCGTCGGCGCGCGGCGCCCAGCTGGTCCGGCAGCTGCTCACCCTGGCGCGCAAGACGGACACGCATCGGGTTCCGGTGGCGTTGAACGACATGGTGTCGGAGGTCGTCAGGCTGGTCACTGAGACGTTTCCGAAGACCATCGTCGTCTCGGTCGACCTTGGTCGCGGGCTGCCGACCATCCTGGCCGACCAGGGCCAGGTTCACCAGGTGCTGCTGAACCTGTGCCTGAACGCCCGCGACGCGATGGCGGGCGGCGGCACGCTCGCCCTGGCGACCGGCGCCGTGACTGGCCTGGAGATGCGCGCCCACTGGCCGGAGGCCGACGCGCCGGGATATGTGTGGGTTCGCGTGCGCGACACCGGCACCGGCATCGATGACGCGACCCGGCGGCACATCTTCGACCCGTTCTTCACCACGAAGGAGATCGGGAAAGGCACGGGCCTCGGGCTCTCGGTCGTGCAGGGCATCGTGCAGGCGCACGCCGGGTTCATCGACGTTCAGAGCGGGCTGGGCGCGGGCACCACGTTCGAGGTGTTCCTGCCCTTGTCGTCCGCCGCCGGGCCGGACAGCCTGACCGCCGAAGCGCCCCGCCAGAAGACCTCCGGTTCGGGCGAGACGATCCTGGTCGTCGAGGACGAGGAACTGGCCCGGGATTTCATCGTCACGATGCTCGAGCGCACCGGCTACCGCGTCGTCGCCGCCTCGGACGGGGCGGAAGGCGTCGAGGCCTTCAAGGCGCGGCGCGGCGAGATTGACGCCGTGATCTCGGATTTCGGGCTGCCGAAGTTCAACGGCCACGAGGTCTGCGCGCGCATCCGGTACATCGACCCCTCGATGCCCTTCCTCCTGATTTCGGGGTTCGTCGACCCCGAGCGTCAGGCCGACGCGCTCAGCCTTGGCATGGACGCGGTGATCGCCAAGCCGTTCAAGGCGCAGGAACTGCTCGCCGCGCTGCGCCTCGTGCTCGACCAGCGCCGGCGCGTCCGGCCGCAGGACGTCTAGCGCCCTGCCTGATCCGCCGGCGACAGGTCCTTGATGCGGATGTTCCTGAACCGCACCACCGAGTCGTGGCTCAGCCAGCCGATGTAGCCGGACGCGCGGTCCAGCCCTGGATGCGGTCGATGGTCCATCGGGCCGTTCTTCGTGGCCTCGGCCAGGTCGCCGTCCAGGATGACCGTGCCGTTCAGCGTCACGCGGATGCGTGAGCCGCGGATCAGGATTTCCTCGGTGTTCCACTCCCCCACCGGTCGCAGGAACCCGCGCTTCGCCGGGATGATGCCGTAGACCGAGCCGTGATACTGATACGGCTGCAGCGTCGCGTACATCGGCGCGTCATTGTCCAGCACCTGGATCTCCATGCCGACATACGCGGCGTCGCCCTCGAGCGGCGCCCTGATGCCCACGCCGCTGTTCGCGCCGGGCGTCAACTGGAACTCGAACCGGAACTGGAAATCCTCGTACTCGCGCGCCGTGTAGAGGTTCGACCGATCCGGCGCCTTCGGGTCGAAGACCAGGGCGCCGTTCTCCGCCTTGTAGCCGACCTTGTTGCCCACCCACCCGTCCAGGTTGCGGCCGTTGAAGAGCGCGACGAACCCGTCGGTGCGTTCCTCTTCCGTGAGGTTGTAGGCCGCGTCACTCAACTCGCGCACGTAGAGGTCGCGGAACGCGAGGTCGGTGCCGTGCGCCTGCAGCTCGATCGGGCCGCGCGCGAAGATCGGCTGCGCCCGATCCCAGTAGTTCTCCAGCGTCACGTTCTCGGCGACCGTCGTGCCGTTGAGGAACACGGTCACCTTGTCGCCGATCATGACGATGCGGAAGGTGTTCCACTCGCCCACCGGGTTGTCGGCCTTGACCAGCGGCGCGCTCGGGTTCTTCTGGTTGTTGTAGAGGCCACCCGATCCGACCTGCGCGCCGACGTCGGTGCGCGCCGGATCCCAGATCTGCACCTGTGGCGTCCCGCGCAGGTAGATGCCGCTGTCGCCGCCCTTCGTGATGCGCCAGTCGACGATCATCTCGAAGTCGCCGTATTCCTTCACGGTGCAGAGATTGTCTCCGCTGCCGTTGAAGACAATCGCGCCGTCGCGCACGCTCCAGTTGACGCGCGCCTTCGCGTCGGCGGCCGCCTGCTTCGCCGCGAGGTCCGGGGGCGAGAGCTTCGCCCGCACGACCGGGTTCTCCACCAGCCCCTGCCAGCCCGTGAGATCCGTGCCGTTGAACATCGGCGCGAACCCGTCGCCGGCCGGCATGGCCGCGAGGTACGCGCGGATGGCGCCCTGAGGGTCCTCAGTCACGTCCCGCGCCGGTGTGACCAGCGGCATCGCTTTGGTGAGCGCGTCGCGCACGACCGGGCCCGTCATGCCGTCGCCCGCGCCCGCGGATGACGGCATCGCGATCCGCATCACGGATCGGGAAGCTTCCCCGGCCAGTTCGCGATCGTCCAGCAGGCGGGCGACGAGCAGGAGGCTCTTGAAGCTCCTGACCCGCTCGAGCGCCCGCAATACGATGCGGCGGTCGCCGACGGTCGACGACACATCGAGCGCCTTCCGGTAGTGCAGGAGCTTCTGTTCCGCGGGCAGCGACGAGGCGGAGATCTGCCGCACGTAGGCCGAGAAGGCCTGGTTCCGGTACGTCGCGTCGTTGGCCGCCACAAGCGCGAACAGCCGTCCGGTGGCCTCGGTGCCGGGCCACCGCGTCAGCGCGCGGAACGCCGCGGCCTTCCGATCCTCGGCCGATGACTCGAACTGCGCGAGCACGGCGGCCAGCGCCTCGCCGCCGCCGGTCTGCGACAGCGCGTCCAGGATCCGCTCGGGGTGCGACGAGGCCGGCAGCGCCTGCACGAGCGGCCGGATCCGCGCGCCCTGGTTGACGGTCTCGACGATGGCCTTCTGGACCGGCGCGACGAGATCGGCACCCGCGGTCTCGAGCAGTTGGACGAGTGCCGGGAGATCTGATGCCGTCGCGACGCCGGCCAGCGCGCCGAACGCGGCGGCGCGAATCGCGGCATCGGGATCAGCCGTGAGCGCCAGGATCTTCGCAGCGAACCGGCGGCCGCCCTTCGCGCCGACCAGACCAACGGCCGCGGCCTTCGCGCCAGGCGGCAGCGCGTCGAGCATGGCCACCATCGGGTCGAGATGAGGCTCGTCGATGATGCCGCTGAGAATGCCGACCAGTTTCGTGGCCTCTGTGCCGGTGGCCGACTTCAGGGCGGGCAGCAGGTCCGGCACCGCCAGCGCGCCTTCCATGTGTGCGAGCGCCCCGGCGGCCGCCAGCATCACCTCCGGCTCGCGCGCGGTGACCGACGCGCGGATGAACGGCAGCGCACGGGAATCGCCCTGGCGGCCCAGCATCGCGATGATCTCGGCGCGGCGCGCGGCGTCCACCGTCTGCGCCTTCGCGGTCCAGCGCCGCAGGGGCGCCATCCCCCGCAGCGGCTCGGCGGCGCGCAAGGCCGCCTGCCGGTACGCGCGATCCGCGTGATCGACCGCCGCCAGGAGATCCGGCAGCGCGTCGCTGCCTTGCGTGTCGGCGAGCACCGCCAACGCGCCGGCCCTGGTCGCGAGCCGGTCCGCGCGGTCGGTCTTCTTCATGATCTGCCGGCAGAGCTTCCCGGCCGCGCCGGGATCGCGGCCGGCGAGGTGTCGCGCGTACTCCAGCAGCGCAGCCGTGGCGTTGGCCGGGTCGTAGATGTACCCCGCGCGCTCGGCGGCCTCGACCATCGTCTTCGACGACGTCGGATTCGCGAAGCGGGCGAGCGCGGCCAGCGCGGCGCGCCGCATCGCCGGGTCGGTGTCCTTCGCGAGCGCGAGCACCTGGTCGTTGGCCTCTGTCGCGCCGAGTTCCCCGAGGGCCTTCACGATGGTGATCCGGCCGGGCCCGCTCGCGCCGGGCAGCGCGCCGCGCAATGCGGCCGACGAGGCGGCACCCTTCACCGTCAGCATCAACTGCGTGGCCGGCTCCACCAGCGCGGCATCCGCCAGCAGCGGAGCCGCGGCGTTCACGGCCGGTTCGCGGCCCACGATCCGGAGCTGGCTCAGGAGAAACGTGCGCACCTCGACGTCCTTCGCCGATCCGAGGGCACGGATAAGCGCGTGCTCGGTGAGGGCGCGCTGGCGCTCCATCCCGAACTGGCTGGCGCAGACCGCCACCGCGTTCAGGGCGTACCGGGCGGCGGTGTCGCGGCCGCCCCCGGACGGCACCAGTTGGCCGGTGATCTCGGCCAGGCCCGCATCCCCGAGCGCGATCATCTGGCCGGCGAGCCGGTCGCGCTCGGCGGGGCTGCCCGCGGGGAACTGCGCGAGGATGTCGGCGGCCGTCAGCGCGGGAGCCGCGGTCGTCTGTGCGGAGACGACAGGCGCGGGCACCAGTGCGATGCTCGTCGCGAGCAGAAGGGTCGTCAGCCAGGTCCACAGTGTTCGGTTCGTGTTCATCGCTGGTTCCTGTGACGGCCACGCGGCCCGTTCTTGCGGCGGAAGCAGGCCGCCGGACGTCGGTGACCGACGCGCTGTCTCATCGTTCTCGGCGCCGCGTCGTCGTGGGAGCCGGCTGCAGCCGGCTCCATGCAGACGCTGGCTGACCGCCTCCGCCAAGGCTACGGCGAGTCTCGCCGAAGCGTTTCGCGAAGGCGGAAGCCAGCTTCCACGACCACTTCCTGATCAAAGCGTCCACGGGGCGCGCATGGGCTGATCGATCAGCCGGTTGGCCGCCTCGTCATCCCGGAAGCACTGGCGTTCGGGATCGTAGTGGAGCGTCCGGTTGAGCCGCACGGCGATGACCCCGAGGTTCACCAGCGTGGCGGATCGGTGCGCGTTCGTCTCGTTCAGCGTGAACTTCCGGCGCGTGCGCACCGACTCCGAAAAGGTCGTGATCTGGGGCTCGGGGTCCGGCAGCGTCGCGAGCAGTTCCTGCAGCCGCGGCACGTCGGACTTGAAGCCGCGATCGATCCGGCCGTACGGCCCACTGATGTAGGCCGCGTCGGTATCGCGGTTCTCGCCGTCGAGGATGATGCGGCAGCCGTCCGCGTAGGTGAACTCGATGCGGCGCCACGACCCGGCGGCGTCGTAGTGCTGCTGCGGCGCGTCCACGTCCACGCGCACGGGACTCGTGTTGTCCTTGTCGAGCAGGTACTGGACCGGGTCCAGGTAGTGCTGGCCCATGTCGCCCAGGCCCCCGCCGTCGTAGTCCCAGTAGCCGCGGAAGTTCTGGTGCACGCGATGGGGGGCGTAGGGCTTGTACGGCGCCGGGCCGAGCCACATGTCGTAGTCGAGCTCGGGCGGCACCGGCTGCGGCACGAGGTCCGTCTTCCCGCTCCAGTAGAACTTCCAGTCGTAGCCCGTGCTGCCGCTGACCGTGACGGTGAGCGGCCAGCCCAGCACGCCGCTCTGGACGATCTTCTTCAGCGGCTTCACGTCCGTGCCCATACCGTAGAACGGATCCTTGAAGCGGAACCACGTGTTCACGCGGAACATGCGCCCGTACCGGTTCACTTCCTCGATGACGCGCTTCCCCTCGCCGATCGTACGCGTCATCGGCTTCTCGCACCAGATGTCCTTGCCGGCGCGCGCGGCCTCCACCGACATGAGGCCGTGCCAGTGCGGCGGCGTGGCGATGTGGACGACGTCGATGTCGGGCCGCTGGAGCACCTCGCGGTAGTCGTGGTAGCCCTTGACGTCTTTGCCGACCATCGCGAGTACCTCGTCGAGGTGCGTGCGGTCGACGTCGCACACGGCGAGCAGCCTGGTGCCTTCGTAGCCGATGTGCCCGCGCCCCATGCCGCCGACGCCGATGATGGCCTTCGTGATCTGGTCGCTCGGCGGGGTGACGCCCTGGCCGCCGAGCACGTGCCGCGGCACGATCATGAAGCCGGCGGTGGCGGCGGCAGCGCGTGCCAGGAATCGTCGTCTGCTGGTCATGTGCATGCTGGTCCTCGAAGCGGGTAGCCCGGCCGGATTGTATCACCTGGGCCGGGACTCGGGGTTCGGCCGCCTTCGCCCTCCGGGCTACGGCGCCCGTCGGGGTTCGGGATTGGGGATTGGGGATTGGGGATTCGGGACTCGGGACTCGAGACTCGCGGATGATCGGCCGGACCGCGGCTCATCGAACGGCCCCTCGAACCACGCCGAGGGGCGTCAGTCTGAAAAACGCATCGCGAGGGCCGAGATCCGCGCTGGGTGGGGGACCCAGCGCCCACCGCCGACGGAACCCGGGAGATGCGTTTTTCCGGCGTGTGTGAGCGGGGCCGCGAGCGTGAGCTGCGGGTCGGCCGAGACCTTCGCCGTGTCGAGCGGTGTGCGGAGTGGCCTCCCGCCGGGCGCTCTTACCCGAGGCGCGCGATCGCGGCGCGGTTGCGGTCGTTGAGGATTGACCGCCCGGCCGGCGTGTAGAGGTCGTCGATGAGGCCGCGGTAGCGTTCGACCACCTTCCCGCGCACCATCTTCAACGTCGAGTTCAGCAGGTGGTTCTGCTCGGTGAACGGCTCGTCGAGCACCGCGACGGCCGACGGCAGCCAGCGGCCCGGGAAGTGCCCCGCGCGGACGCCGCCCTCGCGGAACGCCGCCAGTTCGGCCTCGAGCAGCCGCAGCGCGGCGTCTTGTCCGCTGGGGGCCTGCAGCGACACGCCATGCTCGCTGGCCCACCGCGCGATCGCGTCCCTGGCCGGCACGAGCAGCGCCGTCGTGTAGGGCGACTGGTTGTTGTAGAGCATCAGCTGCTCGATGAACGGCGAGCTGGCGATGATCGCCTCTTCAATCAGCTCCGGGCTGTACTTCTCCCCATCGTCCGCGATGAGGAGGCTCTTCACGCGCCCGAGCACGTAGAGGTAGCCGTCGGCGTCGAGGTAGCCGAGATCGCCCGTGGAGAGCCAGCCGTCGCGCAGGACTTCGGCGGTGGCCGCTTCGTTCCTCCAGTAGCCGGCCATGACGTTCTCGCCGTGGACGACGATCTCGCCCTGCGTCTCCGCGGGCAGCGCGCGGCCAGCCTCGTCGCAGATCCGCACGTCGAGATTCGGGACGATTCGCCCGGACGACCCCAGCTTGTGGTGCGCCAGCGTGTTCGCGGAAATGACCGGCGCGGCCTCGGTGAGGCCATAGCCTTGCAGCATCGGCAGGCCGACCGCGTAGAAGAAGCGCTGCAACTCGATGTCGAGCAATGCGCCGCCGCCAACGAAGAAGCGCAGCCGGCCGCCGAAGTTCCCGCGGACCTTCGCGAACAGCAGCCGATCGTAGATCGCGACGAGCGGCTTCAGGAGCGCGCGCCCCCCGCGGCCCCGGTTCCATCCTTCCGCGTTGTAGCGGATGGCGGCGCGACACGCGTGCGCAAACAGCCGCGCGGCGGCCGGGCCCTTCTCGCGGACGCCCTTCTCGATGCTCTTTCGGAAGTTCGCGGCGAGCGCCGGCACGCTGAGCAGGATCGTGGGCCGCGTCTCGCGGATGTTGACCGGCACGTTGCGCAGCGTCTCCATGGGCGTCCGGCCCAGATGGATCGACGCCAGCGTCGCGCCGGCGCTCATCATCATGTAGATCCCGCACGTGTGGCCGAACGCGTGGTCCCACGGCAGGATGTTCAGCAGCACCCAGCCTGGCTCGGGCCGCACCGTGGCGCAGCCCTGCTCGACGTTGGCCGTGTAGTTGCGGTGCGTGAGCACGATGCCCTTCGGGTCGGCGGTCGTGCCGGAGGTATAGCAGATGTTCGCGGCGTCGGCCTCGGCCCCCGCCTGCCACCGCGCGTCGAACGCCTCGCGATGCTCGGCCAGGAACGACGCGCCGCGGGCGGACACGCTGGCGGCCTCCACCTCGTCCGCCGTCATCTCGTTCGCCTGGTACGCCTCGAGCGAATCGAGCACGATCGTCAAGCGCAGATCCGGCAACTCGCCCTTGATGGCGCGGATCTTCTCCACCTGGCTGCGCGAGACGATTGCCATCCGGCACCCGGCGTGGCGCAGGCGGAACGTCAGGTCGGCCAGTTCGTCGATCTTCACGGACACCGGCACGTTGATGGCGCCGCAGTACAGGATGCCCAGCTCCGCCATGACCCAGTCGTTGCGGCCCTCGGCGATGAGCGCCACCCGGTCGCCCGTGGCCAGCCCCAGGCTCAGCAGGCCTGCGGCGAACCGGTGCACGCGCTCGCGCATCTCCGCGTACGTCGTCTCCTCGTAGCGATCGCCGCGCTTCTCGAGCAGCATCGCCAGGCCGGCAAAGCGCTCGACGCTCGTCTCGAACAGCCGCGGCAGGGTGCGGGGGTGGGGCATGGGAGCGGGACGCCTGATCAGCGAGCGACGCGGAACGCGATGAGCTGCTGGGCCTCGTCGGCGCCCACCTTCGCCTGGAGCCGCAGGATGTAGGTGCCCTGCCCCAGGCTGCCGACGGGCAGCTCGAAGCGCGCGCGGCCGTTCGTGAGTTCGGGCGTGGGCAGCGTCGCCAGTTCCTGGCCTTCCCGCGTCTGCACGTGCGCGCTGAAGTCGATCGGATCGCCGGGCTTCGGCGGGCGGCACTGGATGTCGACCAGCACGCGGTCGGTCCGGCTGTATTGCCGCGACGCGCCGGGCGTCGGGTCGGCGGCATCGCGGATGGCGCGGAACTCCAGGAGCGTGCGCGCGCGGTAGAGGCGAGGCGTCGCCATCACGAGGCCCGACAGCGGCTGGTCGGGCACCTCCGCCTGCTGTGTCCAGCGATCGAGGACCGTGCCGTCGGCGGCCTTCGCTACGACCGTTACCGCGACGATGCCCGGCTCGAGGTTGAAGACCGCGCGCGCGCCTTCCGTGGTGCCCGACTTCGCCGGGGCGACGCGCCGGGCCGCCGCCATCGGCTTCCCGCCCTGCGCGAACTCGAAGTCCACGACCGCCGCCGCGATCGGCGGCGCCGGGTCGACCGGCTCCCATGTCACCGTGAGCTGCCGCTGGCCCGCGTCCGTGCGCGCGAATCCCATCCAGACGTCGGCGGCGCGCTTTCCGGGCTGCTGCGTCGCGAGGGATCCGAGCGCCACCGCCACCCGCGGCTCGAGCACCCTGGACGAGGCGACCGCGGCCGCCTCCAGGTCCCTGGTGCTGGGCGCCCAGTAGCCCTGCCGCGCCGTCACCTTGGTGCCGGCGCGCTTCACCTTCACGCTGATCTTGTGGTACTTCCCGTCGTCTTCCGCGCGCGTCGGGGTGTAGCCGAGCACGTAGTAGGCGCTCGCATCGTCGAGGGTCTTGATCATGCCGCCGCCGAGATCGTTCGTGTTCATGATCGTGCGGCCGCCGGTGTCTCCCGCGAGCTGGTAGAGCGTGCCCTTGTCGCCCACGCGCATTTCCATGCTCAGGCCGACCGGATCGACGACGTTGATGGTGACGTTGCCGCGGTTGGCGGCCCGCAGGATGTCGCGCATGATGTCCTGGAGGCTGCCTTCGCTGCGGGATCCGACGAAGGTCGGCGGGCCCTGGCTCACGAAGATGATCGTCTTGCGCCCTTCCTTCAGGCCGGCCAGGCGGGTGGTCAGCGCCTGGAGCGCGAGCAGCGTGACCTCGGCGCGCACGCGGCGGATGTCGCCGCGCTGCAACTGCGCTTCCTCCATCACGCTCTTGATCGGGAAGATCTCGCCCTGGCGGCCTTCGAACGCGTTCGTGACGCGCAGCAGCTTCTGCTTCGTGCGCGTGAACTCGAGGGCGCTCAACGTCGTGAGCGGGTCCATGATGGCCACCAGGTCCGACGGCCACAGGCGCTCGATGAAATCGGCGAGCCCTCGCCTGATCGGGATGGTGATCTGCGGCGCCTTGTCGACGTGGTAGTCGTCCAGGAAGATGCCGAACACGCGCACGTCGTCGCGCGCGGCCTCGGCTTCGGCCTGCGTCTGCGAGCGGATCTCGAGGGACGTCTCGTCGCCGTCCGGGCGCTGGCCGGTGAGCTGGATGAACTGCAGTTGGTCGACTTTCTGCGGCACGCCGTCTTCGGTGACCTCGAACTCGGCCGCCGTGAGGTCGGCAATCGGCTTGTCGCCGCGGCCGGTGATCGTGGCGTCGACGCGCACGACCCGGACGCCGCCCCTGAAGACGGGCGGCGGCTGCTGAGGCGGGGCCTGCGGCTGAGGCGGGGCCTGCGGCGGCGGGGCGCCCTGGGGCGGCGGCGTGGTCTGCTGGCGGGGCGCCGTCTGCACGGGTACGTGGCTCATCGCCAGCACCGCGAAGGCGCAGATCGACACGGCCGCGACGCGAGTTGCCCAGGGGGTCATCTCTGCATTGTAGACTGCCCCGGCCGTCGGCAGGGGGAGGCTATACTCCCAACATGCCTTTGGACGCGCACCTGGTCGTGACGGACTCAGGGCTCGGGGGCCTGTCCATCTGCGCCGCCCTCGAGCGCCGGCTGCGCCTGGAAGGCCTCGGCCGCACCCGCATTACGTATGTGAACGCGTGGCCGTTCGAGGGGCGCGGCTACAACGACCTGCCCGACCTGGCGGCGCGGGCGGCGGTGTTCGACCGCGCTCTCGACCGGATGGCCGCCTGGTCGCCCGGCCGCATCCTCATCGCCTGCAACACGCTGTCGATCATCTACCCCCACACGGCGTTCAGCCGCGCGGCGGCCGTCCAGGTGGACGGCATTCTCGATGCAGGCGTGGGCCTGTTCGCGGACAGCCTGACGGCCGAACCGTCGGCGGGCCTGATCGTGCTGGGCACGATCACGACGATCGAATCCGGCGTGCACGCCGGCGCGCTCGTCGAGCGGGGCATCGACCCGCACCGCATCCGCGCCGTGCATTGCCACGGCCTGGCAGGCGCCATCGAACGCGATCCCGACAGCGTGGCGGTGGCCGACCTCATCGCCGCGTGCGCCGCCCGGGTGCGCGCCGCCGACCCCGGGGGCGTGCCGCTGTACGCCGGCCTCTGCTGCACGCACTACGGGTATGTCAGCGACCGCCTGTGCGCCGCGCTCGGTGCGGCCGTCGGCCGGCCCGTGCAGGCGCTCGATCCAAACGCCCGGATGGTCACCGACCTCGCGCTGGAGCCGCTCGCGCCTCGCGAGCCGGGCCAGCCAACGGGTCTGCCGCCTGACTTGCCGCCTCGGCTGGATGCGCAAGCCCGCACGCCTGGCCAGCCCTCGTCCGCCGGCGGTGCGGTGTTCGTGGAGGTCGTCTCGAAGGTGACGCTCGAGCCCACTGCGTGCCAGGCCATCGCGCGCCTGGTGGCGCCGGTCTCGCCCGCAACCGCGCACGCGCTGCTATCCTATGCCCACGTCCCCGATTTGTTCTGATCCGGGGACGGACGCTCCGTTTGGGGTCAGGCCTAAAACGGGGCGTGGCGCGCCGTTTTAGGCCTGACCCCAAACGGAGCGTGGCGGGAAACGGCCGTAACACGACGGAGCCGGCGATGAGAGTGCTGTTGCTGACGGGCCCGGGCGGGGACGCGCAGGGCTGGGGCGATCTGAGCGTGACGACGTCGGTGGCCGAGGCGTGCGACGCCACGGGCCACCCCGCGCGGATCGCGTTTGTCGAGACCGAGGCCGAGTTCCTCCGCTCCATCGACGCCGGCGGCTTCGACATCGTCTGGAGCGCGCTCTACTACATCACCGCGAACGAGAAGTTCATCGGCCGCGGCGAAGGCGGCATGTGGGTGGCCGACGTCCTCGACGGCAAGGGCATCCCCTACATCGGCTCGAACAGCCAGACGATGAAGGACATGATCGACAAGTTCCAGACCCACCGGACGCTGGCGGCGCGCGGGGTCCCGGTGCCGTCGCATCACCTCCTCGGCCCGGCCGACGACGCCTCGGCGGTCACCTACCCGGCGTTCGTGAAACCGATGGGCGAATCGCGATCGGTCGGCATCAACGACGACAGCGTCGTGAACGACGCCGCCGAACTGACGCGCCAGGTCGAGTGGATCGCGCGCGAGTTCCAGCAAGCCGCGCTGGTTGAAGACTTCATGCCGGGCGACGAGTTCACCGTCCTGGTCCTCGGCAACGGCGACACGCGGGAGTGCCTGCCAGGGCTGGTCACCGTCGCGCCGCAGCACTACGGCCGGCACAAGGTGCTGCGGGCAGACCTGCGCGGCGTGGGGCTCACGAAGATCAGCCGGCCGCCTTCACGAGGCGACGAAGCGGCCGCCCTCGCGTCGCGCGCCTCGGACGCGATGGGCTGCCTCGATCACGTGCGCATCGACATGAAAACGGACGCGGCCGGCGCGCTGCGCATCATGGAAGTGAACGGCATCCCCGGCCTCAAGCCGCACAAGAGCTGGGGCCCGCAGCTCTGCACGCTCTACTTCCAGTCGCCGGGCGGGGAGATGGACGACTACCGGCGCCTGGTCCGCACGATCATCGAGTCGGCGGGCCGGCGGTACGGCATCAAGGGGCCTGGGACTAGGGACTAGGCGCTAGGCGCTAGTCATGTCCGGTGTAGAAGGCCGGGGCTTCAGAGCCGGCATCACGCCTTCTTCGTGAAGTACTCTTCGACGAACCGGTACGCGCCCGCGGGGTACTTCGGCGTCTCGCCGGACATGACCCCGGTGAGGCACTCCCGCCACAACTCACTGTGCTGCATGGTGGTCAGGCGGTTGCGGAACATCGCGGCCGCCTTCTGCGGTTCCGTCGTCATCCGGTCGAGCATCCCCTGCACCTCGCCGGTGAACCCGGCCATCCCGTAGTAGGCCAGATACGCCTGCCACGCGCGCGCCGGGCCCGCCCCGGTCTTGAACGGCGCCGACAGTGCGGCCAGCGTGCGGCGGAAGTCCGCAGCGTCGCTCCCGGTGAGCAGGTGCAGACCCGCATCGGCGATGCGGTACGGGAAGAAGTCGACGCCGGTGATGCGGTTGTTCTCGCAGTCGAGCGTCACGAAAAACCCCACCTTGCGATGGTGCAGATCGGTCTGCTGGTAGAAGGCGAAGTTCCCGAGGCTGTAGATGATCGGCCGCCCCTCGCGCCACTCGATGCCCTGGGGCACGTGCGGGTGATGGCCGATCACGGCGTCGGCACCCGCGTCCGACAGCGCGCGAAACGCCGCCACCACGTACGGCGGCGGGTACGGCACGTATTCCAGCCCGCAGTGCCCGATCGCGAGCACCACGCCGCCCTGCTTCTTGCACCGGCGGATAAGGTCGACGGCGCGGGCGATGTCCCACCCGAACACGCCGGGCCCGCCCCGCGACGCGGTCAAATCCTCGCCCTCGCTGAAGTTGACGATGTGCACCTTCGACCCGCCGGAGAGGCACGTCAGCGGCGCGTGCGCCTCCTCCTCGGTCAGCCCGGCGCCCACCGTCTGCACGTCGTGCCGGTCCAGCACGCGCAGCGTCTCGCGCAGTCCGGCGACGCCGTAGTCGAGCACGTGGTTGTTCGCCAGGCACGCCACGTCGAACGGCACGGCCGTCAGCCCGAGCACGTGTTCCGGCGCGCCCTTGAACACCGCGCCGCTCTTCCACACGGGGGTCTCGGCGTCGGTCAGCGCGCATTCCAGGTTGACGATGCGAAGATCCGCCCGACGGAGGACGGGCAGCAGGTCTCCATATAGCGCCTCTGGGTGGAGCCGCATGGGCAGGGCGAGCGCCCGGATCGGCGCCCAGTCGGACGCCACCAGGATGGAGGTGCGGGGCACCTGTCGGGGCGGCGAGGGTCGTTTGGGCCGTGCGGGGCGCGCGGCGGGGCGGGTGCGGGTCATGGCCGGATTATCCCGCATGTCACACTTGTTTCACACCCGCGTGCGACGGGTGTCACGCCGGTCCAGTCAAATCTACTAGAACGATTGGAAAGGAGCCTTTCATGAGACTCGGCATCAACAACGCAATGAAGACAACGGCCGTGCTGGTCGGCGTCGCCGTCCTGACCGGAACCATCGGGATCGTGGTGAGCGCGCAGATGAACGGCCAGGGGCAGGGCCCCGGCCAAGGCCAGAGCATGGGCCCCGGGCAGGGTCAGGGCATGGGTCGTGGCCAGGGCATGGGCCCCGGCGGGCCCGGCATGATGGGCCGCGGCATGGGGATGCGCGGCGGCGGGCCCCTCGGGTTCCTCGGGCCGGGCGCGCGCGAACTGAACCTGACCGACGCCCAGCGCGAGCAGATCCGCACCGCCGCGCAGGCGCACCAGGAAGAGATGCAGGCGATCGGCGGGAAGATGGCAACGGCCCGCAAGGCCCTTGACGATGCCATTACGGCCGACCAGTTCGACGAGGGCGCGATCAGGGCCCGGGCAAACGAGCTCGCCGCCCTTGAAGGCGACGCGGCCGTCCTGCGGGCCAAGGTGCACCAGGCGGCGTGGTCGGTGCTGACGCCCGAACAGAAGCAGAGGGCGGCCGAACTGAAGAGCCAGATGGAGCAGCGCATGAAGGACGGCCGCGGGCGCGGTCCCGGGCGTGGGCCAGGGCACGGGGGCATGATGGAGCGCATGATGGACCGCTTCCTGCACCAGCCGGCCCCGGCGCCGTCGGAAAGCCCCGAAGGCTTCACTGAACAGGAATCCGGCAGGCCCGAGGTGGTCTAGTCTTCCCCTCCTCCCCTCCCCGATCACACGGGGCTGCCAGATGAAGCAAAGGGCCGGCGCAAGCCGGCCCTTTGCTGTGTATGATGCGCGCGTGACATCCAGCATCAGGCTCGCCACGCTCTCCCTGGCCGCAGGTGCCCTCGCGGCCCTCACTATCGCTGCGCAGGCACCCGTTGCCCGGCCCGCGACGGCACCACCCGCACTGGTTGCGCCCTTCGCCGTCGAAGAGGCGCGCATCGCCGATATCCACGCGGCGATGAATGCCGGCCGCCTCACCTGCCGCGCGCTCGTGCAGGCGTACCTGCGCCGCATCGAGATGTACGACAAGAACGGCCCGGCGATCAACGCCATCGTCATCGTGAACGACGGTGCGCTCGCGCAGGCCGACGACCTCGATCGGCGATTTGCGCAGGGCGGGCCCGTCGGGCCGCTCCACTGCATCCCGGTGATCGTGAAGGACAACTTCGAGACGGTCGGTCTCCAGAGCGCCAACGGATCGCTGTCGCTCAAGGGGTACGTCTCCGATCGCGACGCGTTCCAGGTGCGGCGCATCAAGGCGGCCGGCGCGATTGTGCTGGCCAAGTCGAACATGGCCGAGTGGGCGTTCACCCCGTACGAAACGGTGAGCTCGATCCTGCCCGGCTACACGAAGAACCCGTACGCGCTGGATCGCGTGACCGCCGGGTCGAGCGGCGGCACCGCCGCCGCCGTCGCCGCGTCATTCGGCGCGGTCGGACTCGGCAGCGACACCGGCAACTCCATCCGCGGGCCGTCATCGCACCAGGCGCTGGTCGGCATCCGGTCGACGATGGGGCTCACGAGCCGGACCGGCGTGATGCCGCTCAACCTGCTGGCGGACGTCGCCGGCCCGATGGCGCGCACCGTCGAAGACGCCGTGGCGGTGTTCCAGGTCGTCGTAGGCGAGGATCCCGACGACCCGGCGACCGTCGCCTCGCGCGGGCGGGCGCCCGAGAAGTATGCGGCGGCGCTGACGCGCGACGCGCTCAGAGGGGCGCGCATCGGCGTCCTGCGGCAGGCCTACGAGCGCGACACCACCGATCCGGAGATCGTGTCCGTGTTCGTGGCGGCGCTCGACGACATGCGCCGCGCGGGCGCCGTCATCGTCGATCCCGCGCCGGTCGATGGCCTCGATCAGATCCGCCGCGCCGATCCGACCGGCCCGTGCATGGGTTTCAAGTACGACATCAATCGTTACCTGGCGTCGCGCGGGACGCTCGTGCCGGTGAAGAGCCTCACCGAGATCGTCAAGTCGCGGCGGTTCCACCCTACCGTCCAGCGCCGCCTCGAGGAGGCCGAGGCCGGTCCCGAAAACGGCCCGGACGCCCCCGAGTGCGCCTCAGAGACGAACTACCGCGATCGCGTCCGCGCGGCGGTCACCAGGACGATGGACGCGTTGAAGATCGACGCGTACGTGTATCCCACGTGGAGCAACCCGCCGCG
>Ga0315287_10001632_pt1 | contig 20868 bp, 19 predicted proteins | sample YL17G11_0_MG_FD_205037 | JGI IMG/M metagenome (GOLD analysis project Ga0315287, IMG submission 205037) | Sediment microbial communities from Yellowstone Lake, YNP, Wyoming, USA - YL17G11_0 | ecosystem: Environmental > Aquatic > Freshwater > Lake > Sediment | place: USA: Wyoming | collected...
GCTGCGCTCACGAGCGGCGCGCCGGGGTCAGGTCGCCCAGCTTCGGTTGCGCAGCCGTTCGATGCGCTCTTCCGTCAGCGGGTGGGTGCGCATCAGCTTCGCCATGATGCCGGCGGCGCCACGGACGCCCGTGAGTGGACTGACGATGAACAGGTGCGCCGTCGCCGGATTGGCGTTCATCGGCAACGTGTGGACGCCGATCTCGAGCTTCTCGAGCGATCGCGCCAGCGAGTCGCCCTCGCCGAGCAGTCGCGCGGCCGCAGCGTCGGCCTCGAACTCGCGCGACCGCGAGACCGCGAACTGGAGCAGCGTCGCGGCGAGGCCGGCGAAGATCGCGACGCCGAGCATTGCCAGCGGACTGCCGCCGTCCTCGTCATCCGCGCCACCGCCGCCGAAGATCGCCGCAAACCGAGCCATGTGTGCCAGCCACGTGATCGCGCCGACCAGCGTTGCGGCGACGCACGAGATCAGCGTATCGCGGTTGCGCACGTGCGAGAGTTCGTGGGCCAGCACGCCGCGCAGTTCGTCACGCGTGAGGATCTGCAAGATGCCCGACGTCGCTGCGACCGCGGCGTGTTGCGGATTGCGGCCCGTCGCGAACGCGTTCGGCGTCTCGCTCGGGATCACGTAGACCTTCGGCATCGGCAGCTGCGCTCGCTGCGCGAGATCGGCGACGATGCCGAACAGCTCCGGCGATTCCGCCTCGGTTACGGGCTGGGCTTTGTACATCCGCAGCACCAGTCGATCGCTGAACCAATAGGCGCCGGCGTTCATCAGCAACGCAAAGCCGAACGCCATCGTTGCGCCCTGATGGCCGCCGAGAAGATTCCCGACCCAGACGAGCAGGCCCGAGAGCGCGATCAGCAGCACACCGGTCTTCAGATTGTTCATGGAGTTCTCCGACCCACTCTCCGACGGCAGAGCGCGGTCCGAGGATGGAGCGAACGAAGCATCGTCGCCGAGTCTAGCCGCGCAAGGGGGGGCGGCTAACCGCCGGTGCACGCACCGTCGACGAGCGGATGACCGCGCAGGAACACGTCGACGTCGAGCGGCTTGCCGCCGGCGCGTTGCAGCACGCGCGGAGCGAGCCAGCCTTCGCCGGTCGCGATGCGTAGCGGCGCGTCGCCGCCGAGACGCAAGGTGCCGGGTGCGTCTTCGCAGCGAACGGCGAGCGCAGTCGCGGCGAGGATCCGCAGACGTTCGTTCTGCAACGTCGTGAAGGCGCCCGGTCGCGGCGCCATCGCACGCACGCGTCGCGCGAGCGCAACGGCTGCTTCGCGCCAATCGAGCAGCGCGTCGGCCGGACCGAGCTTCGGCGCGAGCGTCGCGCGTGCGTCGTCTTGGGGCGTCCAGATGATGCGGCCCTTCGCGACGAGGTCCACCGCCTCCGCGATCGCGTCCGCGGCGAGCGCGGCGAGGCGTTCGGTGAGTTCTCCGGTCGTCTCGTCCGCAGCGATCGGTATGCGGCACACCACCGCGCTCGGCCCCGCGTCCATCGCGCGCTCGACGCGCATCACCGAGATGCCGGTCTCGAGATCGCCCGCGAGGATCGCGTGGGCGATCGGCGCGGCGCCGCGGTGTCGCGGCAACAGGCTCGCGTGCGCGTTGATCAGATAACCGAGGCGCGGTAGCTCGCGCACGCGCTTCGGCAGGAACTGACCGAACGCGACGACGATGCCGAGATCGGCGCTGAATTCGCGCAGTGTCTCGGCGATCGCGGGCTCGCCGATCTGCTCGGGGCGCAGGATCGGCAACGCGGAACGCTCGGCGAGTTCCGCGACCGGCGACGGCGTGACCTTCTGCCCGCGACCGCGTGGGCGATCGGGTTGCGTCACGACGGCCACCACGCGGTGCGGGCCCACGAGCAGCCGCGCCAGCGTCGGAACCGCAAACTCCGGCGTCCCGAAGAACAGCAACCGCAGCCCGCCGCGAGCCTGGTCCCGCTCGCTCGGCGCTGCGTCCCGATCGCTCAGAGTTTCGTGCCGATCGTTCGGAGTTTCGTCCCGATCGGGACGGGGGGTCGCTCGCCGGCGGTCGTCCAGTGCTCTCCGTCCTCTTGCAGCAGCTTCTTGCGCTTGCCGACGTAGAGGTTGCGCTTCAGGCGCGAGATGCGGTCGATGAACAGCACGCCGTCGAGGTGATCGAGTTCGTGCTGGAAACAGACCGCGCGCAGGCCGCTGGCGGTCTCCTCGACTTCGCGACCTTCGAGATCGAGTGCGCGCAACACGACGCGCTCGGCGCGCTTCACCTCCGCCGAGAAGTCGGGTACCGACAGACATCCCTCGTTCCAGACGATCTCGCCGCTGCGTTCGATGATCTCCGGATTCACGAAGACGCAGGGCTTGCGCTCGGCGTCCTCCTCCGTCCACTCGGTGTCCATCACGATCAGGCGGATCGCGGCACCGATCTGCGGGGCAGCAAGGCCGATGCCCGGCTCGTCGTACATCGTTTCGAGCATGTCGGCGGCGAGCTGGCGCAGCTCGTCCGTGATCTTCTCGATCGGTTCCGCGCGCCTGCGCAGGCGCGGATCCGGAAAGTGGAGCACGTCGAGGATCGGCATGACCAGGGAAGGCTAGCCAATGGGCATTGCCCGGCTATGCCTCCCGGCGCCCTCAGAGCATGTTGACGGGGTTCGCGTCGACCTGGATGCGCACGCCGGCGGACTCCCGTCCGTGCGCGACTTCGGCGAGCGCGCGGCCCGCATCCAGCACGCGTTTCTCGTCGCTGCCCTTCAGCAGCAACTGGAAGCGGAAGCGGTCGCGCAGCCGCGCGATCGGCGAGGGACCGGGGCCGAGCACCGAGAACGCGAGCGACGGCGCCTCGTCCTCGGCGCCCACCGCGCTGCGTGCGCGTTGCGCGAGTCGCTCGGCGACCGCGAGCGTCTCGGCCTCTTCGGATCCCGACACCAGCACGTGCACGAGGCGCCCGAACGGCGGATAACCGACCGCCGCCCGCTGCGCGAGTTCAGCGCGATAGAACGCCTCGTAGTCGTGCTGGCGCACCGGGCGGATCGCGTAGTGATCCGGCACGAAGGTCTGGATCACGACGCGGCCCGGCGCGGCGCCGCGGCCCGCGCGTCCCGCCACCTGGGTGAGTAGCTGGAACGTGCGCTCGGCAGCGCGGAAGTCCGGAAAGTGCAGGCTCTGGTCGGCCGCCACGACACCCACCACGCGCACGCCTGGGAAGTGGTGCCCCTTCGCGACCATCTGCGTGCCGACCAGGATGTCGACCGTGCCGGCCGCGAGGGCCGCGAGCACGCGTTCGGTTTCGCCTCGTTTCGCGGCCGTGTCGCGATCGAGGCGCGCGATGCGCGCGGTCGGAAAGCGCCGCCGTACGTCTTCCTCGAGCCGCTCCGTGCCGAGCCCGAGCAGCGCGGTATCCGGCGCCCCGCACTTCGAGCACGTTTCGGGCGGAGCGATCTCGTACTGGCAGTAGTGACAGCGGAGCCGATGATCGCCGGCGTGGTAGACCAGCGAGATCTCGCAGTGCTGGCAGCGTTCGGCGTGACCGCAGTCGAAGCAGAAGATGCGCGTCGAGAAACCGCGGCGATTGAGGAACAGGATCACCTGGCCGCCGTCCGCGAGCGCTTCGGCGACGGCGGCATGCAACACGCGCGACAACACCAGGCGGCGACCGCGCGGGAGCAGCGCGCGCTCGACGCCGAGGTCGATCACTTCGACGGCCGGCAGCGGGCGTCCCCCGATGCGGTGCGGCAGCGAGAGCCGGCGCAGCTCGCCGCGCTCGGCGGCGTAGCGCGTTTCCAGCGCCGGCGTCGCCGAGCCGAGCACGAGCGGACAGCCGGATTCCGCGGCGCGCCGCGCGGCCAGATCGCGTGCGTGGTAGCGGAATCCCTCCTCGTTCTTGTAGGCAGGCTCGTGCTCCTCGTCCATCACGATCAGGCCGAGGTCGTCGAGTGGCGCGAATAGCGCGGAGCGCGCGCCAACGGCGATGCGCGTCTTCCCGCCGAGCAGGCTGCGCCACTCGGCGATGCGCTCGCCCGGTCGCAGTTGGCTGTGCAGCAACGCGACGCGCGTGCCGAAGCGCGCGGCCAGGCGCGCGACCAGTTGATGCGTCAGCGTGATCTCCGGCACCAGCACGAGCGCCTGCCGGCCGAGCGCGAGCGTCTCGGCGATCGCGCGCAGGTACACCTCCGTCTTGCCGCTGCCCGTGACGCCGTGCAGCAAGAACTGATCGCCGCGGCGCGCGCGGATCGCCTCGGTGATCGCGGCGAGCGCAGCCTCCTGCTCGGGCGTCGGCTCGGGCGCTGTGGCTTCCCCGTCGGCGAGCGATTCGTTCTGGCGGCTCGCGGCCTCCGCGGCTTGCTCGAACAAGATGACGAGCCCACGCCGGGCGAGCTGCCGCAGCGATTCGCTGGCACCGCCGAGCGCGGCGACCGGCTGTGCGCCGTCCGCCGCGAGTCGAGCGAGCAGCGCCACCTGTTTCTTCGCGCGACCGAGCGGACCCGCGAGGGCTGCGGCGATGTCCGCGCCGTCGGCGACGCGCGCCATCCGCTGCACCGGTGCGCGCGCGCCCGACCCGGTCTCGACGGCCTGTCGCTCGAGCAGCCCGTCGCGCAGCAGGTCGCGGATCAGCGTGCGTTCCTTCGGGAAGCGACGCTCGACTTCGCGCTGCGTGCGCGGCGCGCGTGCGAGCCACGCGAGGAGCGGCCGCGCCTGCGGCGCGGCCGCTCCTCGAAGCGACGCTTCCTGGCCGAAGTTCGTGATCGCGAAACCGGCCGCCGCCCGCGGCGCCGAACCGGAGGGCGTCGCGCACGCGAGTGCCAGCCCGACCGGGCAATAGACGTCGTGCGCGGCCTCGCGCAGCAACCGGATCATGCCGACCGACACGACCGGCGCCGGATCGAGCACGCGCTCGATGGAGCGCAGCGCGCCCTCGTGCGACCGCGCGCCGCCGCTCTCGTCGCGCGAAACGATCAGCCCGGCGAGGCGCCGCGGGCCAAACGGCACCAGCGCGCGGCAACCCGGCAGCGCGGCGAGCGCGAGCGGCGCCGGAACCGCATAGCTGAACAGCGAATCCACGGGTACCGGCAGCGCGATCTCGACGATCGGCACCGCATCGGATTCGGACGAGGGCGTGCGCAGCACGATCGCATTGTACTGTCCCGCGCGATGAAGGAACGGATCCGCATTCGCGACTCCGCGCGGGGTCGCGCGCTGGTGATCGACGGCACCTTTGCGTCGTGGTGGTCGCGCGACGGGAAGGCGACGGGCTCGGTGTGGGATGCGCTCGTGGCGCCGCTACTGGCGCTACCGGTGGCGCGCCGGCGCACGGTACTGATCCTCGGACTCGGCGGCGGCAGCGCCGCGCGGCTGGTGCGCACGATCGCGCCGCGCGCGCACGTGGTGGGCGTCGAGTTCGATCGCGACGTGATCGAGGCCGCGCGCCGCCACTTCGATCTGGACGCGCTCGGCGTGGAAGTCGTGTGCGACGACGCGCGCGCGGTGCTGGCGCGCGAACACCGGCGCTTCGATCTGGTGATCGAGGACGTGTTCGTCGGCCACGGTCGCAACGTGCGCAAGCCGGACTGGCTGCCGATTCCGGTTCTGGCACTCGCTGCGAAGCGCGTCGCAGCGGGCGGTGTGTTGGTTTCGAACAGTATCGACGAGGCGCCCTCCGTGCGCCGCGCGATGCGCTCGCTCTACGCCCACGCGATCGAGCTGAGCGTGCGCGGCTATGACAACCGCATCTACGCCGGATCGACGCGCGCGCTCGATGCGCGCACGCTTCGCACGGCGATGAAGGCCGATCCGACGCTCGCCAGCGCGCTGGCGAAGCTCAGCGTGCGCGCGGCATAGCGCGACGTCGCGCCCGTGCCGCCTTTCGAGAGGAGGTCTCCATGCAGCTCGGTACTGGATCGCTCGCCGGTCTCGCCCGGCTCCGGAATTTCACACGCCGGCGGCTCTCGTCGTGGGATCGCACCGGTGCGAATCGCGACTTCGTGCTGGTGCCGCCGGGAACAAGCGTCGAGCTGGGTCGGATCGCCGGCGCGGGCTGCGTGAAGCACATCTGGGTCACCACGATGGCGTTCCCGCCCGAGGAGCACGAGCTGTGCTCGCTGGTGCTGCGCAGTTGGTGGGACGGCGAGGCGAGCCCGAGCGTCGAGGTGCCGCTCGGCGACTTCTTCGGCATCGGCTTCGGGCTGCACCGCAACTTCGTGTCGATGCCGCTGCAGATGAGCCCACAGGACGGGCGTGGCATGAACTGCTGGTTCCCGATGCCGTTCGCCGAAGGAGCGCGCTTCGAAATCGAGAACCAGGGATCGCGGATGCGGATCTTCTTCTTCTACATCGACTATGAGCAGTACCCGCGCCTCGAGGGCGATCTCGCGCGCTTCCACGCCTGTTGGAATCGCAACCCCAGGACGGCCGGCACCGCACGGGAGAAAGGCTACGGACCCGACGACTATGCGACGATCGAGAAGCGCCTCGCCGGCCCGTGGGCGGAGCCGAATCTCGATGCGGCGCACAACTACACGATCCTCGATGTGCGCGGCCGCGGGCAATACGTCGGCTGCGTACTGAACGTCGACGTCTTCGAGCGTCAGCTCAACGACTGGTACGGCGAAGGGGACGACATGATCTTCATCGACGACGACCTCGATGATCCGGCGGGCCAGGCGCCCGCGACGGGCGCCATGCGGTTTCCGCCGCGCCTGCACGGAACGGGCACCGAGGACTACTTCAACACGGCCTTCTGTCCCCAACAGGAGTACTGCGCGCCCTACCACGGACTCACGGTCTACAGCGGTACGCCCGCGTGGCCGTGGGGCGGCAAGAACTCGATGTACCGCTTCCACATCGAAGACCCGATCCGCTTCGAGCAGTCGATCCGCGTGACGATCGAGACCGGCCACGACAACGCGCTCGCGAACGACTACTCGAGTACCGCGTACTGGTATCAGCAGGGTCGCAGCGAAGCGTTGCGAGCACTGCCGCCGCTCGCCGCGCGGTTGCCGCGGCCGGATCCGCCGGAGTTGGCGAAGCCCTCCGTTTCCTGAGGCACGACATCTCGGCTAGCGTTCGCTTCGTGGCGGCGAAGGCTTTGCGGGAGAAGACGAGTGCCAAGCGCGCGGCTTCCGCTCGCCGTATCTGCGTACCTTCCTGGTGGCGCGCTACTCCGCGCGCGCGTGCAGCCGAACTTCTTCCGCGAAGCGCTTCACGAGCGATTCGAGGAACTTCGCGAGCGCGGGGTCGCTCAGGCCGCTTGCAGCGAGCTTCTCGTGCGCCTGCGCCAGGGAGTACATGTCCGGGTAGACGTGGACGCCGAGCAATTCGAGCGGGACGCGCAGCGCCCAGAGTCCGCGGTTTCCCCCCACCAGCGACGGTGACGCCGAGAGCAGCAGTGCGCGCTTGCCGCGCAGCGGCATCGGCTTGGTGCGCGAGAGCCAGTCGATCGCGTTCTTGAGCACGCCGGGTACCGAGAAGTTGTACTCGGGCGACGCGATCAGCATGCCATCGGCGGCAGCGATGTGTGCGGCGAGCCGCTGCGCGCCTTCGGGAATGCCCGACGAGGCTTCGACGTCGCCGTCGTAGAGCGGCATGTCGAAATCACGCAGTTCGCCGAGGTCGACGCGCGCTCCCTGTTTCTCGGCGATCGCGGCCGCGAGACCGAGCAACGCGCGGTTGTGGGACGCCCTCCGCAGCGAACCGGCGATGGCGAACAACTTCATCGAGTGCCCCATCGTGCGACCGCGATCACGCTTCGAGGAAATGCAAAACGGTCTGGTTGAAGCGCTTGGTCGCCTCGGCCATCACCAGGTGTGCCGCGCCCGGGATCGTGACGAGCTGCGCCTCCGGCAGCGCCGCGGCGAGCGCGCGGTGCAGGCGCGGCGGCGTCAGCAGATCCTCCTGCCCACACACGACGAGGGCGGAATGCGCGAGCGACGCGAGCCGCTCGGAGGCGTCGTGCCGGATGCAGGCGTCGCATTGGCGCACGAAGACGTCGTCTGGCATCGGGATCGCGTCGCGCAGGAATCCCTGCATCATCGGGTGGATCAGGTCGGTCTGTTCGAGGGTCTCGTCGGAAAGCGTCCAGAGCATGCGCTCTTGTGCGATCACCGCGAGCGGCAGGCCATGGCCGACCATCGCCTTCCATTTCTCGAGCAACATCCGACGTTTGGCATCGGCACGCGCGTAGGTACCGACCAGCACGATGCGCGCGACACGCGCTGGATGTCGCAGTGCGAGTTCCTGGGCGACCATGCCTCCCATGAACGCGCCGAGCACGTGGGTGCGTTCGATGCCGATGCTGTCGAGCAGCCGCGCGGTGTCGTCGGCGAGGTCGGCGATCGAGAAGGCGCCACCGGGATCCTGGCTCGCGCCGACGCCGCGATGGTCATAGGTGAGGGTGCGGCGCGCGGCGGAGAACTCCGGCACCTGCAGCGCGTGCCAGCCGCGTGACGAACCGCCGAGTCCGACGATCAGCAGCAGCGGCAACCCCGTCGCGTCGCCGTGGATCTCGTAGTGGAGCTCGTGGGAACCGACGCACGCTTGGGGCATCGGCGCATTCTATCTCGCTGCGACGAGCGGGTCATCCAGATGACGGGGAGGGTCAGGCGCGCCTAGCGCGCCATGCGTTTCAAATCGGTGAGCACGCCCTTCGCGACGGCTTTCAGCGTTTCGAAGACGCCCTTGCCGACGGTCGCGCAGGCCTCGAAGTCGGGCGCGCCGGTCGGATTGAGCAGGCGGCGCATTTCGTCGAGCGGCGCGGCGTTGGGCAGATCGCGCTTGTTGTACTGCACGATGTAGGGGACCTTGGCGAGGTCGTAGCCCTGCTCGCCGAGGTTCACGCGCAGGTTGTCAAGGCTCTCGAGGTTGGCCTCCATGCGCTCGACCTGCGAATCCGCGACGAATACGACGCCATCCACGCCCTTCAGGATCAGCTTGCGGCTGGCGTCATAGAAGACCTGTCCGGGGACCGTGTAGAGGTGGAAGCGCGTCTTGAAGCCGCGAATCTGGCCGAGCGCCAGTGGCAGGAAATCGAAGAACAGCGTGCGCTCGGTCTCCGTCGCGAGCGAGATCATCTTCCCCTTGAGATCGGGGTTGGTCTTCGCATAGATGAATTGCAGGTTGGTCGTCTTCCCGCACAGGCCGGGCCCGTAGAAGACCACCTTGCAGTTGATCTCTCGCGATGCGTAGTTGATGAACGACATGGCCCCTGTCTTGCGCTCTGCTAGTCCGCGAACAGCTTGTCGATGTCGTCGTCGGTGATCTCGGCGAACGGGCTCGTGGCGCTGTTTCGCGCCCGCTCGCTCTTCTTCTGGATCTCTTCGAAGAGTCGAGCCAGTTCGCTGCCGGCCTTCTTGACGCGCAGCCGGACCAGGCCGAGCGACGAACGATCATCGAAGATCACGACCAGGATGATGCGCTTCGCCACCACGGTCATGTGGAGGTTGTCGCGCGCACCCTGGTGGAAATGGATCGGGAATTCTTCCTCGCCGATGATCTTGGCGAGTCCGCCGGTCGCGGCGATGCTGCCCGCGGTCAGCGACGCGAGGCTCGTGGTGTCGAGGCCCCGCAAGTCCCCGGCTTCGGCCATCAGCAGCCCGTTCTTGTCGACGACGAAGACGCCCTTCGCGTGGGCGTCGCGGGCCAGACGCTCGCAGACGCCGAGGACTTTTCGGTAGTCCTCGTCGAAGAGCACGAGTTGGGTGTCGACGAACGGCATCTGGATCCGTAAGTCCTGACATATCTGGGGATTCGCCGCGGAACGCCCGCGCACTCTACCCCGCGAGTCGAGCGCGGGGCAAGCACGTCCCGGCCCAACACTCGTTGCCCCTTCGGCCTGTGGCGACTCGCGCTTTAGCGAACGTTCGCCCAGCGCAGTTCCCGCGTAGCGAGCCAACGGCGAGCGGCGAGGTCATTCGAGCTCGCGGCGATTCTGCAGCGAGCGCCCGATCGTGACGGGGTCGGCGTACTCGAGATCGCCGCCGAGCGGCATGCCGCAGGCGATGCGCGTTGCGCGCACGCCGCTACCACGCAGCCGGTCTGCCAGATAGTGGGCGGTGGCGTCGCCCTCGGCGGTGGGGTTGGTGGCGAGGATCAGTTCGCGCACGTCGCCGCGGCGCACGCGCGACTCGAGGTCTGCGACGCGCAGTTCGTCGGGGCCGATGCCGTCGATCGGCGAGAGCGCGCCGCCGAGCACGTGGTAACGACCGGAGTAGCCGCCGCTCGCCTCGATCGCGGCGAGGTCTGCGGGTTCCTCGACGACGCAGAGTTGTGACGCGTCACGGCGTTCGTCCCGGCAGATCGCGCAAGGCGAGGCATCGGTCAGATCGAAGCACTCCGCGCACAGGACGATCTCCTTCTTCAGCCGCACGATCGCTTCGGCCAACTCCTGCACTTGCGCCTCCGGCGTGGAGAGCATGTGGAACGCGAGTCGCGTTGCGGACTTCTCGCCAATCCCGGGCAGGCGCCTCAAGGCGGCTACGAGACGTTGAATCGGGGCCGAGTTGCGCACGGTCGGCGATCCTAGCAGTCGCCTCGAGGCGCGGTCCGACTCAGCCCGAAGGGGAATCCGCGCCGGGCCTTGCGCCGGGCTGCAGCGACAAGCCCCCGGCGGCTCGCTGCATTTCCTCTTGCACCATTCGCTGCGCGCTCGCGATCGCTGCGTTCAGCGCAGCGGCGACGAGATCCTGCAGCATCGCCCGATCGCTGCCCGCGAGCAGCTGCGGGTCGATCTCGACCTGCAGTACGCGCAGTTCGCCCGAAACGGTCGCGGTGACGAGTCCGGCCCCGGCGCTGCCCTGCACGCTGCGACGCGCCAGATCGCGTTGCAGCGCGGTCATCCGCGCTTGCATCTCTTGCGCCTGGCGAAGCAGCGCCGCGAGATCCGGCGTGCTCACCGCGGCGTTCCGGCCGGATCGCTGGCCTCGCCGAGCGAGCGGATCTCGATCACTTCGCCGCCGAGGATCTCGAGCGTCGCGTTGATGGCGGGATGCGCGAGCGCTTCGCGCCGGCGTTGGCGCACCGCTTCGTCATCGGCGGCGGCGACGTTCGATCGCGCATCGCCGGTTGGTCCCGCGATCACGACGCGCATCGGCCGCCCGAACAGCCGCGCACAGACGGCCTCGAGATCGGCGCGGCGGCGCTCCAGGCGATGCGCGGCGAACGGCTGTGTGGTTCGGATCGTGATACTCGCCTCGGTGCGATCGCCGAGGACGACGCCGTCGAGCGCGGCGCCGAGCGCGCGGTCGCGTTCCGAGGCGAGCGCGCGCAGGCGGTCGAGCAGCGGCAGCGCGCTCGGATCGGGCGTGTCGGCGCGCGACGCGGACGGAGCCGGGGTGGGTTCGCCCTCGGCGGGCTTCGCGCTGTCCCCGGGCGACTGTTCGCGGGTCGCGCCGACGCTCTTCAGCGGCGCGCGCGGTGTGGATCTCGGCTCCGAAGGCCGCGCCGAAGACGAGCGGGGACCGCGGTTGCTTCCGCCGGGCCCATCATCACCGGGTGAGCCCCCGCTGGCGAGGCGCCGCTCCAGCGCGTCGAGGCGGCTCAGCAGCGCTTGCACGTCTTCGCCCGCGGACGTCGTCGCGAGACGCACCAGCGCCATCTCGAGCACCGCGAACGGCTGCGGTGCCCAGGCGAGATCTTCCTGCTCGCGCACCAGTGCGCGGAACATCCGGCGCAGCCGACCCACGTCGGTGCGCGACGCGAGCTGGCGTAGCTCCTCGAGTTCGCTGTCGCTGCCTTCGACGAGACCTTCCGCATTCGGCGCGATGCACAGCACGACGAGATCGCGCAGCAAGGAGAGCAGTTCGGCGCCCAGCCGGCGCGCCTCGATGCCCATCTCCGCGGCGCGACCGCACGCCGTGAGTGCGGCAGCGGGATCCGCGTCGACGCACGCCGTGACGATCGCCAGCAGCACGCGGCGATCGATCAGGTCGAGTACCTCGGCGACGCGATCGTCGTCTACCTCGGTGCCGCCCATCGCGATCACCTGGTCGAGCAGTGTCAGCGAATCGCGCATCGAACCGTCGCCCTCGCGCGCGATCGCGAGCAGGCTGCGCGGCGAGACGGAGATGGCCTCGGCCTTCGCGACCTGCGCGAGCCGCGCCGCCACTTCCGTGGTCGGCAATCGGCGCAGGTCGTAGCGCTGGCAGCGCGACACGACCGTGAACGGGATCTTCTCCGGGTTCGTGGTGGCGAACACGAAGAGACAGCGCGGCGGCGGTTCCTCGAGCGTTTTGAGCAATGCATTGAACGCGGGCGTCGATAGCATGTGCACTTCGTCGACGACGAAGATGCGGTACTTGCCAGGCGATGGTGCGTAGCGCACCGCTTCGATCAGTTCGCGCACGTCGTCCACCGACGTGCGGCTCGCGGCGTCGATCTCCTGCACGTCGGTCGAAGAGCCGCCGGCGATCTCGATGCAAGACGAGCACACCCCGCAGGGTGTCGCGGTAGGTCCCTTCTCGCAGTTGAGACAGCGCGACAGGATCCGTGCGATGGTGGTCTTGCCGACACCGCGGGGGCCGCAGAGCAGCACCGCGTGCGGGACGCGGCCCATCGCGATCGCATTGCGCAACGCGGTGGTGACGTGCTCCTGGCCCGTCACCTCCTCGAAATTCTGCGGTCGCCATTTGCGGGCGAGAACCTGGTAGCTCAAGCGCCACCCTCGAGATGGAGCGGAGATCGAAGTGCAGCGCGGAGGCAAGATCGCAGGGCACCCCCGCTCGCCGCCGGTTCCTCGCTGCCGCTGCTCCCTTCCGGGTCTCACGGAGTTCACGAAGCACCGAGCCCGAGCGGGACCCTGCGATCATGCCTCAGCGCTGCGCCGAGCGGCCGGAGAGTAAGGGAAGCCATCGGGAAGGTCCAAGCCTCACGGCGCGGAGTCAAGCGGCGCCGCCGACGGGGACCGGCGAAATGCTCGTCCAGATCACCGCGGGACCCGCGGCATGCACCCCCAATAGCGCGGCGCAGGAGCGCGGATCGAAACGGCGACGGGGCGCCGCTGCACGCGTCATCGATCGCCTCGCCGCCTCGTTCCGGGGTCGCAGCCACCAGCCTGCGGACAGCATGCCCAACGCACTGGTATAACCCCGAGCGCGGATCGCAATCGGCGCCGTCGCAAGCGCTCGGGGGGAAAGGCATGGCGGGCGTCATGGCAAGCAAGCCGGCCTCGCGTTGGCTCGTTTCCCGCTTCGTCAGTCGTGTCGATGACTGAGATGGCGCTCCGGTTGCGCTGAAATGTGGCAGTGGCTCGCCAGCGTGCGCACGGCCGAACGAGAGCGCTTCGCGTTCTTCATCGCACTCGGCTGCCTGGTCTCGATCGCGCAGATGCTCGGGCAGGCGGGCAGCGAGTCGCTGTTCCTGGCCCGGCTGGGTGCGGGGCGCCTGCCGGCGACGTTCGTGACGGCCTCGCTGACGACGGTCGCGGCATCGCTGCTGTATGCGCTGCGCGTCGGTCGTGCGCGCAATGACCGGGTGTTGGTGGAGTTGCTCGTCGTCGCGGCGCTCGCGGTTACGCTCGCCGCATTCGCGGTGCGCGCGGGATCGGCCCCCGGACTCGTCGCTCTCTACTGTCTGTTCTTCGCGACCCAGGCCGTTCTCACCAATCACTACTGGACCCTCGTCGGCGATTTCTTCGACACGCTCGCCGCCAAGCGGCTGGTGCCGCTCTTCACGGTCGGGCTCTCACTCGGCGGTGCGCTCGGCGGCGCGACCGCGATCGGTGTCGTCTCGGCAGTTTCGGCAGAAGCGCTGCTCGTCGGCTGGGCGTTGGGCCTCGTGGCGGCGGCAGCGCTCGTGCTGGGTTCGCGGGCACGATTCCAACGCTGGCGCGCGCTGGCGTCGGGCGAAGAGGACGAGACGTCCGTCGCCGGGATCAGCGCCGCGATGCGCTACCTGCGCGGCTCGCCCCTCGGTCGTCGCCTGATCGCGTCATCGCTCGCGATGGTGCTCGCGGTGTTCGTCGCACAGTACCTCTACTCGGGAATGATCGCGGCCGCGTTCCCCGATGAAGCGCGACTCGCAGCGTTTCTCGCGCTCTATCTCGCGGTGAGCAACGGGGTCGAGGTACTGGTCGAGGTGCTCGTCACCCCGCTTGCGATCCGCCGGCTCGGGGTGCCGACCGCGAACCTGCTCCATCCGCTGCTGACGCTGGGGAGCTTCATCGGTCTCGCGTTCGCACCGGGACTCGCGACAGCCGTGGCCGCCCGTGCCAACCGCGAACTGCTGGACAACGCGCTCGCGGTTCCCGTTCGTACGCTCGCCGGAAACGCGTTGCCCCAGCGCTTCCGTTCCCGCGTTCGCGCGTTCCTCGAAGGCATCGTCGTGTACTCGGGCATGTCACTCGCCGGCGCGGTGCTGCTCGCTGCCGATCAGCTTCCGGTGAACCTGCTGGCGGGTGCCGGTGCCGCTCTCGCGCTGCTCTATCTGCTCGCGAATCTGGCGGTGCGCCGGCAGTACCTGGCCGCGATCGTGACCGAGTTGCGCGCCGGACGACTCGATCTGCGCGAGCTGCGCAGCGAAATCGGCACGCACGAGCTCCACTCGCTCGCGGAACTCTGGAGCCATCTCGCGCGGACCGAGACGGGTGAACCCAGCACCGCGGTGCTGGAGCTGCCGCGGCTACTCGTTTCGCACGGCGTTACGGCTCCGGTTCGCGATGCCATTGCGCACGCGAGTCCGCGCCTGCGCGCGGCGTGTCTCGAAGCGCTCGCGACGGTGGAAACGGATCCGGCGCTGTGGTGCGACGCGCTCGCCGATCCCGACGCTTCCGTGCGACGCATGGTGTTGCGCGCGTTGCCGGCTTCCGCATTGGGGGAACCGATCGTCGCGGCCGCGTTGCATGAGAGTCTCGCCGACCCGGATCTGCGCGTGCGTGCGGAGGCGGCTCGTCGCGTCGGCGCCGACGGCGAGGCGGTGCTGGTCGATCTGCTCGATTCGGGCGACGTGGAGGCGGTCGTCGCCGCGCTCGACGCGGCGCCGCCTGCGCTCGCGCGCGCTGCGGCACGGCAGCTCTCTGCGCCGGATCCGCTCGTGCGGGCCGCAGCACTGCGCGCGCTCGCGCGTGCCGCGGACGCTGGCGCGGTCGAGTTCGCAGCGCTCGGCGCAGCGCTCGCGGACCCGGACATCGGCGTGCGATGCGCGGCCGTGGCGGCACTCGGAACACGCCACGAAGGCGAGGCTCTCGCTGTGCTCGCCGGTGCGCTGCGGGACGCCTCGCGCGCGGTGCGCAACGCCGCGATCGACGCGCTGGCCGTCCGCGGCGACCACGGTGCGCTCGCGGTACGGCCGATTCTCGTGGCACCCGAGGAATCCGCGATGGGAGCCGCGATGCGCGTGCTGGCCGCCGTCGGCTCACCGGCCGCCCGCGGCCTGCTGCTCGGCGCATACGGGGGTTACGTGCGCGAAGCGATCGGGGCCCTGCACTGCGCTCGTGTGTTCGGCGCAGCGGGCGCTGCGGTGCCGCGCTTCACGCTGGTCGCGAGCGGCGACGCCTTCGCACGGGCGCTGCGACTCGCGTGGCGCGCCCTCGCGCGCCTCGAGGACGAGCGCGTGGTGCGAAGCGCCGAGCGCGCGCTGCGCCTCGCGTCGGGTCGTGTGCGCGGCGATGCACTCGAAGTCGTGTCGCAGCTGGGCGGGCGCGATGTGTCGCGCCAGCTCGTGTTGCTGCTCGAGCCAATCCCGCTCGACGAGAAGCTCGCCGCGCTGCGCGGCGACGTCCCGCCGCCACGCGACCTCGCCGATGCGCAGCTTCGTGCGCGCGCGCTGTCCTCGCCGTGGACCCGCATCCCGGCCGATTCGCCGAACGCAGAGGAGAAAATCCTGATGGAACGTCTGCTCTCATTGCGACAAGTCTCGCTCTTCTCACGCATGAGTCTGGAACGACTGCACGCCATCGAGCGCATCACGCAGGAGTCCGAGTACGTGCGCGGCGAGGTCATCATGCGGGAGGGCGAACTCGGCGACGAGCTCTTTTGCCTGGTGGAAGGAGAGGTCGAGGTGCTGCGCGGTGCGGGAACGCCCGACGAGATCCACCTGAACCGACTGGGGCCGGGCGCGTACCTGGGCGAGATGGCGGTACTCGACGGCTCACCGCGTAGCGCCACGGTGGTCGCGGCGAGCCCCGTGCGCGTGTTGGTGCTCGCGGGCGAACGTCTGCGTGAACTCGTGCAGGAGATGCCCGAGCTGGCGTTCGACTTGCTGCGCGTGTTGGCGGAGCGGGTGCGGAGCGCGGAGCAGAAGTTCGCTCCGATGAGCTAGGCGAGTCAGCGAGCGAGCGGGCGAGTCTCGCCGGGCAGCGGCGGCCGCGTTGCGACCGATGCGCACGGCGCGCAGAACGGGTTCGCGGCGTCGAGGAGCACCGGTTCGTGCAGTCGGCGGCAGAGCGTGCAGCTCATCAGTACGAGTGCGGCGTCATGTTGCATGGAGCCTCCCGGGGAATCCCGCGCGCACTCCGTACAGCAGCGGGGTCAGGCCCGCTCATCGGGCCGCATCCCCCGGCGCTTGAGGGAATCCGCGACTCTGCACACGGCTTGCACACAAAAAAGTGAATCCCGCAGCGTGCGCGGGGGCGGCAGCATAGCGGCAGATCCGGCGCGCGCACGTCCAGGCACGCGAGCGCCGCCAACCGCGCTGCGATGCGTCACTCGGGCGGCGTTGGCGCGCGGGGTTGCGCAGACCCTGCCGTCCGGTGCGCCGGGCGACGGCGCGGGTCCGCGTGGCTTCAGGCACCGATGCGCCGGATCGGCTGGCTGCCGTCCCACGTTCGCGCCGTCTCGCGGACGTGTCCGAAGAACTTCCCCTTCGGTCCACTCACTTCGGACACCTCGATCACCGTGCCCGGGTGGGTCTCGGTCGCGAAGTAGACGAAGCGGCCGCTCGGGCCGCCCGCACAGCCGGATTGGCCGACGCGGAGCCCGCGCGCTTCGAGGCGCGCCAGATCCGCGTCGAAGGACTCGGTCCAGTACGCGACGTGTTGCAGGCCTTCGCGGCCCGCGGCGAGGAAGTCGCGGTACATCGACGGCGCGTCGTTGCGGGTCTGGATCAACTCGATCTGCAACGGTCCCGAGTTGGCGAGCGCGATGCTCGCGACCGCGTCCGACGGCTCGCCGAAGTAGCGGAACTCGGTGATCGGCGCGCGCTCCATGTAGAACCACGGGCCGACCCCCAACACCTCCACCCAATGCTTCATCGCCGCTTCGATGTCGCGCACGACGTAGCCATTCTGGCGGATCTCGCCGAACACGCGACTCATGCGCCGTCCTCCCCCGCGAAAAACTCATCGCCTTCTTTTGGTTGACAGTTCCGACTCGACCTGAGCATGCTGGACGGCAGCCAGAGTTCAAGCTTCTGGAACGAATCGGAGGAGGGCGACGCATGACCGACCGGGTTTCCAAGGCCGTCCTGATCACCGGCTGCTCGACCGGCATCGGGCGTGCGACCGCGTTGCGACTCACTGCCGCCGGCCATCCGGTCTTCGCGACTGCGCGGCGGACCGAGTCGATCGCCGACCTCGCGAGCGCCGGTTGCACCGTGCTCGCCTGCGACGTGACCGACGAGACCTCGATGCGCGCCGCGGTCGAGAGCGTCGAGAAGAGCGCCGGCGCGGTCGGCGCCCTGGTGAACAACGCCGGCTACGGCTCCGAAGGCCCGATCGAAGAAGTCCCGATGGACGAAGTGCGCCGCCAGTTCGAGACCAACGTGTTCGGACTCGCGCGCATGTGCCAGCTCGTGCTGCCCGGAATGCGGCGCCAGGGCTTCGGCCGCATCGTGAATCTCTCGTCGATGGGTGGGCGCATGACGCTACCGGGTGGCGGCTTCTACCATGCCACCAAGTACGCGGTCGAGGCGCTCTCCGACGCGCTGCGTTTCGAGGTGCGCGGATTCGGCGTCGACGTCGTGGTGATCGAGCCCGGCGCGATCAAGACCGAGTTCGGGAACACGGCGATCGACAAGATCGAAGCGTCGGCGTCGCCTGGCTCCCCGTATGGGAAGTTCCGCGACGTGCTGAAGCAGCAGATTCGCGGCGCGTACGAGGGTCCGATGGCGCGTCTCGCGGGCGTGCCGGACGACGTCGCGAAGGCAATCGAGAAGGCGATCACCGCGAAGCGGCCGAGAACGCGATATCTGGTCACTGCGGGTGCGCACATCTTCGTGACGGCGCGTCGCGTGCTCGGCGATCGTGGCTTCGACGCAATGATGCGCACGCAGTTCCCGACGCCGGGCGTGGAGGGCAACTGAGTTGGCCACCGCGCAGCGAGACGAAGCCGGGCGAAGTTCATCGGGTGGGGAACGGGTACGGCGCTTCGAGGGGCGCGTCGCGCTGGTGACCGGCGCCGCGAGCGGCATCGGCCGCGCGACCGCGCTGCGACTCGCGGCGGAGGGTGCGCGCGTCGCGGCGGTCGATCGCGACGCCGCGGGCGCGGAGCGCAGTGCCGCGGAGATCGCGGAAGCAGGCGGCGCGTCGCGCCACTTTGCCTGCGACGTCGCGTCGAGCGACGCGGTGGCGGAGACCGCACGTGCGGTGGAACAGGCACTGGGTCCCGTCGACGTGCTCGCCAATGTGGCGGGTATCGGCGACCGCGGCGGCGCGCCGATCGAGTCGATCGAGGACGCGGTCTTCCACGGGGTGCTGGCGGTGAATCTCGCCGGCCCGTTCTATTTCTGCCGCGCGCTGGTGCCCGGCATGGCGGCACGCGGTCGCGGCGCCGTGGTGAACGTCTCGTCGCTCGCAGGCCGCACCAAGAGCGCTCTCGGCGGTCTCGCCTACACCGCGAGCAAGTCGGGTCTGCTCGGTCTCACGCGCCATCTCGCCTTCGACTACGGACCTCGCGGCGTGCGCGTCAACGCGATCTGCCCGGGCGGCGTCGACACCCCGATGATCCGCAGCGCCGCCGCAGCGGGCGCGGCGCAAGGCGGGGAGATCGCGAAGACGCGAGCTGAGCATTCCGCCGCATTGCGCGCGCTGATGCCGATCAAGCGCCTCTCGTCCGCCGAGGAGCAGGCGGCGGCGATCGCGTTCCTCGCGTCGGACGAGGCGTCCTACATCAACGGTGTCTCGCTCGACGTCAACGGTGGCCTGTTCATGGCTTGACGAAGAGTTGCGGATGCGAGCGAAGTTCAGCAGCCAGGGAGGCCGGATGCCGGTGCAGATTCCGCTACCGCGCGACGAGGAATTGAGCGAGGAGACGCGGACGACGCTCGCCGCGCTGCCGTCGCTGCACGTGTTCCGGATGATGGCCGCCGCGCCCGCGAGCTTCCGTCCGTTCCTCGAGTTTGCGCGCTCGATCCTGGTCGGCGCCGAATTCGATGCGCGCAAGCGCGAGATCGCGGTGCTGCGCGTCGCGCACGTGACGCGTTCCCTCTACGAGTGGACGCAACACGAGCGGCTCGGCCGCAATCTCGGCGTCACGAACCGCGAGATCGAGGCGATCCGCAGCGAAGAACCCGTCACGAGCCTCGGCGAAGAGGGCAACCTGCTGTGCCGTGTCGCCGACGAGATCAGCCGCGACGTGCGTCTCTCCGACGCTGCGCTCGAGAAGATCGTCGCGCGCTACGGCAACCGGCAGGCGAGCGAGCTGATCGTCTGCTGCTCGTACTTCAACATGCTTTCGCGCTTCCTCGAATCGACGCGCGTTCCGCTCGAAGCGGAGAACCTGCTCGGCGACCGGACGCCGGAGCGCGTCGCCATGGAGGCGGCGAAGCGCGGTGCGAGCTAGCGGTGCGCGATCGAAGGTGGCGGAGAGGGAGGGATTCGAACCCCCGGTACCCTTGCGGGTACTCCTGATTTCGAGTCGCGTTACGCCGTCTACTACGGTGCGCGCTCGATCGCGCCACGATACGCCTAACCCCCACTCCCAATAGCGTTTCTCATTCGCTACAATTACACCGAGTTGCGTTGGTTTGCGATCCCGCGCGCCCACCAATTGCCCACCGGTGCCCACCGGGTGCCCACCAAGACGGAGGGCTCATGGCGATCAAACTCACCAAGCGGACCTGCGAATCCGCTGTTGGCACCGGGACCGGATGGTCGGTGCTCTGGGACTCGGAACTCCGGGGATTTGGGCTGCGTGTTCGGAGATCGGGAACCCGGGCCTTTGTCGTCTTCTACCGTACGCGGGACGGTGTCAAGCGCTTCCACACCGTCGGCCGATTCCCCGAGATGACCGTCGACCAGGCCCGTCGGGAAGCACGCCGTCTGCTCGTGGCCGTGATGAACGGTGAGGATCCCGCGGGCGAGCGCCAACGCGCCCGCCGCTCTCCGACGGTGGCAGAGCTCTCGCAGTCCTATCTCGAGAGATACGCCCGCCTGCACAAGCGCACGTGGAAGGACGACGCGCAGCGCATTCGAGACTTCCTCGTCCCCGCCTGGGGCACCCGAAAGGCCGAGTCGATCCGGCGCGCGGACGTCTCTGCGCTACACCGAAAAGTCGGCGAGTCCAGAGGTCACTACTCGGCCAATCGGACGCTCGCGTTGGTCTCTCACATGTTCGGATGGGCGGACCGCGAAGGCCTGTTGCCGGAAGGAAACTCGAATCCGGCCCGCGGCGTCGCGCGGTTCCGAGAACGCTCGCGCGAGCGGTGGCTGTCACCCGCCGAGATTCACGAGGTGGCCGCGGCCATCGAGGCCGAATCGAACGTCTACGTCCAAGCCTACTTCTGGCTCTCTCTCCTCACGGGATGCCGGAAGCGCGAACTCTTGTTTGCGCGCTGGGCGGACGTCGACCTGCAAAGGGAGGTGCTGAGGCTCCCCGAGACGAAGAACGGCCGCAGCCACGAGGTGCCCTTGGTTGGTCGGGCCCGCGAGGTCTTGTCCTCGATCAGTCCCCAAGCGGGTAACCCCTTCGTGTTCATCGGACGGCAGCCGGGCGCGTCGCTTTCCGTCGCGGCGATCGACCAGGCGTGG
>Ga0315287_10001633_pt1 | contig 20864 bp, 20 predicted proteins | sample YL17G11_0_MG_FD_205037 | JGI IMG/M metagenome (GOLD analysis project Ga0315287, IMG submission 205037) | Sediment microbial communities from Yellowstone Lake, YNP, Wyoming, USA - YL17G11_0 | ecosystem: Environmental > Aquatic > Freshwater > Lake > Sediment | place: USA: Wyoming | collected...
GAGAACCCGGTGCTACAGAACAGCTTGCGCCGACACGCTCGCCCAGAAAATTCTTTTTTCTCCGCAGTGAATTTTCGTCGTTTTCGGTCGCCGGCAGCGTGGAGAAGCTGAAGGAGTTGAACTTCTTCAAGCCGGAAAGTGATATAGACAGTCGTTGACGTTGGCGCACTGCCCTTGCGGCATTTTGCTGCCAGCCCAGAGACGAACGGGGGCATCGCGGCTCTCTCGCCTCTGGTCCCTCACCCCTCGCCTGCTAGAAATTATACGTCAGCCCAGCGAATGCTCCATGCAGCAGCAAACTGGAGTGACTGTCGATGTGGGCGATTTCGGGCATATCGACGATGTACTGCGGGAACTGGTCTTCGGCCAAGGCAACGCCGGTGAGCGCCACGACGCGATAGCCCACCCGGGCGCTCCAGTTCCGCGAGAGTTGCCAATCCACGCCAACGTCGATTTGCATGAGGAACGCCAGGGCGTCTCTGGAGGCCACAACGGGGAACGAGCCGTACGGCCCGGTGCCCACGATGCCGTTGCCAAGATAAGCCTGGAAGTTCTGATTCATGTGGTTGTCGTAGATGCCCACCTTGGGCGTGACGAACAACCGGCAACCGTCGAGCACGCTATAGGCGGCGTCGAAGCCGAGCTGGAAGCCCAACAGGCTGTTGGTGACCGTGTCGTTCAGATAGGCTTCGTAGAGTCCGCCTCCCTCCCCCCAGGAGTGTCCGCCTGCCAGCGACCCGAACTTCAGATTCTCCTCAAAACGGAAATAGCGTACGCCGATCGACCAGCCGATATCCCAGGGCGAGTCGCAGGAGCCGGCCGTCTGCAATCGCATGAGGTTAACCTCGACGTTCTGGAACTCGTCGCGTCGCCAGAGGCGATGTTCCGCGGCGTTGTCGAACCACCCGGTCGCGCTGATGCCACCGAACTGCAATTCGCCCACGCGCAGGGGCGTGCTGACGGTGAACGGAGACAGCGGGTTCGTGGTGCTGCGGTAGCCGCAGAGGGCCTCGGTGCTCCAGTAGGTGGCCTCGACGGCCCAGGTGTTGCAGCACCAGCAGAAGCGGCGGCCAAAGCGGACTTCGCCGCCCCACTTCCACGCCAGCCCGATATCTTGGGGGCCGGTTAATTGGTCCGTTTCGTGATCGGTGGCATAACTGGTCCACAGCCGGCGTCCATCGCTGCGGTTGAGAGTCAGCGCCATGACCGAGGCGTACCACGGGCAGCAACCTCCGCAGCCCTCGCCGCCGCACTCGCCGCAAGCCGGCCCGCAGGCGGCCTGCTCGAAACGGCCCACCGCCCCGCGATAGGCCCCGCAACCTTCGTTGCCGCCGTAGTAGCCGTAGCCGCCGTAGCAGCCCGGCTCGGCAAGCATCTGGCCGGTCACGCCTTGCCCTTGCGGCGGCATGTCGCTCGGCGCAGGCGCGGACTCCGCAGCAGGCTGCATGGCCGGGGCGGCCGACGGAACGGGAATCGGCTGCGGCGCCGGTGGTTGTGCCGGGGCCGGCTGCATCATCGGCCGGGCATAGGGGCCCGCATACCGATACGGTTGCGGCTGAGGCACGTACTGTTGCGGCGCTGATGCGTACTGTTGCGGCGCCGGCACATATTGCTGCGGCGCCGGCTGACGCATCGGCTGGTACATCGCCGTGGTCGGAACCTGCGCCGGATATTGGTATTGCGGACGCGGCTGGTAATAGCCCGGATTGGCGGGGGCCGGTTGCGTCACGGGCACCGCGATGCCGGGGTAGTTGGCCGGCGCGCCGTAGCCGTCGGCGGGCACCGCGTTCTGATTCTGCGGCGTCACCCGCAACATCTCCGGCGATCCGTATAGCCCATACTGGGCCCAAGCGCTTGGGGCGCAACAGCCTGCCAAGCACGCAAAAGTCGCAATACGCAGAAGTTTCATACAACACTCCTTTCCGCTCGATCGGGTCAGTCCGTCTTCCTCGTTACAGGAATCGTCTCCGCCACGGGTGCGGATTTGAGGAAACCAACGCTCGGCCGGTTTTTTCCTGTAGGGGCGACGCCCCAACCGCTGCCACCGGCGCGACCACCAAAGGCGTATAGCCAACCGCATCGGGGCATTTCGGCAAATCCGGCACAGATTCCCGCCGCCGGAGCGCGGACCGTGACGATGGGGAAGACCGGGCGGATTATGCCGGTCGAGAGGAGAATGACGGATGTGAGGCGAACTTCAGATGGCCCCGCCAAGTTGGTAGGAGAACTCGCCGACGTCCGTCTGTTGTTTGGCGTGTTCGATCGGTATCTGGGAAGTACTTAACCTTCATCTTCCAACTCCTGAAAGACGAACTACGGCAGCCGGCTGCGCCACTTTTCGGGGTCTTGCGAGCAGTGAAAGATTGAGTAGATGGTGATCGTACCGGGCACATACTCGTAGATAATCGCGTAGGGGAATCGGTGCATCAGCGCCCGCCGATACTGCTCGTGCGCTGACTCGTACAACTCGGGGTTCCGCCGCATCGAGTCGATGCACCTATCCACAGAACGAAGGAAGGCGTCGGCCAAACCAGTTCCGCGTGCCCCGTATCACTGACACGCCTCGCTGATGTCCCGCAGCGCGGCCGGCAGAAGAATCACGTCTTCAACCATTGCGGCTGCGAATCCTTTCTTTGGCCTCCTCCCACCGGATGCCAGATTCGGGATTCTGGAGGTACTCGGCTTTTCTGCGCGCCAGTTCTTCCTTTTGCCATTCCGGCATGGGCACCGACTGCGGCGCGGCCGCGATACTGTCCCAAAGGTCTTCGACCAGTTGCAGCTTTTGCGAAACGCTCAACTCGAATAGTTGGGAGAATTCCTGGTTCATGACGCGGGTCCTCGCTCTATTGATGCCGCGCGGCTTCTCATGGCCACTGCACGTCATTCTACCCCAACGCCGGCTTCTTGCCAACTACCAGCTACTCGGCCGACCGCACCCGCTCCTTGATCCGCTGGATGTGGCCGCGGCCGAGCGCTTTGACTTCGCAGCCGAGTTCAAAGTAGCGGCGAATGGCGTCGTCGGAGAGGATGCCGAAGCAGTCGATCACGGCCAGCGGCCCGCCCGCCCATTGCACGACCTGGTCCGGGTCGAGCTTCAGATACGGCTCGTGCGGGACGGCCAGGATCAGGGCCTCGGCATGGTGCAGCGCCGCGGCCAGGTCTTTCTGCACGCGGATATCCTTCAGCCCGCCTTGATTACGGAAGAACCGGGACCAGGAATGACCGGGCGCCGGATAAGTGTCCTGCGATTCGAGTTCGTACCAGTGGTCGACGTACGGATCGTGGACGCGCATCTCGGCGCCCATCTCCGTCAGCTTGCGGACGACCATTTCCGAGCCGCTGTAGCGGGTGTCGCCCACGTCCTGGCGGTAACTGGCCCCGCACACCAGCACGTCGGCGCCGGCGATGTAGTGTCCCATGTTGCGCAGGGCGTCGCGGGTCAGCTCGGCGACGTGCAGGGCGCGGGTGTCGTTGATGTCCACGGCCGTCGGGCTGATCTTGAACACCTGGTCGCCGTCCTCGAAACCGAGGATGTGCTTGTAGGCCCAATAGCCCAGCCCGGCGTCCTTGGGCAGGCAGTAGCCGCCGATGCCCGGACCGGGGAAGATGATGTTGCTGTGCGTGGGCCGCATCTTGATGGCCGCGATCACCTTGATCAGGTCCACGCCGTTGCGCTCGGCGAACAGGCTCCATTCGTTGAGAAACGCCAGGCTCGCCGCCCGGTACGAGTTCTCCACGATCTTCGTGGTTTCCGATTCGATCGGCCGGTCCATCACGGTCAGCGGGAATTGCTCGGTGTTGAGCACTTCGCGGAGGAACTTCTCGACTCGCTTGCGGGCTTCGGCGTTGCAGCCCGAGCAAACCCGCCAGAAGTCGCGGATGGACGAGACGTAATCCCGGCCCGGCATGACTCGCTCGAAACTGTGGGCCAGCAGCGGCTCGCCGGCAATGCGGCGGGCGGCGAACGCCTTCTTCATGATCGGCCAGGCGACGAACTCCGTCGTGCCCGGCGCCACCGTGGTCTCGATCAGTGTGAGGCAGTGCGGCGGGACCTTTTCGCCGATGGTCCGCATGGTGGCTTCCAGGGCGGCCATTTCCGCCTCGCCGGTGCGCATGTCGCCCAGGTCGTGCTTGGTGTAGTCGCACTGCACGTCGACCACCACGCAGTCGGCCAGCGCCAGGCAGTCGCTGTTGTAGCTCGCCGTGAGGGTTTTCTTCTCTTTCACGCAGCGGGCGATCATCGGGTCCACCTCGGGGTCTTCGGCCTTCACCGGCGACTCGCCGCGGTTCAACAGGGGGATCTTCCAGTAGCTGCGCGGGCTGGGACGCTGGCAGCCGATGACGAACTTGCTCGGCTTGCCGGTCTGCTTATCGACCGTGTCGGCAACGATCGCGGCCATCACCGCCCCGACGAATCCGACCCCCATCACCACGACCACCTCTTTGCCGTCGCGGCGGGCCTGCTCGGCCAGTCTGTGGAGGCGGGTCATTTCGCTGACGTAGTCGGCCTCGGTAGGGATGAGAAACTTTTCGCCCGAAGGGCTGACGGAATACGCGGACATGGGGCGGCTCCTGGGGATTGACGAAAAGGGAGAACCCGGGTGTTCGAGAAAACTCTGTCGCTTGGACAATAGTAGCCTAAGAACGACGATCTGTCAGCGGCCTGGAACGATTGCAGCCCCCACCTGTGTGGGGTTCTTGCCGGCTCGCCCGCGATTGCCTAGACTAGACTACAAGGAGTTGTCGTGATCGGCCGGCCGTTACTCCACGCCTCGGTGAGTTTGTCGAACGGTGGCTTGTTGGCGGGCTGCATGACAAATGACAATTTAGGTGACTACGATAGACGTCGATGGCGTGTCATTGTGGTACGAACAGCGACTGTGGCTCGGGGATATTATCTCCCCAAGATTCGGCCACATGGAAGTGGTCTTAGATGGCAATGCAACCGCTCCAAACGAAGGGCAGGTGACTGTGCTCCGGCGGTTCCTCCAAGACCTGGATGGCAACATCAGCCGACTGCGGAGGCAGATTGCCCTTGGATTCTTGTACCGCCCGATAAGAATTGCCCCGAACCAGGAGAATCGCGTAGGTGTGCAGTTCCGTAATCAAATTACAGGAAATCAGGGAACACTTATCTTGGAGTGACTTTAACCAATCCGCCAACACGGCGTATCCGCTGCGCCGCTTCGCGGACGCTGCGCGTCGGACACGCCTCCCGTTGGCCTAGCGAGAATAGCGCGTTGTTTCCGTTCAATCCCTTCAGAGTCCGTCCGCCTTTGGCACGAAACGGCAGTCGCGTTTTTATCCCGAAGGGATTGCATATGGCAGCCCAGGGTTGCCGCTCCGAGCGGCTACCCTGGGAAAACGGCCACATCCTATCCTTTCAACCCTGAAAGGGTTGTGTAGGCGTGGGTGACGCCGCTCTATGAAACCCCTTCGGGGTATGATTGTGCTTTCCCTCCTTTTGCCCAGGGTAGCCGCCAAGGCGGCAACCCTGGGCTGTGTTATCACAAGCCCTTCGGGCTATTTTGCCCGCCATAACTCCTTGCGTGCCAACACACGAAAGGCGGACGGACTCTTCACCGGCGTTTCCGCTTCTTACAAGAACTCAACTCGTCCCAGCATTTCCTCGGGTGTGAGCACCTCGTAGATCAGAATCAACCCGCGTATGATCTCGCGGATCGAGAGGACTTGGCGGCGGCAGATCACGATCCCGGGGTGGGCGGCATTGGCGGCGGTCAGGCGAAGAAAGTCGGCATCATCGGTGACGATCACGCGCCGTTGCGCCTCGGCAAACCCAAACTGCGCGTCGTCGCTTGCCGTGCGTAGCCCAGCCTCAACCGCGGTTGTCGCGTCGACACCGTGCCGGCGCAGCGCAGCGGCAATATCGGGGTCCATGTGCTCGTCGAGATGGAAGCGAATCCGCTCAGCCACCTTCTAGCGCCCTGAGTTTAGCCTGAAGCAGCGACGGGGTTGCTTCACGCAACGCCTGAAAGGTTGCCTCCTCCTCTTGCGTAGCCCGGTCGATTTCCGCTTGATGGTCGTAGTAGTACGTCATCGCCGCGTGAAGGGCCGCCAGAGAGACGCCATAATGCCCGGCGATCTGTTCCAGGGATTGCCCCAGACGCAGATGCATCAGAACGACGTCGCCGACCGCGATTCGCGTGCCGGCGATACAGGGTTTGCCCCCGCGGATACTAGGATCGACTTCAATGTGCCGGTCGAGAACAATCTGCATGGCTCAATCCCCTCTGCGGTATTCTACCATCCCGGACCGTGCTTTGTAAAGTCTTGTCTTGTCGCGTCTTATGCACTAGAATGGCCCCTTGGCCCGACGTTCCCCGGAGCAAGAACATGCAGCGAACTCTCGTCACCAGCGCCCTGCCTTACGCCAACGGCCACATCCACATCGGCCATTTGGTCGAGTATTTGCAGACCGACATCTGGGTCCGCTTCCAAAAACTCCGCGGCCGGCGGTGCATCTATATGTGCGCCGACGACACCCACGGCACGGCCATCATGATCCGCGCCCGGCAGGAGGGCATCGGCGAGGAGGAGCTGATCGCCAAGATGCGGCATGCCCACGTGGCCGACTTCGCCGGCTTCGACATCGAGTTCGACAACTACGGCAGCACCAACAGCCCGGAAACGCGGGAGGTCTGCGAGGAGATTTGGGCCGCGCTGCGCAAGGCTGGGCTGGTCCGTGAGAAGGAAGTGACCCAGCTTTACGACCCCCAGGCCGGCACGTTTCTGGCCGACCGCTTCGTCAAGGGCACCTGTCCCAAGTGCCAGGCGGCGAACCAGTACGGCGACAGTTGCGACAAGTGCGGCGCCCATTACAGCCCGGCCGACCTGATCGACCCGGTGAGCACGCTCTCGGGCATCAAGCCGGAGATTCGCCAGGCCGACCACCTGTTCGTCGAAATCGAGAAACTGCACGAGTTCCTCGAACAGTGGACGCAGTGCGGCGACCACCTCCAGCCCGAGGTAGCCAACTATCTGGCGGGCCATTTCCTCTGCGAGCCGCTGCACGACTGGGACGTGTCGCGGCCGGCGCCGTATTTCGGTTTCGAGATTCCCGACAGTCCGGGCAATTACTGGTACGTCTGGTTCGATGCCCCGATCGGCTACATCGGCTCGACGAAGCAGTGGTGCCGGCGGCTCGGCGAGGACTTCGACCAGTGGTGGCGCAGCCCGGAAACCGAGGTCCACCACTTCATCGGCAAGGACATCACGTATTTCCACACGCTGTTCTGGCCGGCCATGTTGAAGATCGCCGGATTCAGCCTGCCGACCAAGGTCCACATCCACGGCTTTCTCACCGTCAACGGCGAGAAGATGTCGAAGAGCAAGGGCACGTTCATCCGCGCCTCGACCTATCTCGAACACCTCGACCCGTCGTACCTGCGATACTACTACGCCTCGAAACTTACCGCCCGGGTGGACGACCTCGATCTGAACTTCGACGAGTTCGCGGCCAAGGTGAACGCCGACATGGTGGGCAACATCGTCAACCTGGCCAGCCGCACCGCGAAGTTCGCCGCGCAGACGGGGCTCGCGGCCGCGTATCCCGACGACGGCGGGCTGTTCGCCCAGGCCGCCGCCGACGGTCAGGCCATCGCCGCGGCCTACGACGCGGGCGATTACGCCCGGGCGACGCGGCTGATCTTGGCCGCCGGCGATCGGGCCAACCAGTTCGTCGAGCAACGGGCGCCGTGGAACCTGCGCAAGGACCCCGCGAAAGTCGACGAGCTGCGCGACGTATGCACCATCGGGTTGAACCTCTTCCGCCAACTGGCGGTGTACTTGGCGCCCGTGCTGCCGCGATTGGCCCGGCAGACCGGCGAGTTGTTCGGCGATCCAATCGTGTCCTGGGAGCAATCGCAAGAGCCTTTGCTGGGCACTCCGGTGGGCCGATTCACGCACATGATGCAGCGGGTCGATCCGAAGCGGGTCGAGGCCATGCAGGCGGCCAGCGCCGAGCCGGCCGAGGAAGAAGCAACGGCCGAAACCGTGCCTTTCGACAACGACGCGCCGCTGCTGGCCGAGCCGCTGGCCGAGACGATCGGCTTCGACGTGTTCGCCAAGGTCGATCTCCGCGTCGCCCGGGTGGTGGCGGCCGAAGACGTGGCCGGCGCCCAAAAGCTGTTGAAGCTCACCCTCAGCCTCGGCGGCGAGCATCGCCGCACGGTCTTCGCCGGCATCAAGGGCGTTTACAAGCCGGAAGACCTCGTCGGCCGCTTGCTGATCTGCGCCGCCAACCTTGCCCCGCGGAAAATGAAGTTCGGGCTAAGCGAAGGGATGATCGTCGCCGCCGGCGGCGGCGGAGGCGAAATCTACCTGCTCGCCCCCGACGCAGGGTCCAAACCGGGGCAAAGAGTACATTAGCGCGTGTTTGGCCGCCGTTTGATCCCGACGCGGCCGTCACGGCGGGGCGGGGGCGAAACGTACCGGCGGATAAACCATCGACGCCGCCTCCTTCTGCCAACGCTCGTCGCCATAGACACCCGCCTTCGAGTAATCGAACGGCTTGAAGCCGATCTTGCCGGCCGGCGAGTCGGGCTGCAAGTGGAAGTCGAACTGCGCCGCGTCGACGAACTTCGGGTCGGCGATGATCGAGCCGGCGTCTTTTCCCGACTTCTGCCACGCGGCAAAGTCCAGGTCCGCAAACTTCACCGCCGCGCCGGAGGCATCGTAGTAGAGGTTGCTCTGCAATTTCACGTTGGCGTCTTTCCAATTGCCCGAAAACAACCGGCCGCGGTTGAAGTAGACGATGTTGTTGCTGAAGGTGAAGGAGAGGTGCGGCTCGACGCGGGTGCGCTGCAACTGGCCTTCCATGCTGAAGGCGAAGATGTTGTTGTGCACCACGTTTTCGCGGCCGTAGTGTTGGTGGTAGCCGCCGGTCCTGGTGTTGTAGACGAGGTTGTTCTCCATCACGATGCCCGTGCTTCCCTCGTCGTTGTATAGCCCCCAGCCGCCGTAGCTGTAGGAATAGACGTCGTGGATGACGTTGTTGCTGACGGTCGTGCCGGGCGAGGGTCCGAGGGTGTAGACGCCGCCCAGGTCGCTCAGCACGCCCCAGCCGAGGTGATGGATGCGGTTGAAGTCGATGGTGTTGTGGTGCGCCTGGCTGGCGGCGTAGCCCCAGCGCCAGCCGACGGAAACGCCCGTGTAGCGGAAATCGGCGATGTCGTTGTGCGTGACCCGGTTGTAGGCGCTGTGGCCGATCCACACGCCCACCGCGCCGCGATACAGGTGCCCGCCGGAGCGGATGATGTTGTTGTCGATCGTGCAGTGTCCGGTGGCGTCGGGGCCGGAAGGATTGTCGTTTTCCCACCCCTGGCCGATGCGGACTCCGCCGGCGGCCATATCCTGAATCAAGCATCGCTGCACCCGGCAGTCTTGGCAGCCGCGGCGGAACCAAATCGCATAGCCGCCGAGGTGCGCGAGCTCACCGTCCTCGATGGCGATGTGCCGCGCGCCGTCGGCCGTGATCGCCGCCGACACGCCCACCGCCGCCTGGGCGTCGTTGTGGCCCTGGGGAGGCAAGGGGTATCGGTCGTGTTGAAAACTCAGCCCCCGCAGCGCGATGTGTTCCACGAATCGACCGCCGGCCGGATCGCCGGCGAACCGCACCAGGCCCGTAAGCGCCGGCGCGACGACCTCCGCTTTCTGCAAGTCTTCGCCCGGCAACGGCATGTAGAACAGGTCGCCACTACAGTCCAGGAACCACTCGCCGGGCGCGTCCAGCGCGGCCTTGACATTCTCGATGTGGTAGCGTTGTTTCGGCCCCCACTGGTTGAACGGCCAACTGGTTTTGCCGGTGAGCACGACCACGCCGGTTTGTGGATCGACCGAGGCTACGCGCGACACCGAGTTCTCCCAGGCGAAATAGGCCACGACAATCGCGCCACCGCGTTGTTCCTTGGGCAGCGCCGCCAGCGGCGCGATGTCCTTGGGGTCGGCCACGAACGCCCAATTGGGCATCGCACCGACCTTGTCGCGAACGTGGTAGTACCACTCGTTGGGCGAACGGGCGCGGGTAGCGCGGCGGCCGTTGACGTACAGATCCTCGAAGTACCACTTGCCGGCTTGAACGTCCGGCAGACGGACCTTCCACAGGCCGCCTTCGGCTGCCGCGAAGCCTTGGATCTTCCGCCCGCCGGTGACGACGGGCCGCGCTGCCTCGGCTGCCTGATAGACGATCGGGGCCTCGGCCGTGCCGCTGTCCTGCGGCTCGAAGAGCAGCGTTTCGGCCAGCGGATACGTGCCGGCCGCCACCACAACGCGCACCGGTTGCGTCAGCGGCCCCTGGGCCTTCAGCCGCCGCAGGGCGTTTCTGGCCCCGGCCAAGGTGGCCAGCGGCCCGTCCGTGCCTGCCGGGTTTGCTTTCTCCAGTTGGCCCGACCAGGCGTCGTTGCCGTTGGGGGCAACATGCAGGGTGACAGCCGAAATCGCGCCGGGCATGGCGCCCCAGAGCAGGCCAACCATCAACGCACGAAGCAGCGCACGCAACGCGGGAGCGAACATGGCAAGGTAAGGTAAGGTACTTGGACAGAAATAACTATCCCACCCCGCTGTACCAAGGGATGTCCACGAACCATTTCTCCAGCACCGGAAGCCGTTGCACCTGGGCCTCGATAGGTTTCATTTCCTTGCGAGCCAGGCGAATTCCCTTGTGGTAGGCATCGGGGACCAGTTCCACGTGTGGGTGTTTGCCTTTTCAGGTCATTGTTTCCACGAAACAGAGTGCGGTTTCGACTTCGTCAAGAATTTCCCCGTTCCAGTAGTTCTCCAGGACGCCCCAGCAACGCATGCATCGCCTTGCGAACCGTGACGCGACTCCAGCCCAAATCCCTTTCCGCCATCCTTTGCCCGCCCGCTCCGAAAGAACGGACCATCCTGGCCATGAACAACCGCCGCTCCACCCCTTTCAGCAGGGTCTTGCCGGTCTCAACCAGCATCTTCTTCAACGATTCGGTGAGTTCCATCTCCATCCTCCTCCATCCATGAAACCGGCGGAGGATACCAAATCGGGGGAAAAGATGGGATACCTATTTTTGTTCAGGTACCTAAATAAGGGGTAACACGGGCCAATTGGTTTAGCAACCGTCGCGGTCGTCGGCTCGGTTTCCCCCCCTTGCAATTCCCCCCGGCCGGCCATACAATTCCCAAAATGTCGTAAAGTCTCTCGCCGATTCAAGATACGAGGACTGTCATGGCCAGGAAGGTGATCCTCGACGTTGACCCGGGCATCGACGACGCCATGGCCATCTGCCTGGCGCTGATGGACCCGGAATTGGACGTGGTGGCGCTGACGGCGGTCGGGGGCAATGTGTCGGCGGCCCAGGCCACGCGGAACGTCCAGGCGATTGTCGAGCAACTCGATCCGCCCCGTTGGCCACGGCTGGGTGCCGCCTCCAGCCCCGATGCCGGGTTGGCGGTCGATCGGCGGAACCTCTACGGCAGCGACGGCCTGGGCGGGGCCGGCTTCGTCGTGGCCGAGCGGCAACACCTGTTGCCCTCGGAGAAGGTGATCTGCGACCAGATCCGCGATGCGCCGCACGAGGTGACGCTCGTCGCGCTGGGGCCGCTGACGAACATCGCCCGGGCGTTTGCACGCGATCCCGAATTGCCCACCCTGGTGGGCCGCATCGTGATTATGGGCGGGACGATTGCCGGGCCGGGCAACATCACCCCGGCCGCCGAGTTCAATATGTACTGCGACCCGGCCGCGGCTCAGGCCGTCTTCCGCTCGCTATCCACCAAGACGCTCGTGCCGTTGGACGTGACCAACCGCATCGAACTGAGCTACGACCTGTTCAACAAGCTGCCCGACGAATCGACGCGCGTGGGCAAGCTGCTGCGGACGCTGTTGCCGCCCGCGTTCCGCGGCTACCGCCAGCAGTTCGGCCTGGAGGGGATCCACGTACACGACACGGTGACGCTCATGGCCGTGATGCACCCCGACCTATTCACCGCCAAGCCGATGGCGGGCGACGTGGAGACGCAAGGCGAGCTAACCCTGGGCGCAACCATCTTCGACCGCCGCCGCGCGCCCGCCTGGCGCCACAATATGGAAGTGGTCACCGACATGCACAAGGACGCGGTAATCGAGGCGATCCTCCGGGGGCTAAACCGCACCGCGGCGTAACTTGAGTCTGCTTTTGCCTTAGGGTCTGTAAAGCAATAAGTTGGAGGTTTACACGTAGGACGGATTTCCTAATCCGTCCAGTTTATGGGGACGGATTAGGAAATCCGTCCTACAAGATTGCACAAGTTATTCTTTACGGCCCCTTCCCCACGACCGTTTCCAAAACCGGCGTGGACGCCCCGTGCTCGGTGCGGGCGATGATCTCCTCCTGTAGTTGGCGGGAAAGATCGCAGAAATAGTCGCTGTAGCCCGCCACGCGGACGATCAGATCCCGATGCTGTTCCGGGGCCGCCTGGGCCTCGCGCAGGGTCTCCGCGCGGACAATGTTGAACTGGACGTGATGGCCGCCCAGCTTGAAGTAGCCGCGGACCAGATGAGCCAGCTTGTCGATGCCGTCGTCGTCGCCGACCAGCGCGGGCGTGAGCTTCATGTTCAGCAGCGTGCCGCCGGTCTTGACGTGGTCCATTTTGCCGGCCGACTTGAACACGGCCGTCGGACCGAGGCGGTCCGCCCCTTGCACCGGCGAAATGCCCTCGGAGAGCGGCAACCCGGCCTTGCGCCCGTCGGGCATGGCGCCCGTGACGGCGCCGAAGTACACGTGGCTGGTGGTCGGCAGCATCTCGACTCGATAATGCCCGCCCTTGCTGTTCGGCCGGCCGTCCAACGCTTCCACCAGCATCTCGAACGCCCGCACCATGATTCGGTCGGCGTAGTCGTCGTCGTTGCCGTATTTGTGGACCCTGTGCAGCAATCGCTGGCGCAGGGTTTCGCGGCCGTCGAAATTCTCGTCGAGCGCCCGGACCAAATCGCCGAGCGGCATGGCTCGAGCGTCGAAAACGACCTCCTTCAGCGCCGAAAGTCCATCGGTTAGGCTGCCGATGCCGACGAACTGAACGTAGCTGTTGTTGTAACGGGCGCCGCCGGCGTTGTAGTCCTTCCCCTTGCGGATGCAGTCGTCGGTAATCGCCGAAAGGAAAGGGGCCGGCATCAACGCCGCGTACATCTGCTCGACAAGCTGGTTGCCGCGGAGCTTGATCTCCAGAAAGTGCAGGAACTGGCTGCGAAATGCCTGGAACAACGCGTCGAACGAGACGGCGCTATCCGGGGATCCCGTGCGCGGGCCAAGTTGCCGCGCCGTTCGCGGATCGACCCCGTCGTGGAGCGCCAGCTCCAGAATCTTCACGAGATTGAAGTAGCCGGTGAGGATGAAGGCCTCTTTGCCGAACGCCCCGGTCTCCACGCAGCCGCTGCACCCGCCGGCGCGGGCGTCTTCGGGCGACTTTCCTTGGCGGAGTTGCTCTTCGATCACCACGTCGGCATTGAAGAGCGACGGGTAGCCGTATCCCTTGCGGATCACCCGCAACGCGTGCTTCAAGAGCGCGTCGGGCGTTTTCCGGGAAAGTTGCAGATTGCTGCTGGGCTGCAACAGGTGCATCTCGTCGATGATCTCCAGCAGCAGGTGCGATACCTCGTCCGATCCGTCGGCGCCGTCGGACAGCAAGCCGCCGAGATTGATATTGGCGAAGTCGGTATAGGTGCCGCTCTCCTCGGCCGTCACGCCGACCTTCGGCGGCGCGGGATGGTTGTTGAACTTGACGAAGAAGGCTTCGAGCAGTTCCCGCGCTTTCTCACGGGTCAGCGTGCCGTCGGCAAGGCCCTTTCGGTAGAAGGGCGACAAGTGCTGGTCGAGGTGGCCGGGGCTGAACGAATCCCAGCCGTTGAGTTCGGTGATCACGGCCAGATGGCAGAACCAGTAAGATTGGAGCGCCTCGTGGAAATCCCGCGGCGCGTGGGCCGGCACGTGCGCGCACGTCCGAGCGATCTTCCGCAAGTCCGCTTTGCGGATCGGATCGGGTTCGACGGCGGCCAGTTCCGCGGCGAGTTGTGCGTGGCGAGCGGCGAAAAGGATCGCCGCGTCGCAGGCGACGTCCATCGCCTTGAGTTGCTCCAGCCTGGCGTATGCGTCCGGATCGCCAAGGAAGTCCAGGAGGGCGATGGCTTCGGCGATCTCCCGCTTGCAATCGAGCATCCCCTTGCGGTAGATTTTGTCGTCCAGAACCGTATGTCCCGGGGCGCGCTGCTCCATGAACTCGGTAAAGATGCCCGCCTCGTACGCGGCGTGCCACGGCTGGGGCAGGGCCGCAAAGAGCTTGTCGCGCATGCTGCGGCCGTGCCAGTAGGGAATGATCTTCTCCCGGTAGAGGCGCAGACATGCCTCGGAGACGGCATAACTGGTCTTGGGCCGCGAGTTGAGAATCTGGAGGTCTTCGACGCTGTGGCAGGTCAGTTCGGGGTAGGTGGGCACGGCCTTGGGCTCGGGGCCGCGCTCGCCCACGATCAATTCATCCTCGCCCAGGTAGATCGCCTTGTGCTCGCACAAGTAGTAGAAGGAGCGCGCCCGCATCATCGGCGCGGAATACCGGCCTTCGTTGGCCTGGTAGAAGTCCGTGATCAGGCAGGCGCGTTCGGGAGCAATCGAGGGCGCGGCGTCAAGACTGGCGCGCCGCAGTCTGGCGGTTCTTTCGTTCATGGCATTTGCTCCGGTCTTCCAAGGCTCATCCACTTGTGGGCTGCCGTCGCGTGATAAGGCAGCAGGTTGACTTGCCGCACGCCGGGAACCGAGGCCGCGAAACGGGCGAGAGCCTCCACCTGATCCGGCTCATCGTTGAATCCCGGCACCAACGGCGCGCGAATCCAGATGTTCTGGTGAATGCTTCCCAAGGCGCGGAGATTTTCCAGGATCAGGGCATTCGAGACACCCGTCCCTTGCCGATGCCGGTCATCGTCCATGGCCTTGAGATCGTAGAGAAAGAGGTCGGTCAGCGGCGCCACGGAGAGCAGGTCTTCCTTGGGGGCGTAGCCCGACGTGTCGACCGCCGTATGGATGCCTTCGGCCCGGCATGCTTCCAGTACTTCTTTAAGAAACCGTGGTTGCATCAGCGGCTCTCCGCCGGAGAATGTTGCTCCGCCGCCCGATTCCTCGTAGAAAATGCGATCCTTGAGCACCTCGGTCAAAACTTCTCGGACGTTCATTCGGCGGCCGACCAGTTGCCTGGCCCCGGTGGGACAGACCTCCACACAGGCGCCGCAGCGGATGCAACGGGCCGGCTCGCCCGACAACGAACCGTTACCCGCCGCCTTGGCCCGCGGACAGACGGTTCGACACTGCCCGCATTGCAGGCAGCGGTTCTCGACGACGACCACCGCGGATTCTGGGGAGACGCCTTCGGGGTTATGGCACCACGCACACCGCAGGGGGCAGCCCTTCAGAAACACGGTCGTACGGATGCCCGGCCCATCGTGGATCGAATACCTCTGGATATTGAAGACCAAGCCGCTTTCCATACACACTTTAGCCTACCCGGCCGCCGCCGTTCCGTCAACCGTTTGACCGAACCTTCTGCTGCGGACGACGCCGAACGCATCGCTGAGATCAAGGCCGCTGCGCGCTACGAGAGAAGGTGCGCGCCAACCCACAACACCAGAGACGTGGCCAGAACGGTGATGGTATAGCGGCGCCAGTGGCTCATGGTGGCCGGCTGGTTGTCGGCCGTGGCGCCGTGAAGGAGACGAATGTCCACGTACCGGACGATTGGCAAGGCTGCCGCCGTCAACCAGTAGATCAGATCGATCCAGGCAAGGACAAAAGGTCCGGAATGATTTTGGGCGATAGCAATCGCGGCCAGGGCAAGAATCAGGTTGCCCGCGCCCATCCAAAACAACCGCACCAGGCAGCCGGTGAGCTGGCTTGCCCCGGGATTCTTTTCGTCCATAGCGGCCTCCGGTATCGCAAAGCGATAACCCGGATGGCGGCCCGACCACCGGAATCCTGCAACGCCACCGCGGCGTTACACCCTTGTCGTGCATATAGCGTGATTATAGAGCATTCATCGACCAGAGTCTACCCCACAAGAGAGGAAGAATAGGAAGAGAATGCGGGCTGTCGGCCACGCCGGTGCATCCCCGATCCGACACTGCGGCAAGAAAACGCCGGCAATGCGGGTTTTCTTTTACAGAAGCACTCGGCGTTTACCGATGCAACAATACAGACCTGCCGGGAGGGCGGGACATGCGGTGTCCCGTTTCAGGATTAAGATCATGGTAACGATGGATCGCTTACCATGATCTTTTCTTTCGCGCTATTTCTTCAGTCGTTCGAGCAGCGCCTTGGCTTCCTGGCGTTGCGAGAAGGGCCCGGTGCTCTTCAACGCGGTTTCCAATAACTGCTTGGCCTCGGCCTCGCGTCCGCGCTCGGCCGACACCCGAGCGATGTAGTACGCGGTGTCCGCGCTGAAAGTTCCGCCGGATGCCGCCGCCCGCAGGGCCTGTTCCGCCTCGTCCAGCCGGCCCAGTTTGTAGAGCGTCCAGCCGTAGGTCGAGGCGGCCTCGGAATTCTTCGGAAACTGGCGGGCGTTGGCTTCGGCATATTCCAGGGCGCGTCGCTTCTTCGACTCGTCCTTCTGCTCGATCAGCGCCAGGGCCAGGTTGTTGCTGGCCGGGAAATTGCCGGGCGATTGCAGGTGGGCCGACTCGAAATACAGTTCGGCCGCCTTGTAGTCCTTCTGGAACAGGGCAATTACGCCCCGCAAGATCTTGGCGTCGAGCGATTTGGCATCGAGATCCATAGCGGCGGCGGCCCGCTTCTGGGCCAGCTCGAGTTCTCCGGTTTCCAAGGCATGTTGGCCGGCGACCAACCACGTCTTGATGTCCTTCGGCGCGGCCACCAACGCGGCGGCCATGGATTTATTCGCGTTTTCGTGATCGGGTGGGGTGGCTTGCTCGTAGAACTGGGCCAATCTGGCCTCGGGGGTCAGAACCTCCGGGTCGGCTTTGGCGGCGTCGCGGAGCATGGTCAGCGCACTGGTGGGCTTTTTCTGCTGGAACAGGCATCGCGCCAAGCGTTGCATCGCCACGGCGCTCTTGGGTTCGAGCGTCAGCCAGGTTTCAAGCTGCTTCTGGGCGCCGGCCCAGTCCTCGCGGGCCTCGGCGACCGACGCAAGACCGCTATACACGCGGGGCTGCAACAGCCCTTTCCGCTTGGCGCTCTTGTCGAACTTCGCCATAAGGCTGGCGGCCTTGGCGTAGAGCAGATTTGCCGCGGTTACCTGCCGTTCGCGCAGGGCAATGTCGCCCATGATGACGTATGCCTCGGGATCGTCCGGCGACTCGACCGCCGCCTGTTCCAGGGCGTTGCGCACGCCCATCGGAATATTGGCCTGAGAAAACAACTGGGCCAGGATCACTTGTGCGGGCGGCAGGTCGGCATTCTTCTTGACGGCCTCCTTCAGCAACTTGAGCGCGCCGTCGAAGTCGCGATCCTTGAACCGCGCCACGGCATCGGTGATTTCCTGACTCTTGACATCGGTGCCTGCCGTGCCGCCAAGATCGCCGGTGATCGGATCGGCCGACAACCGTGCGGCCGCACACCAGGCAAAGGCGCTCAATGCGCTCAGCACGACAACGATACGCAGAGATACGATTTTCATAGCGTCCCTTTCTGAAATGGCTTGTTCCAAGACGTTTTGTCTTCCAACACCCGAGAGAATACTCCAGTGTAGCATAAGTAATGTAGCATAGGGTGGAAATATCCGCTTTGCAAGGCCCCCATCGGCCGCGTTACCCCAAGGGCCAATATCCCGGCGACAACTCTTCGCGCGGGCGGTCTCCATGAAAACCACCCGGCAAGGGGGCTTTTGAGGATCTGGCGGGTCTGCTATCATGGCGAACTCGCGTGTTCCAGATCACTTACTGTCTTTCGAAGGAGAACGTCATGGTGCGAACAGTCGCGTTGCGAATCGTGCGCTGGGCAATGTTGGCTTCGATGGCGGTCGTGTTGACAACTGCCCCGCAGGCAGCTTTCGGCGACGACGCCAAGCCTACCGTGAAAAAGGCCGTTGCCAAGAGAGCAAAGGTGTTCCGCGGCCGCCTGCCGGCCCACTATGCTCAAGTGGTCAGCGACGAGCAGAAGGAAAAGATCTACAAGATCCAGGAGGAGTACAAGCCGAAGATCGATGCCGCCCGTGCCCAGTGGGACGCCCTGGTCAAGGAGCAGAACGAAAAGATCGCCGCAGTGCTCACGCCCGATCAGAAGAAAAAGGTCGAGGAAGCGGCAGCCAAGCCCAAGGAGAAAGGCGCAAAGCCGAAAGACGAGAAACCGGCAACACCCGCCGAGAAACCGGCCGAATAACCGTTCGAGTAGCCGTACTGGCTACCGATGGTGGTCGTGATTTTTTGTAGGGTGCGTGAAACGCACCACAATTCGTGGTGGATGGTGCGTTTCACGCACCCTACTTTCGTTACACTCGGCCGTCGCTCAGCGCGATCATGCGGTTGCGACCCTGATCCTCGATGTTGAGCTTGCCCTCGCGGGCGAGCCAGCCGATGGCCTGCATTACCGCGTCGCGAGGCTCACCGACGGCCTTCACCAGTTTGGCCATCGTCATTGGGCCGTTTTCCGACAAGGCATTCCATACCTCGCCGGCCACTTCGCCGATGCTTTCAACACACGAAACCGGAGTTTCTGTTCCCATTGGATCACCTCGTGGGCACTTGGACCTAGGAGTGAATGCCGCACAAAACCGGCATTGATTGTACTGATTATACCGACTGACCCGCACGGCTCTCAATAGGCGCAAGGCTCCCTAATGAAAGTATAGGTCGCCGATGCAACATGCGCAGAATGCGGAACATGCGAGATATACGCGATCTTATGACCGCAATCCGTTTATCAAGCTCGTCGTCATTGCCTCGAATACCCGACCGATCCGCTCGAACTCCCGATCCTCCGCCTGATAGAAGATCGTGTAGGTAGTATGGGCAATTCGCAGACTACGGACGCGGGCCGTATTGGTCAGGTCCAGGCAGTAGAAGTTGAGATCGTAACCGACCAGCTCGTGACCAGCGACGCTATCCTGCATTTCCGTCGCTTCCAACCCATCGTACTCCTCCCTCATGGCATCCACTACGGCATTGGCCATCTTGGCGGGCGCCGCCGAGCCGCTGTGGATAGCCACGGACCAAAACGCCCCGCCCGGGCTGTAGACGGTCACCGACTTACGGCCCAACACGGCGTCCGAGTCGTCGAGCGTCCAGTTCTCGGGGTACTGGAACGAGATGCCGAGTTTTGCAAAATGGGCCGACATGGGAAGTATTCTATCAGCCCGAACGGACGGCAGGAACGGCCGGAATTGGCGGAAATCGGGGTGGCCGCACTTTGGCCGTTTTGCTACTGTGCTAGGTTGGTTTTCCCTGGGGTGCGAGATGCCCCCGCCTGGGACCGCGAGCATGCGAATCGCCGAATTACTGATGATCGCCGCCTTGCTGCCGGCATTGCTGGCAACCGGCTGTCGGCTGCCGGGCCGGGAAGGGCCCGTGTCGCAGTCGGTTTCCGATAGTCGGCGGCTCGCGCAGCAGGGGGTCGCAGCCATGGAACGCGGCCAGCAACAGCAGGCCGAAGCCCTGCTGGGCCAGGCCGTCACCGCTTGCCCGGTCGACCCGGAGGCCCGGCGGAATTACGCCGAATCGCTATGGCGGCGCGGCGCCCGGCAGCAGGCGATCGGGCAGATGGAAGAGGCGAGCCGGCTGGCCGGCGAAGACGCCGCACTCTGGGCCCGGCTGGCCGAGATGCAACTTGCCGAGGGCCGGATCGACTTGGCCCGACAGTTTGCCGAAAAGGCAATCGATCTGGACTGCAAGTTGGCCGCGGCCTGGGCGGTGCGCGGCGGAGCAATGCGAGCCGCCGGCCAGCCACAACAGGCATTGTCCGACTGCCTTCGCGCACTCAGCTACTCGCCAAAAGACCGCCGCATCCTCTTGGAGGTCGCTGAGTTGTATCAGCAACAGCAGCAGCCGGAGCGGGCGTTGCAGACGTTGCAGAGCGTCGCCGAGACGTATTCACCCGGCGAGGAGCCGGAGCAGGTTCTCTACGCCATGGGCCGTGCCTACGTGGCCCTGGGGCGGTTTGAGGATGGGGTGGAAAGCCTTTCGGCCGCCGTGATTCGGGGCAACGCAACGCCGGAGATATTCTATCATTTAGGGGAGGCGGAGTTGTTGGCCGGTCGCCCCGGCGCGGCGGCGGCCGCTGCCCGTCAGGCCCTTTCCCTTCAGTCGCAACACCAAGGGGCCCGCGAATTGCTCGATCGCATCGAGCTTGCCCAACGGCCGCAGGATACGCCAAGGCGGTAGGCACACGGCAAAGGGGTCGGGAGTCTTAAATCGGCTCCACGGGCGGCGGTTTGCACGGCCGACCGCGAGCCTGTAGCGTGGATTGCAGGCCCAACCGTTTCGCCGTCCGATCTTGCCACGACGCCTCGCCAAACGGAGAACCACGCACCACCGAACGCCATAACGACTCCAACTCCGCTTCGGTTTGTGGTTTCTGGACGTGTTGTCGCCAACGTCCCGGTAACGCCAGCCATAAATGGTCGTCTGCCTGGATCGGGAACGACTTGAATCGGCCCGTTGGAAACTGACAGACTTGTTGACCAACAACACGTGCCACTTCTAGCGTGTGTGTAAACACGTACCCTACGTGTGGGGGATTCCGTGGGCATTGGGGGACGAAGCCTGGGTATTCCCCCCGGAGGGTGCATTTCAGCTTTTGCGAATTTCGGCGGGTAGTTTGGAGAGCTTGGGGCGGCGGATGAACGCGCATCCGGGGCGGTTGTGAAGGTACTTGCTCAGCCGGTCGTCGTCGCTCAGCGCGGCAGCG
>Ga0315287_10001634_pt1 | contig 20858 bp, 19 predicted proteins | sample YL17G11_0_MG_FD_205037 | JGI IMG/M metagenome (GOLD analysis project Ga0315287, IMG submission 205037) | Sediment microbial communities from Yellowstone Lake, YNP, Wyoming, USA - YL17G11_0 | ecosystem: Environmental > Aquatic > Freshwater > Lake > Sediment | place: USA: Wyoming | collected...
CCGGGATAAAAATGGACATTACTCCTCATATCAGCGAGGGGCAGTTGCTTCGGCTTGAGATTACGCTGACCCGATCGGACTTTGGAACAATCACGGGCGACAAGCCGCCGGATACGACGAGCAGCGACCTGACCACGGTTGTGACTGTTCCGGACGGCAGCACAATAATCTTAGGTGGGATGATAAAAATGAACCAGGGCAAAGGCGGAACAAAGGTGCCGTTGCTTGGCGACCTGCCGCTTGTTGGCGCGTTGTTTAGAAGCGTGAGCAACACCGACCTGCAGAGGCGGCTGTATATATTTGTCAAGGCCGAAATCATACGGCCTGCGGAGACCCTGGCGCAGGGGCTGCCGGACATGGAGAGGATATCGCAGCGCAACAGGCTGGCGTTTGAGACATTCGAGCAGGAGTTTCAAGGCTACAAGAGCGTTCCGGGCGTGAAGTCCAAACCCGTTGCGCCGGCCAAGGTGCTCGATACGGAGTAATCGGCGAACAAACTCCTCGGATAGCCGGTAGAATAAGTCGGCACAGGGTTGTAGCGTGTGCAAAATCAAAAATACATTTTGCACACCCTACTCGACGTGAATGAAAGAGTTGCTCATACGAACTGCAGAGCGGACGGAGCTGATTGACGCCGGTCAACTGCGCAAGTTCCTCGACGAATACAGCGGGCAGGGACGCATTGACGAGGCCCTGCTCAACTGTCCCTATTTCACGGAAGACGCCGTACTGAAGCTGTTCGCCGAGGCGCTGGGCTGGGAGTACCTGGCGGAGATACCGGCCAAGTTAGTGCCCGTGGAGTTCATCGAGGCTGTGCCGGCGACTTATGCCCAGCATCATTTTCTCATCGGGATCAAGCGGGAGACGGACGACGGCGAGCTTACGGTGGTGCTGTCCAAGCCGCTGGATGCGAACGCCCTGGATAACGTCTCAAAGATGACGGGTCTTCCGGTCAGGGCGGCGATATCGACTCGTACGGCAATCACGGCCGTTATAGATGTTGCATACGAACAGCGCTCAACGGTAATCGAGGAGGTGGCCGAGGAGCTTGACCAGCAGAACCTCGATCAGCTTGTGGATGAGGTTTCCGCTTCGGACGACCTGCTGAACGTTGTGAATCGGCCCCCGGTAATCAGGTTAGTGAACGATATTCTGTTTCGCGCTTTGCAGCTTCGGGCCAGTGACATACACGTTCATCCCTACGAAACGAAGGTTCAGATTCGGTATCGCATCGACGGCATTCTGTACGATGTGCTGAGCTTGAACAGGAACGTTCTTCCGCTGATTGTTTCCCGTATCAAGGTTATGGCGGGTATGGATATAGCGGAGCGTCGTCTTCCCCAGGACGGCAGATGCAGCGTTCGGCTGGGGCAGCGCGAGGTGGACCTGCGCATCAGCACGGTGCCGACGAGCTACGGGGAGCGCAGCGTCCTGCGGCTTCTCGATAAGAGCACGGGTTTGTTTACGCTGAACGAGCTGGGGATGTGGGAGGACGACCTGGAGAGATTCGATTCGCTGCTTCACCACTCTCACGGAGTTATCTTTGTAACGGGTCCCACGGGCAGCGGCAAGAGCACGACGCTGTACGCCAGTCTCAACAGGCTGAACTCGTCGGAGAAGAACGTCATAACGATCGAGGACCCGATAGAGTATCAGCTCGAGGGGATAAGTCAGATTCAAGTTGCCTCGAAGAAGGGAATGACTTTTGCGACATCGCTTAGGCACGTTTTGCGTCAGGACCCGGACGTGATCATGGTCGGGGAGGTCCGTGATATAGAAACGGCGCGTATGGCCATACAGTCGTCGCTGACGGGCCACCTGGTATTCAGCACTCTGCATACGAACGACTCCGCCGGCGCGGTCAGCCGGCTTCTGGATTTGGGCGTCGAGCCGTACCTGGCAAGCTCGTCGCTGATTGCCATATTGGCTCAGCGATTGGTGCGCAGGGTGTGTCCGGACTGCAAAAAGGCGACGGAGCCTTCGGCGCGCGACTTGAGGGCGCTGGGGCTATTAGGAAACGGAGACGGCGCGCCGGCGCCGCGGAACAGCGAGGAGTTTTTTGTGGGCGCGGGCTGTGAGAAGTGTTTCCAGACGGGCTATCGCGGACGGACGGGCATCTACGAGCTGCTGTTGATAAGCGAGCAAATTCAGGACATGATATACAGAAGGGAAACAGCCGGTGCGATAAAGAGGAATGCTCTTGAGGCGGGGATGCAGACCCTGAGAATGGACGGCGCCAGGAAGGCGCTTGCGGGAATAACAACGGTCTCGGAAGTTTTGAGGGTGACGCAAGCGGATGTGATTTAGATATATGCCGAGATACCATTACACAGCGATAGCGGCAGACGGCAAGAAGATCAAAGGCGCGATTGCCGCCGAGAGCTCTTATGTCGCGCGCAAGCAGTTGCGGGCGCGGAGCATCCACGCAACGAGTGTTTCGGAGGTCGGTTCGAGCTCCGAGCGCAAGGCCGCGTTCTTTTCGTTTTTCTCCAGAGGCAGCAGGACGCAGCTCATAGATTTCACGCAGCAGATGGCAACGCTGCTTAACTCGGGCATCAAGCTGACCGAGGCCCTTTCAGTTCTTACTATGCAGGTCTCGGATGCGCGGTTCAAAGCCGCGATGAGCGATATTCGCGACCGGGTGGTCACGGGCGAGTCGTTCACCGAGTCGCTGGGTGATTACGGCGATTATTTCGACGTCATATACGTCAGTATGATCCGTGTGGGCGAGGTTACGGGCACGTTGGCGGGGAGCTTTTCGATCATCGCCGGCTTTATGCAGAAGCGCCAGCGAGTCGAGTCCAAGGTAAAGACGGCGATGATATACCCGATCATTCTGATTCTTTTTTGCACAGCGGCGATAATCATTCTGACCACTGCGGTCATTCCTAAGATAGGCGAACAGATTAAGAGCACCGGGCACGATCTGCCCTGGATCACAAAGCAGGTGATGAATGTGGGTTACGTACTGACCAGTGGGTGGGTAGTGGCGGTTATCGCAGTGCTCGTCTTGAGTGTATGGGGGATGAGGCGGTTCTTCAGGACGGAGCGGGGGGCATACCTGCGGGACAAGATACTGCTTTCTCTGCCGATATTCGGCCCATTGATAAGGCAGCGGGTAGTGGCGCGTTTTGCTTCGACGCTATCGACTCTTTTGGGTTCGGGGCTTTCTATGGCCGAGTCGCTTCGCGTTGTGGCGGAGGTCACGGGCAACGTGCTGATGAAAAGGGCGGTTCAGCAGGCCCGCGAGAGGATTTTGGCGGGGGCGGATATTGCGACGCCGCTGCGAGACAGCGGCGTTATCGACCCGGCTATCGCCCACATGGTTGCGGTCGGCGAAAAAAGCGGCGAGCTTGAGACGATGCTCAAGAATATCAGCGAAAACTTGGAGTCGTCAACGGACATGGTCATAGAAAGGTTGAGCGCCGCGGTCGAGCCGCTTATCATAGTCGTTATGGCGGCCATAATCGGCGTGATTGCTTATGCGACGATACTGCCGATTCTGGATGTGTCATCGTTCAAATGATAAGCGCTAGTGCAGGAGATTGAAATGACAAGGAAAAGGAAGAACAGGCAGAGGCGATCTGGTTTTACGATGATCGAGCTTATGGCGATGCTCATCATTATTGGCATACTTGCGACGCTGGTTGTGACAAAAGTGGCGAGCAAGATCGACCAGGCGCGTGTAACGACCACGAAAACGAATTTGAAGAGCCTTCATTCGGCGATTAATCAGTTCAAGATGGACACGGGGCGATACCCGACCGAGGAGGAAGGTCTTACGGGCCTCGTCGAGCAGCCGAGCGACGTGACAGGATGGGAGCCGGGCGGGTATCTTGAGACCACGGAGATCCCGAAGGACGCCTGGAATAACGAATTCATCTACGAGCTCGAGCCGGCCAGCGGCAAGCCATTCGTGATTAAAAGCTTCGGCGCCGACGGTCAGGAAGGCGGCGAGGGATACGATGCCGATCTGCAGAGCACAGATGCTTTTTGATGTTCACGGGATAGAACGACGCGAAGCGTGCGCGTTCACCGGCGTTCGGCGGCGCGGCCGCAGCGGCGGCTTTACGTTCATTGAGCTGGTGATTGCGACTGTGATCGTTGGGCTGTTTGTGGCGCTGGCGCAGTTGCGCCTCTTTGGGCTGCTGCGGAAGAATACGTTTCGGGCGCAGGTTCAGGAGTTTGTATCGGCGATGCGAATGGCCGTTATGGCGGCGGCTGAGAGCGACAGGAGATACGAGGTGATTATCGACCTGGCCGAACAGGGTTTTATGCTCCGTCAGATTACATCGCCGGATTTGTCTGAGGTCCTGGAGGAGGAGATAATAATCGAGAACTACTTCAGTGATAACTGCCGTGTTGCTTACGTCGAATTCGACGACGGAGATTACACGAATGAGGACAGGGCGAAATTCCGGGCCGGGCATGCCGGGTGGCAATATGGCGGCGTGATAGTCTTTCTTGATTCGGACGAGCGTCCGCATTCGGTTGTGGTGAACCGTCTAAGCAGGATGGTTGTGTTGAAGGAAGGGGAGGTCGGACTTTTGGAGCCTAAGGCCAGAGATGACGTGCCATTCTAAAACTCGTTGCGGTTCCAGCTTATGGCGAGATGCAGGCCTATCGCGTTTTGGCCGTTGCAGCCGGGGTGCGCCGGGGGCAGGAAAGAAGGGTTTTACCCTGGCGGAGGCGGTCGCGGCCCTGGTGATACTTGGGTTCTTCAGCTCGGGGGTGTTGGTTGTGATAAACCGCTGCATGGCCTGGGCGGCGGATTCCGCCGTGCGCATGCGCGCATTCGAGGTTGCGCGCGAGAATATGGAGAAACTGCTTAGCTCCGATTCCGTTAAGGAGATGAGCGAGTATGGCGACAGCGAGAAGTATCCCGGAATCAAATGGCAAACCGATGTTGAGACGTTTTACGAGCCGATAACGTCGCGTATGTGGGTCAGGGGTGTTTGCACGGCTCAGTACGAGGATGCCGCCGGTGAGGAGCAGACGATAGAGCTCACGCACTGGCTGACCAATGTAACCAAGGAACAGATGCTCCAACTCCTGGAGCGAGAAGGCAAAGCCACAGAGATGCTGGCGGGCCAGGTCTTCGAGACTCTTGAGGAGGCTGCGGCGTATGCCGGCGTGAATGTGGAGACGATCCAGCAGTGGATTGATAACGGGTTGGTGCCGTTCGAGGACGGCTCCATCCCCAAGAAGAACCTCGATATTTACGCGAACAGCAGCGGCACTCCGACCCCGGAGCAGAAGCAGCAGCAGGCACAGACGCCGGATGAGATAGTGCAGCCGGCGCCGCCGGCAGGCGAGACGACCAGTCCCGACGGACAAGTAGAGCCGGCAGAACCGGAGAAGAAGAACTATACGCCGGAAGACCTGCGGAAGATGGGTGTTCCTGAAGAGTTAATACCGGTAGTTCTGCCGCTATTCAACAGTTGACCGATATGGAGCTGAGCATTCAAGAATGATATGAGAGTTGATTCTGACACATCACGAAGACGATTAGGGTTTTCCTTGGCGGAGGTGGTTGCTGCGCTGCTCGTAGGTTCGATGCTCCTGATTGCGCTGTTGGGCATATACGGCCGCGTGGACCAGGCAACCGCGGCGGTGAACCGCAAGCTCGACAGCTCTCGGCTGCCGGCTGAGATCATACAGCGTATCGCCGAAGACCTCGACAAGGTGATTTCGCCGGGTTCGGAGACGAAGATCACGATCGAGAACAAGTACAAGAACGGTTATCCGGCGGCCATGCTGACGATTGTGCGGACTATTGTTGACAGCACGGACAAGGAGCAGACGCTGGAGGAAGTCACCTGGCTGAGCGGCTATGATATTGAAAGTGACATGGGCGGTCTGGTTCTGTACCGCGGCCACACCGGCATGACGCAGGAGGACAAACTGCTGGACGACCAAAGGGCCGAGTGGGAGGCGGGTTATCCGCTGGTGCCGATTTGTTCCGGCATTACGTTTTTCGAGATACTGGTCCCAAGCGGCGAGAAATTCCTGAACAAGTGGACGGGCAATTCGCTGCCCAAGGGGATTGTGGTGACCATATCCTTCGCCGAGCCTGTCGAGACTCCGACTGGCGACTACGAAGTGGCAGAGGAGGACAGAACTACGCGAACCATAGCTATCGACAGAACAAGAAAGATCAACTTTGAACTGGCTCCGCCCGAGGAGGCGGCAGGTACGGGTAATGCAAAAACAGGGTCCATATAATTTTAGCGGGCGCGACCGCGCCGGGATGGTGCTGTTAGTGACATTGGTGCTGCTGGTCGTGCTTTCTACGCTGGCTTACACACTGAGCGGGCGGGTGGCGGCTCAGCGTCACCGGGACCAGTACATTATAGACTACAGCCAGGCCCGCTATAGCTGCGACTCGGCGGTGAAATACGCGCTTGCAACGCTTGAGGACCTTGATCCCAAGCTGATCAGCCGGCCCAACGAGCCGGACTTTTCCGATTTGTTCGCGATGACCGAAGAACAATACCGGGAGCTCTTGGCGCAGGTGGCGGCACAGGCCGGATACACCGATCAGAAAGAAGAAGTGAACGAGAGTCCCAGCAGTTTCAGCGACCTCGTGAAGGCTCTCGATGTCAACGATGTCAACGATGCAAAAGATGCGAATAAGGTTGATGAACCTAATGATTACGACCCGCTGGACAATATCAAGATTCCGGGGCCGTACGGGCCGGAGTGGCCTTTTGTGACCGAGCCGGTCGAGTTCGAGATCGGCTCCGCCACGGTCAAGATCGAAGTTGAAGACGAGAATGCAAAATATCCTCTGGGCTGGGCGCTGCTGGACGATCCGAAGACCAAGCGTGAGGCCCAGGCGGGATTCGAGACGTTCTGCGAATGGATGGGGATGAAGGGCGCGGACATGGACTGGCTCCAGGAGCAGTTGAAGGTGATAGGCGAAATAAGGCCGTTCCAGATTGACTTCAAGCCGATAAGCAGAACGGCCAGAACGACGTCAAGCTCGCCGGCGGACACAAACCAGCCGAGCACCGCCAAGAGCGACGCAGCACGCGCGAGGAGGACTCCTCAAACGCGCATCACAAGGAAGAGCGTATCAGCAGCAGAGCAGATTGCCGAGCAGAGCACGCTTTATTCGAGGCTTTTCCACAGCTCGATGCTCGACATCGAATCGCTTGCCAGGCCGATCGTAGTCAGTGACAGGAGAAAGGAATCGGCTCTGAAGTATATGGGGACGTGGGCCTCGACGAAGGTGAACATAAATACGGCGCCTCGGCACGTGCTGGAGGCGGCCTTTATTTTCGGCGGCGACGCCGACAGAATCGCCGATGCAATCATCCGGCAAAGACGCATAAAGCCTTTCGAGAACCTGGACGAATTGAAGAAGTTGCTGTTTGGCTATACCGACTCGATTGGAAAGTGCGAGAAGTACATTACGACGTCGAGCACTTTCTTCACGATTCGAGTGACGGCGGTAAGCGGGGTGGCAAAGGCGTCGTCCGTTATAGCCATAACCAAAGACGGCAAGAAAGTGCAGCGGATCGCCGTGATGAATATTTGAGTGGCGGGGTTTATTTAGGAGCTTGCTCGAAGTGGAATTGAAGAACTACCTTGGGATTTACATAAGCAAAGACACGGCCACGGCGGTGTGCGTCGATTCGCAGGGTAAAGACGGCGGCGTGGTGGGTTGTTTCAGCGTCCGCGCGGGCGACAAGGCCGAGGCCTCGCCCCACCTGCTGGCGAGCCTCATTTCCCAGGGCTGCGCCGAGAGAGAGTGGCAGTTCGCCGAAGTCTCGGTGGCCCTGGATTGTGCAATGTTTATGCAGCACAACGTGCACAGCGAGTTCACCGACCCCAAGCAGATTGCCGCGACGGTGAGGTTTGATGCGGAAGAAGCCCTTGCTACGGATGTAAGCGATGTTGCGATAACCTTCCAGATTAGTTCAACCAGCGAGACAGGCTCGGAGCTGACGGTTTTCACGGCGAAGAAGAAGATGCTGTCGGATGTTCTTGCTTCCCTGCAAAGCGGGGGCATGGACCCGATGAGCATAGAGCCGGACGTCAACTGTCTGTCGAGGTATGTTTGCCGGAAGCTCCCGGGGTCCGCATCCGAGCAGGGAGGGACAATATTCGGGGTGCTCTCGACCCGCAGCGGGTACTTGATGGCTCCGCATAAGAGCGGCGCGGACTCTCAGAGGGCGTCAAGGGTTCGGACTTTTCTGGTAGGCTCGGCGAAAAATAGAGACGAGCTGCTCGCACGAGAAGTGCTTATGACGACGGCTTTGATCGAGGGCAGCGGGCCGATAAGCCGTGTGAGAGTCTTCGATTCGGCGGGGGTGGTGGACTGTCGCCGGTTGGGCGAGAGGCTGGGTATCGAGACCGAGCAAGTGGATCTGGCTGGCGCCTCCGTGGTGGACAAGCAGCTTCAGGCTGAATGCGCCAACCCTGTGGATTTTGCAATCGCCTGCGGCGCGGCGTGGGGGCACATCGAGAAGGCGCCGGCGGCGAGCTTCCGCGACGACTATATGCCTTATCAGGGCAAGAAGATCAGACTTCAGAAGGCGCTGAAGTACTTCAGTGTATCGTTTACGGTGCTGCTGATAGCTGTGGGCCTGTATTTTCAAACGCAATTATTCGGCGTGAACAAGTATCAGAGAAAAGTCCGCGATAAATTCGCGGCAGACTACTTGACCGTCATACTAAACCAGCCGCTCTCGGACGGCTTCGCGTTCAAGGATGCTCTCAAGAAACTCAAAGACGTCAAGAAGCAGGTTGAAAAGAGCAACGCCGGCCCCACTGCGGATGACGAAGCCGCAGCCTCAAAACTGACGTTGGTGCTGGATGCATTCAACAAGAGCGCGGGGCAGACCGATTTGAGCATAAAGACGGTCTCTATTACGGAGCGAAGCATCACTATAATAGGCGACACGTCCAGTCGCGGAAACACGATGAAGTTCTTCGCCACCGTCAAAAGTAGCGGGCTTGCGATTGTCAGCGAGACGCTTAGCACGGAGGCCGGGCGGGATAAGTTCAGGATAGGAGTTGAGCCGGTGAAGAATTAGCTGAGGACGTGTTTTTATGAAGGAATTGTATAAGAATCCGACTTTATACTATTTGCTCGTTCCCGCGGCGATAGCGGTTTGGCCTTTGCTTGTCTGGGGACTGTATTTGCCGCAGTCAAAGGAGATACTGAGCGATGAGGTGATGTACTCGAAGGAAGGTCAGGTCACGGCGCTGGAGATTCTGAGGCTTGATCCCGATCGCCTGAGCTTTGCCGACGCGAACAATACCGGCGACGAGTTCAGCTACGCCACAGCGGTCGATAAGGTCGCCGGAATGTGCGGCATACCGGCGAGTAAATACAAGCTCAGCACCGGACCGCTTATGAAAAAGGACAAACAGAGGACTCAAAACGCCCACTTGAGATTCGACCAGGTGAGCATGGTCCCATTCGCCAAGTTCCTCTCGCTGATGCAGCTTCGGTGGAGTGCGCTGCAGTGTGACGAAATCAAGCTCAACAAGGTCAAGGCGGAGGGACAGCCTGATCTTTGGACGGTGGACGTGGATTTCAAGTACTATTTCTGACGCCAAACCGGCATTTCTCTCGATAATCTCACATCGTGCTTGGGGTAGGGGCTGGCGCGAAGGCCAAAATCTGCAATAGGCAGAGCTCTTTTTCGCAAATTGCTGCTATCCGGGTCGGGCGGACGTTTTTTCTTGTGCGCGCAATGGCACGAGCCCAAAGTGGCAAGGTAACATATCCATTTGCAAATACAAGACTTACGACGACCAGTGCTCGTGGATGGCTGGGTCTTGGCACAGAGAATCTGCGAAAAAAGCAGCAGGATAGGTGTGTAGGGCTTCGTTCTGCTGCCTTCCTGTCTTGCACCTTGTCAGTAAGGGTCCCTATCACTATATGTAGTATATTGCCCAGATTCCCAGCACAGAGTTCTGTAACGGGCCTTTGTGTCAAAATAGGTTTGTCCCGGCCCTTGCTTGTAGTACTGGCGAGCCGGTTTTCACAGCTAAGCCGTTCACAATTGGGGAATTATTGCGGTTCTGCAAATAATGAACTTTTCTAAAGTTTTTGACGTATTGTTGTCGATATCAACACTGGAAGGATGTTTCAGGCCTCACAAGGGATTATGGGGGCATACAAGATATAGTGGTTATTGGTTTTGGGCGAGAAACGGACGTTTTCGTGCCGAAGTCCACCGAACAAGGTAATTTTGAATGCCAAATTTCGACTGCAACAGTGGTTTTGAAGACCGAAACCGATGTGGTGATGATGTCGGTAAGGACCTATCGGCAGACCAGGATCTGATTATGGAGCAAATCCTCGAAAACATCCATACTACGCCGATAGGTCAGGTTCTCAAGAAGATCGCCTCGCTGCCTGAAGTCCGCAGGTCCAAGGTTCTGGACGTGAGGCAGCAGCTCACTGAAGGTAAATACGATTTGAATGAGCGGCTGGACATCGCTCTTGAGAAGGTTCTCGAAGATCTCGCCACGTAGGAGTTTTCCTTCCTGGCGTTGGTTTGACAACGGACGTTTTTGAGAAACGAGGGAGGATATTCCCCCCCTTTGTTTGCTGCCTGGCAGCAGGGTTGCTTGGGCGGTAACTCTTCGGTCAGGCATCACACTACTTCGGGCACATCGTCGTCCGGCGTATCCATTTCCGGCGGCCTGTAGCCGGGCTGCTTTGACTTTTCCATCTCTTGGTTGAAAGCGGCAACGACCCGGCCCTGTATCCTTTGCCTGCATTCCGAATTTATCGGGTGTGCGATATCAGCGTGCAGCTTCATTCTGCCCTTAAAGTCCTTTTTGACGCGGTTCTCCGAGAGCGGTGCTCCACAATTGTTGCAGAATTTGGCTCTGAGATGGTTTTTGCCTCCGCACTTTTCACAATGATCGCTCATTTTCCTGGATGGCATAGCAACAAAGTGGCCGTTTGTGCCCTCGATGACCTTGATGTCCCGCACGACAAACTCGTTGTCTATCGTCATGGAGCAGAAGGCTTTGAGCCTGTCATCCTTGTTGCTCACCAACTTGACTCTGACCTCGGTGATCTTCATTTTCCTTGCCTCGCTCAAAAGTTTACCATTTATTATTCCTGACTATGATGCTCCGGCACCCGGTTTCCCGGCGTATTGCCTGCTGGTATTGGACGGCCTTTCTCTCATCGGCGTTGTCGATGATGCAAAACATTGCGGACCCACTTCCGCTCAGGCAGCAAGGCGCGATGCCGAGCGATTCGACTTCCGCTTTCAATTCGGCCAGGTCGCTTTCCAGGCCGAAACATATTTTCTCAAGCATATTTGCGCACATTTTCACTACTAAATCAATCCTATATTCTAAGATATGTTGCTTTATGGCGATGCTGAGGCTCTCATAGACGGTTTGATCGTGAGTGTAATTGGCGTAAACCCTTTTTGTAGAGACACTTACGTCAGGGAGTATCAGCAGGGCCAAAAAGCCGAATTTTTTGCGCAATTTTCTGATTTTCTCGCCTTTTCCCGTGCAAAAGGCGAGCGGTCCGTCCAAAAAGAAGGGCACGTCGCTGCCGAGCAGGGCCGCAAATTTTTGCAGGTCCGCCTTGCGAAGGTTCATTTCGAGGTATTGGTTTAAGCCGATTAGAGTCGCTGCGGCGTCGCTGCTGGCCGAGCCGAGCCCCGACCCGGCCGGTACGTTCTTGGTCAGGGTGACACTGATATCAGCACTCCTGCCGCACGCATCCAGGAGGAGCTTGCCAGCTTTGTAAACGAGGTTGTCCTGTCCTTCGGGCGCCCATTCGGGGCCTTTGCAGATAAGCTCGATGTCGGGCGCTGTGCCCGGCTGTATCAGAACTTCGTCGTACCAGTTGATTTTGGCCATTATGGTTTCCAATTCGTGAAAACCATCGGGGCGCTTGCCTGCCACCAGCAGGGAGAGATTGATTTTGGCCGGCGCCCTGACAAGCAGACCGTCCCCAAGTGTCTCGAATTGTTTCTTCCCGTTCATAGTTGCTCGTTGACATTATAATACGCAGGCCATATTTTGATACAGAAAATTAACCACAGAGAACTCAAAGAAAGCTATAGCCACGAAGCCCTAAAGGCCCCTGGCGGGGGCACGAATGGTATAGACTGGCAATACGAAGCTCGAAACACTTGGCAAACACAAACGAACGGCGTTCGGGATGAAGTTTGAGCAGAAACAGTACGATATGTTGAAACGCTGCTCGGCCAAAAAAGATATGACCGAGTGGAACGAGTGGCGAGAACGACATCCCGATGAAGATATTTCCCTTGAGGGGGCTGAACTTCGCGGAGTCTGGCTGGACGGAGCTAATTTGATGCACGCTTCGAAAGCTAATCCGGATGGTACTTACGTGCAATTCGGTCCTGTGGACCTGAAAGGTGCCAATTTCGAGTGGGCGAGCGTGAAGGGGGCAGTCTTTGCGGGTGGCGAGATGAGTGGGGCCACATTCTGGTCGGCTGACGCTAAAGGCGCGGACTTCTCGAGAGCGCATTTGGAGAACGCAGAGCTTGGCGTTGCCCATTTCGAGGAATGCGACTTTTGCGATGCCATCCTCAAGAATGCGGATTTTTCGCCATCATTCTTGAATGGAGCCAAGTTTACAAATACAGATATAAGAGGCTGTACGATGCGAGCTTGCGTGGTTGATGGGGCAACACGATTCTGGGAGTGCAGAGTGAGCCGCTATTCAAATGATGCGCGGTTTACAGATATCATGGGTACCGCTCTGGGAAGTCTGATAATAGACCCTGGCACCAAACAGCTTTTGGAATACAACATTCGGCGGATGAACTGGGAGGAGTGGTATAAGGCGCATGGCGTTCTGAGGTGGCCTGTTCGCTGGTTTTGGTGGGTGAGTGATTATGGCAGCAGTACGGGGCGAATTGTTGGGACGTTCTTCACATTGGCGTTGGTGTTTGCGGCGGTGTATTACGCTTCGGGTTTTATCGATTATTATTTTCTGGGCACTAAGGATTACCCAGGAGTTGTAAGCAATCTATTTGTTCTGGAAGGTAAACAAGAGGTAGTATCATGCTGGCTGGTCCCGTTTCGCGCGGCATATTTTTCTATAGTTACAATGACCACACTCGGATTCGCTGATATGAACGCCAGCGCCTACAGTTTCTTGAGAGGATTATTCGGCCACATGCTACTCGCGGTTCAGGTGATTTTGGGTTATGTTCTATTGGGGGCGTTGGTGACACGGTTTGCAGTTTTGTTTACGGCGGGTGGGCCGGCAGGAGAATTTGCAGATGAAAAAGACGACAAAGAAGCAAAAAGATGGGGGTAGAAGGCCGCACACGTCGGCGGAGATGGAATTCTACCGGCGCTGCGATGAGATAATTGAGTTGACGGACGCATTCTGTTTTGCACACCTGAATAATGAGTATCAGGAGCTTTGTCGGGAGATGATGGAGGAGCTCTGTATGGCGGATTTTCCGCTTGATAAAGGCGGGCCTGCTGGCTGGGCCAGCGGCATAGTCCACGCCTTAGGGTGGGTCAATTGCCTGCAGGACCCCGAACAGTCTCCGCACATGACCTCAGCGCAGATAGCAGAGGGATTCGGCGTGTCACAAGCGACTATGGCGGCGAAGTCGAAAATCATCCGCGACGAGCTTGACCTGATCCCGATGGACCCGGGCTGGTGCACAACAGCTATGCTGGAGGATAACCCGCTGGTCTGGATGCTGGAGGTCGATGGATTCGTGATGGATATTCGCCACGCGCCGCGAGAGGCGCAGGAAGATGCGTACCGGCTGGGACTGATACCTTATATCCCCGCCGACAAGCGAGAGGCGGATTGCAAATCCGGTACAGGGACAAATATTCTCAAGTTTCCCTCCGGTCGGAATGAGACTTCCTGCTCAAAGTCCATTCAGCAGTCAAACGACGACTCATATTCTCTATTTGAAGCATCGGAGGAATAAAGAACGCCAAATGCCGAACGATGAAATCGTAAACCCCAAGTCCGGCCGAAACGAAACAGGCGCGGGCCGAAACCAGGTGGCGTGGTGGCACCTGCACAGGCGATTATATGACTGGGTCGTTCACTGGGCATATACCAGCCACGCCCAGGTAGCGCTTTTCCTGCTGGCCTTCGCCGAGTCCAGCTTCTTCCCCGTTCCACCAGACGTTTTGCTGGCAGCAATGTCGTTGGGCAATCCAAAAAAGTGGCTCAGGTTCGCTTTATTGTGCTCAATCGCCTCCGTCATCGGCGGCTGTTTCGGCTATATGATCGGTATGTTCCTGTGGGCAGGCGTCGGGAACTTCTTTCACAACCACGTCCCCGGCTTTTCCCGCGACGTTCTTGTTCTCACATCAGGCCAGGAAGTCCACGGCCTTGTTGACCGAAATTGCATTGACGCCAAAATGACATTCGACCCCTGGCCGAAATTTGAAAAGACGCTCGTTTACCCGCTTGTTCTTTCTATACCCGATGGGCAAAACCAATCCTTTGGCGAACAATCAATAAAGGAGGTCAAAATCAATCCATTCACCAGCGTTGGTGCCTTATACGAGAGATACGACTGGGAAATCGTCGCTATCGCCGGCTTCACCCCCATCCCTTACAAGGTCATTACCGTTACCGCCGGCGTGTTCAAAATCAACTTTATTGTCTTTTGCATTGCCTCGGTCCTCAGCCGGTCCGCACGCTTTTTTGTGGTTGCGGGCCTTCTCGGCTGGAAGGGCGAGAAGATCAGGCCCGTGATTGAAAAGTACTTCAACTGGTTTGCGCTTGCGTTTGTAGTGCTGTTGATAGGCGGATTTCTTGCGATAAAGTGGCTGTATTGATGGTTGGTAAGTGATGAGCGGTTAATGGGTGGGCGATTATGAACGATAATCAAAGGCAGACGCTTCTGAAGGTTGCGCGCGATACGGTTGAGGCGGTTATCCGCCGGCGGCCTGTGCCGAAGGTTAAGTCGGATGATCCCGATCTGAACGCTCCCTGCGGTTGTTTTGTGACGCTGAAGAACGCAGATCAGCTTCGCGGCTGCATCGGCAATTTCACTTCGGAGGGACCTCTGATTGAATTAGTTGCGGAGATGGCGAAGGCCTCGGCCGCGGGCGACCCGCGGTTCTTTGCCGACCCGATAACTCCGCGCGAATTAGACCACCTTGACGTGGAGATATCGGTCTTATCGCCTCTGGAGCGGACGGACGACCCTCTGAATCTTCGGCTGGGAGTGGACGGTATTTACATTAAGAAGGGCAGGGCCTCGGGTTGCTTTCTACCGCAGGTTGCGACGGAGACCGGCTGGAGCAAGGAGGAGTTCCTCTCGTACTGCTGCTCGCACAAGGCCGGCCTGGCGCCGGATGCCTGGAAGGACGCCGGCACAGATGTTTACCTCTTCACCGCCGAGGTCTTAGGCTCGCTGTTCACGGATCTGTGAGGGAATTCATCCCGGAGCGGACATCCGATGTCCGCAAAAAAATCGGAGCGAAATTATTTGTAAGAAAGTCGTTGCCATTATCGGGACATACCGCAAGGGCGGGGTGCGGATTCGCGTGAAAAATAGCGTTTGCGGTGGGAAAATATGGTGGATTTCTGGGTACTTGCAGCCGATTCTTAGGGTAACGTGAACCATTACAATCCGCCGGTGGCTGGCCGAATCGGGTGGTATAGGCCAAGGGCGGTGCTGCAACACCGCAAGCCGCTGGTTTCGAGGACGATTTGTGTTCAGAAGATTTGCACTAATCTGGATGGCTGCGATTGTCTGCACGGCGGGCTGCTCCAAATCCCATAAAATATCGGACCTGGCCTCAGCGGAATCCTGGAAGAGCGCCTACGGCCCAGGCCTGAAATTGACCACTGCTCACTACGAGATATTCACGACTCTTGACGACCCGGTGATACTTCGGCAGGTTCCACACTTTATGGAATCGGCCTACCGGGGCTACAATGAGCAACTCCCTGAGCCAATCGAGACGGCGAACAAGTTCACAGTCTATCTCTTTGCCGACCGCGAGCAGTGGGTGGATTTCACCAAGGCGTTCACGGGTGAGCATGCTGAATTGTTCTGCAAAATACAGGCCGGCGCATACTGCCATAACGGGGCGTGCGTCACGTATAACATCGGCAGAAGCCGAACATTCTCGGCCCTCGGACACGAGGGTTGGCATCAGTTCAACAGCAGGCATTTTGAATTTCGGCTGCCAAGCTGGCTTGACGAAGGCGCCGCGATGCTCTTCGAGTCGCCGCACGTGGAAAACGGCCAATTTCGCTTTGAGCCGGGCGATAATGCGTATCGACTGGATGCGCTGGCGCAGACGCTGCGGAAGAACCGGATGATCCCGCTCAAAGAGCTGCTTGCAACCAATCCCGGCGAGGTGCTGGCCACGGACGAGACCGAAGCGGTGATGGCCTTCTACAGCCAGTCGTACGCGCTGGTGCGTTTCCTTCGGGAGAGTAACTACGGCTCGAAACTGAGCGACTATCGGAATCTGCTGCGGGACGGGCTTAACGGCGATTGGCCGATCGATGAAGTCAGCAGGCGAATCGCACGGGATAGAAACCTCCCGAGGACAATCCTGTGGAACCGAATAGTCGGCGTAGGCCTGTTCGAGAAATACATCGGCGAGGATTTCGAGAATATCGAAAGACAATACATAGCCTACTGCAGAAGTTTAGTCACGGACTGACCGCCGAGAGCGCCCAAAAGGATTCCGGCCGAGCGGCAGTGGAATCAAAGGTTATGTCCGATCATCATTCACTACCTATAATTCTGGCATCGGCCTCGCCGCGGCGAAGAGAGCTGCTGACGCAGGCAGGCTATCAATTCGAGGTCGTTCCACCCGACGTCGATGAGTCGAGTTTTGCGGCTGCAGGCGTCCGGGCCGATGAATATGCCGAGCGCCTGGCGCTGGCCAAGGCGAGGAGCGTTGCCGAGCGCTTTGTGGATCGCGTGGTCATCGGCGCTGATACCGTTGTGGATTTTGCCGGCGAGATAATCGGCAAGGCCGCCGACGCGAGGCAGGCCGAGCAAATTACCAGAAAACTCTTTAGCGCGCCGCACAAAGTGATAACCGGCCTTGCTATTGTCAGGCTGAGCGATGGGACGCAATTAGTTGCGAGTGACACCGCCACCGTGCACCCCAAGAGAATGACGGCAAAACAAATCGCCGAGCATATAAGCGGCGGCACGTGGCGGGACAAGGCTGGAGCATACGCGATACAAGAGACCGGCGACCAGTTCGTCGAGAGAATTGAAGGCAGCCTGACGAATGTGATGGGCCTGCCGATGGAGCTTTTGGAGCGGATGCTGGCGCGGGTCCCCGGGGCCGAGCCGGGCAGCAGGCAATAGCGACTAATGCGCATCTCGATATCTCATAGCTTGCAGTCGGTATCATTACCCACGGATGGATAGTGCTCTGCACGTTCGCTTTGCCGGATTGTCATTGCGAGCCGACCGAGGGAAGGCGCGGCAATCTCAAGTATTCGAAAGGTTATAAGAGCTTATCCGAATAACTTGGTCGTCATGAGGCTGAGCGAAAAGCCCGAGGCCAAGACGGCAGGCCAAAAACGCTCGGAGGCGTGGTTTGTTCCACGCTGAGAACGTTTTTGGCCGACAACGCAGGCATCGGGCTTTGCAGCCAGCCGGAATAGACTGGGTTATTGGGATAGGCTCTAAGATTGCCGCAGTCGCTGCGCACCTTCGCAATGACAGTCGGCGTTTTGCCCGTTACGGAGCACCAAGCATGGTTCGCTTTCGTTGCTTTGAGCTTTGGAGCTTTCTCTATCTTGTCCGGTGCTCGTAGGCCCGATAGAGCAGGTCCAGCTCGGCTTTTCTGGCGTCGAAGCTGCTCTGCAGCTCTGCGAGCTGTTGCGGATTTTTATAGACAACTGCGTCGCCAAAGCGTTCGTGCATCTCGGCCAGCTCCTGCTCAATCGTGTTGATTAGCTCTTCCAGCTTTTCAACGGAGTATTTGTTGAAGCGTCTGAGCTCTTCGGGCATCCCGGGGCGGGGCTTGCTCTTCGCACGGGCGGGCCGACGCTTTCGAGGGGTGGTGCGCGATTCGGTCTTTTGCTGCTGCATCTCTACGCGTTTGCGAACCACAGATGCATAGTGCGAATAGACAGGCTTTATATCCACGAACTCCGCTCTGCCGAGGCAACGGTTGCCCAGCTCATCTGTCCCGACGACCAGCAGTCTGTCCACGATACGGTCTATAAAGTACCTGTCGTGGCTCACCACAATCATCGTTCCGATGTAATCATCCAGCGCAGCCTCGAGCATCTCCCGGCTGGCAATATCCAGATGGTTGGTAGGCTCGTCCATAACTAAAACATCCGGTTCGGCAAGGACCAGCTTGCAGAGCATCAGACGATTGCGCTGCCCCCCGCTCAAATCTCCGCATTGCTTGAATACATCGTCGCGCGTAAAGAGGAAGGCGCCAAGCCGATTACGCAGTTGCTCCGATGATAGCGCCGGATTGGCGCTTGAGGCCTCGTCCAGGACGCTCTTTGCGGGATCGAGCACGTCACCATGCTGGTCGAGATAGCCGGCGCGGAGGTTCTTGCCCATGCGAATGCTTCCGGTCGATGGCTCGATCTGTCCGAGGGCCAGTCTCAGAAGCGTGCTCTTGCCCGTGCCGTTGGGGCCGGTGATGCCGATGCGTTCGCCGTTGAGCACGTCGAAGGTCAGGCCCTCGAACAGCGTCAGATTGCCAAAGGATTTGCCCAGGGCCTCGCAGCGGAGCACTAAGTCACTCGTGCGACCGACCTTACCGAATGAGAAGCTGATTGTCTTCTGCCGGGAGGGCTTGTCCAGGAAATCAGGGTTCTCCTTGAGCAGGCGTTTCAAGATAGTCTTTCGGCCGCGAGCGGTCTTGCGCATCCCTTCCTGGTCCTTGTTGCGGGCGATGAAGTCCAGCGTGCGCTCGACCATTTCGATGCGTTTGGTGTGCTCGCGCTGTTGCTGCAGACCTAAGGTCTGTTTGGTCTGGACGTAGCTGCTGTAGTTGCCGGTCCAGACATGCGCCCGGCGGTTCTCAACTTCAATGATTTTGCACGCTGCTTTGTCCAGCAAGGACCGGTCGTGGCTGATGATGACGGCAGCTCCGCTGTAGCCGATCAAAAACCTCTCCAGCCATTCGGTCGCCTGCAGGTCCAGGTGATTTGTCGGCTCGTCCAGAAGCAGCAGGTCCGTATCGAGCATCAAGACCTGTGCCAGGCCGAGGCGCGACAACTGTCCGCCGCTAAGCGCCGAGGTCCTGGCATAATGCAGCTCAGGCTCAAAGCCCAGGCCCGCCAGAGTCGTATGGATGCGGGTCTCATAAGCATATCCGCCGGCAACCTCAAAATCGCGGCACAGATGATCGTACCGCCTCATCTTGGCCTGCAGCGCCGAGCCGCTCAGGGTTTCCATTTCGGCAGAGACGCCGGCGATTGCACGCTGGAGCTTGAGCAGATGCTCCACGCTGGCGTGCATCTCCTCCAGGACGGTAAGCTCCCCGCTGAACGTCTTTTCCTGCGGCAGGTAGCCGATGCTCAACCCCCTCTGTTTGACCACTCGGCCGATGTCCGGCTCCACCTGGCCGACGATTAGCTTGAGAATCGTGCTCTTGCCCGAGCCGTTGACGCCCACCATGCCGACCTTCTCGCCCGGGTGGAGTTGAAGATTCAACTGATCAAGAACGATCTCCGGGCCGAAGGCTACATGAATGTCACGCAGTGTTACAATGGCCATTGATTAACAAGTCCTTCGGTTACGTCTCTTGTCGGCAAGGAGGTAGGGTGGGCTTCAGCCCACCACTTCGCCCGCGCAGGTTCGGTGGGGCAAGCCCCACCCTACGAGTTCTGCTCTTGGGGCGTCTCGAAGCAGGCCTCTGCCGGCATACAGCTCCCTTAAGCGGCGCCTTTGGCGGACAGATGCTCGGACCCTGTTGCTTTCAGCCCTGCTGCAGCGCATCGGTGAAGGTTTTGATGTTGTTGGCCCACTTTCGGGCCTCGAGCATCTCGATTTTGTCCTGCTTTACGAGCATAGCAAGGTGCTTTTCGAGGGCAATCATTTTTTCATCGGGCCTGTCGCGTGTTTTGGTCTGCAACTGGGTGTACATCTGCTCGGTTTTTCCGGTGCGTATGAGATTGGCGCAGGCGTAGTTGTTGTTGAGTATTTCCATTGCCACCAGCCGGCCCTTGCCATCTTTTCGGGGGATGAGCTTCTGGCTGATAACGTATGCAAGTCCGAGAGAAAGCTGGTTGCGCACCTCGGCCTGCCGCCCGGCAGGGAAATAATCGAGGATTCGCGTTATGCTTCCGGTGGAGTCCCTCGTGTGGAGCGTCGAGAAGACCAAGTGCCCGGTTTCCGCGGCCATAAGTGTCATCGCTATCGTTTCGGGGTCTCGCATTTCGCCGACAAATATCACGTCGGGGTCCTCGCGGAGCATCTCCCGCAGGCCCAGTAAAAACGACTTGACGTCTTTTCCGATTTCGCGTTGTGAGATGATCGAGTGCCTCTGGGGAAGGAGGTACTCTATGGGGTCTTCGATGGTTATGATCCTGCAGGCATTTTTCTCGCTGATTCGCTGGACCAGTGACGCAATAGTTGTGGACTTGCCCGAGCCGGTAATGCCGGTCAGGAGGATCAGGCCGTGCTTGCGATCAATGATGTCTTCCCAGATATTGTTCGGGAAGCCGATTTCCTCGACCTTCGGAATATCGAGGGACAGCGCGCGGATTGCCGCGGCGAGCCCATCGTTGTCCTTGAAGATGTTTATACGAAACTGAAGTGAGGCGAGCCGATACGAACAGTCAACGCTGTGCTGAACGTCGAGTTTTCGCTCGTTTTCTTCACTGAGAAAGGGATAGACCAAGCGTTTTGCAACATCGGGCGTCAGGGGCGGGCCTTTGAGCTTGA
>Ga0315287_10001635_pt1 | contig 20855 bp, 36 predicted proteins | sample YL17G11_0_MG_FD_205037 | JGI IMG/M metagenome (GOLD analysis project Ga0315287, IMG submission 205037) | Sediment microbial communities from Yellowstone Lake, YNP, Wyoming, USA - YL17G11_0 | ecosystem: Environmental > Aquatic > Freshwater > Lake > Sediment | place: USA: Wyoming | collected...
CACTATTGAGTATTGGTAAATTTTCAATTTAGAAAAACGGGAATGAGGGTATATTTGGTATAAAAACAAAATTAATTAACAGGTTTGTCAAGTATTATAGATAAAGTATTGATAGGTAAGAGCACTTTGAAGCGGGGGAAGGAGTCGAACCAACACCAAAGGGTTATGAGCCCATCAATCTACCATTAATATACCCCGCTTCAAAGTGCTCTTTTATATTTGGAGCCCGGAGAGGGAGTCGAACCCCCGACCAGCGCATTACAAGTGCGCTGCTCTGGCCACTGAGCTACCCGGGCAAAACTAGTTAATAATATGGCCCCACCACCCGCCTATTATTCGAGGCTTCAAAACATTTATCAGGGGAAATAAATTAGCCTCTTCCCAACACCTACATTATTATATAGGTATCTTATACATTTGTTGTTTATTTATCTTCGTTAATGCAGTGCATATAACTCTTTTGATTAAAGAGTAGAACGGTCATTAATGTTATATTAACAATGATGTCGAATATCCAAACTATATATCGCATGATAGGTTCTCCTATACATAAAACATTTATTCTGGGATTTCAAGTATTTAATTGTAATAGTGATATTAAGATTACTAGTAATATACCATTTAAATTAATAATGCAGCTAGTGAATTCCCAGTGCTTATAACTCTTCCATCCATAGTATATGTTCTGTCCATGTTCTTATCATAGTACCCTTTACATTTACCGTCAAGTGTTTCACAAAACGTTTTACCACTTAACTCAGATCTAAATCTACCAAGTACCTTACCACTTGCAGTTTTTATAGTAATCATTTGTATTCCTTATTTAATGGAAATATTATAATTGATTCTTTGTAATATTGCAACTGATTAATTAACAATACCGAGCATAACATGGTGTTGGATCTTCTTGTTCACCAAGAATCTGTTCAACGGCAATATCATGTAAATAGCCATGATTAAACACTACATCCTTTAATCTTGTTATATCAGCTGGAGTAATATCTCTATTATTATCCTCCCCATCATACATATCAGCTATTAACTGATTTATATAACCGTTGTTAGTGGTTAATTGTTTTACTCTTTGTGTCACTTGTTGTGTCATCCGCATTATTCTCTCCTTACTAAGTTAATATATTATACTACATTACTATTTATTAATCAACTTATTTTACAATCATAAATTCATCAAGTGGAACAATACTTGTGTAATCAGTAGATCTTACCCATACTCCACTCGATTCGTTCCATTGATACACAATATTTTTGTCAATCTTTAAAGCATGATGTGTACGAATATCATAATATTGTGCTGTGATTGGATATACATTCCAATCAACATCTATAATCTTATTCATTTATATATTGAATCCTTTCAAATTTAATGGTGATGAGTTACTTTTCTGTTTATTGATTGATACATTATTGTTTTATCTTAATGGACTTATAATTTTAAATCCTCATCCCAAAATATCCAATCACAAACTAATGCATCAACGGACGATTTACGATTATGTTAGTCAACAACGATATTAATTGAGTTTTAGATAGAAATTCAAGATTATTAATGAATTCATCAACATCGTCACTTGGTACATTATCATTTTGTTTTAATTTAAGCATTTTATACTCCGTGTTTATTACGAACTTTATTTTGAGCTTCAATAGCTTTCACATAATCTCCCCAAGCAGCACACATACCATTCTGCCAAAGTTTACATTGTTTTGCTTTGTCATCCATTTCTTCTTCAATTAAAGTTCGCAACCTTGCAACTTCTACACTAGCAACTTTTAACTCAGCAATTATATCCACGTTATGTTCCTAATTAAAAACATATTATACAACACTTTTGTATATAAATCAACTATTATTATCTATCAAAATCATAGTTAGGTGATACTTGATAAATCCCATCACCACGATTAATAAATTGATATGTACAATGTTGACTAAGTAAGGTTGTTGTTCCTTGATGAGGACCAGTTAATATAGCTTTCCTTAATCTGGATGTAACAAACACACCTTGTTGAAATTTAGTTATATCAGCTTTTGTACGATTATCATATGTAAGAATATTTCTAAAATATTCATACAAATCTTGTTCTGTTTTATAAAGTTCCATTATAAAGTAACTCTTGTCCAATTAATAGATTTAGCTGTACAAATCATTTGATATACTGTGCCTGTCCCAATAGTGAATTGAAAACCAAACGGTCTTTTCATCATTTTAGTAATTGTAAAATCCTTTGGAATTTTCTTTTCAATTACTTGTTGATAATCATTAATGTCTTCATATTGTTTTTCACTTTGCCATCTTTCATATAAATTACATAAAAGTGATTCTGTGTTATCAAACATATTGTCAATACGAATTATATTTTCGGAGGATGTTGGGGTCATAGCAATCTCCTAATTAAAAACATATTATATAATGTATTGTAGATATAATCAACTACAATCTATAATTAAGTACATCATTCCCTGTATAATGAGCTAAAACAATAGTGCAGATCATAAGTATTAATATAATTGTTTTTTCGGATTTTGACATTTTCTGTACCTATTACTTAAAAAATGGTGTGAGGAGGATTAAGCTACTTTGTTCGAATTAACTCATTAACTCTAACCAGACAAAGTAGCTTTACCAAATAAATATTAATTATCTTGAATATTGATTGTTAATATAGCAGTTGATCCAGTTCCGTTAAATATATAATGAGCTTCATCAAGTACAACATCACTATGATCTAAAACTAGATTAATAACGAAAGTAACTAATGGATGGGTGTATGCATTTGTAAGTGCAACACAAACAGGATAACTTTCATCACCATCATCAGTTGGTAGTTCATTTTGTACTGATGCTACAGGAACTGGCTCAACATAAGGTTTTGGATAATAATCACCAACCTTTACACCATAACAGCATGAACGATAATCGTAAATACCAGTTTGTGTTGTTACATCAAAAACATCGTTGCCTTTATAACGATGATGTTGATAAGGAGCACCAATTTGTAAATTTAACGATCTGCTCTGTCTGTTTTGGGTAACAGTACCATAATCATCTAACCGACCAATAAATTGTAGAGTCTTACGCTTACCGTTGTTCCACATTAAACAAGCAGTAGCTATATCATCGGCAATTTCTTGAGTGTCTACAACTAAAATAGCAAACTCGGTAGCTGGTTTATTGAATTTCTTAAAAACTGGGAGTGGTTTTGTAAATACTGACATGTTATTCACCTATTTATGACTTGAAAATCATATTATAGTATGATTTCTAAATAAAGGCAACTTATTTGTAATTTATTTGTTGATTAGGTGGTGAAACTATATAATCAATAGTGTATGCTATACCATAGCTAATGGAGACAATGAGCACAAGGGATATTAGTGCTCTGATTGTGATTATTAATTTACTCATGGGAGACTCTAATATTTGCAATTGTTAGTTATATCTATTTATTCAATTTTGTATAATAGATGTTTGCATTACCTTTAGTGATTTGTAATTGATGCATCAAAGCAGTGATGATATCTAATTTACAAACATCTCCCATTTGTTTAATGATGTCACTTGCTTGATTTGTTTTAGTACCTAACTTAGCCACAGCAGTTACTTTTATAAGTGGAGTAAGTTCGGGTAATACTACTTTTGATTTTTCAAACTCATCACGACTTGCTTCATTAAAGCTACCACCATCATTTTTTGGAAATGTCATCTCACCGTATTTAGTTAAAATAGTGGCATTATGTTCTGTTTCTACTGTAAGAATACCAGTATATGATAATTCATCAGCATCATGTGTGTATGTGTAATATTGATTGTTCATTTGAATCACCTTGTTGTTAATTTAAAAACATATTATACTACATCCTTGTAGTATAGTCAACTAATTAATCATTTATTATTAAAACTTTAGTGTTCTTTAACTGAGGTTGTTCGCGAAGTGTTTCACTTGTTGGTAACAAATTCCAACCGTAAAGTTCTCCTTCACGATCTTTATCAACAAAATCAACAAAATAATTTGCTTCTTTGCCAGTTCGAGTGGAAATGAGTGTGATACCTTCATCACAAGCATCACTATATAATTGATGAAATACATTTTGATTTGGACTTACTCCTAATGAAGAAAGTTCTTGACTGAATAAACCAGATTCTGGTGACCAATGAAACTTTGATGTTGAGAATTGCATAATATTAACTCCTGGTTGTTAATTTAAAAACATATTATACTACATCCTTGTAGTATAATCAACTTAATTTTGTTTTTATTTTGAGCCAACTACTCTCAGGCCTGAGTCCAATTCGAAGTTGCGGAGGTAAACTCTTGATGCAATTAGCGTTCTGTTGAGAGTGGTTGCGATTAATTGAACCAACTCTTTATGAGCCATGCCAGGGTTTGCATTAAAGATAGTAGCAACCACTTCTTTATTTTTCACTTTTTTGGTTGTGACGTTGATAGCAGCAAGGCCAGCTTTGGTTAAAACCAATTTATGATCGGCATATGTTGCAAGTTCTTCTTTTTTAATTGTTGCAAGGCTTCCTGAAATCACTTGAACTTTAACGTTCAGTTGAGCTGCGATTTCATTTAAATCAGAAGTTTTAGTTGCAACAGTTAAAATTGATTTAATTTTGTCTGAGATAGTTTTCATTTGATATACCTTTTATGGTTAAGTTAAAAATCTATTATACTACATTTTATTAAAAAGATCTACTGTTATTTTTACAATGTTTTCGTTTAATGTACCTAAATTGTTAAGTTAAAAATCTATTATACTACAGTTTTGTTCTTAAATCAACTGATTTAAGAATTATATTCGATTGTTAATTTGATTTTAGCGAGCACAGCTGCTGCAAGGTACATTGATGTTAATGAGTCACCAGCTTCAATAGATAAATTCCCCATTGACATCTCAATATAAAATTCTAATATTGGAATTAAAAAGTTATAATCATCAAGGGTAAAACTTTCATTTGCGTCCTTAATGTTATTATATATGTTTGTCATTTTAAAGACAAGGTGGGCCATTTCGTGTACATATTGGTAATCATTACTCTCCAATGAATCATGCACTGAATCAACTAAATCTGATCTGTACATGTCTAATTGTGATGCACATATATCGTTAAGGATATCATTTTCAGCGTTTGTAAAATACATCATATCACTCTCCTAATTAAAAACATATTATACTACAATTTAGAACTTAAATCAACTACTATTTTAGTATTCATACTCATCATAAATCAAAACTGGTTTAACAGCCCAGTTTTGATTTTAAAATATATTATACTACACCATTGTATAATATGTTACCACGTGCTGCTAATTTACCTGCTTCAAATGCAGCATCTAGTGCAATTTTGATGCTCGTTACTGATATATCGTGAAAATCAAGACAGTCACGGTGTCGTTCTTCAAGTGTCTCAATAAAAAATACTTCTTTGGCAATCTCTTCGAATAATTGATTCTTTGACATGATCTTTACCTTTGATGTGAGTTAATCTACAAAATATATTATAGTACACTCTTGTAGTATGTGCAACTGTTTTAATTGGGTTTGGGGGAATGAGATTTTATGGAAAATGAGTACATCTTTGTAGATATCTATATAATAGTATCAATAATATCAATAGTTTAGACTAGGTGCTCTTGATCTTCCCCTCTTCGACAAAAAGGATTATATAGCTATTTCACACAAAGTGCAACTGTTTTTATTTATTTTTTTAGTTGCATTTTCTTATGAATTATTAGATAATTGTGTATGTATTCTCTATAAAAACACAAGTCGTAGTTAGTACACATATTATTTATCTAAGCTTATATTAAAAATCTATTACATGCTTAGATAAATAGCATTATAATAGGAGGGGTATAATGAAGTTAATGGTGTTAAGTGATTTACATGCTGATGTAAGGCCAATGAGGTTTAAGTTTACAGAAAAAGATAAAGATAAAATTGTTATCATACCAGGAGACATTTCACCAATCTCTCATTTTATATTTGAAGAAACAATTAGAGCAGCTTGTATTCACGTTAAGCAAGTTATCTTTGTACCGGGTAATCATGAATATTATCTTTGTGATATTGCAACGATTAAAAAAAGATTATATGAGTATGAAACTGTATTTGATAATTTTGTTGTACTCGATAATAAATCTATAATTATAGATGATGTTAAATATATTGGTTCAACTATGTGGACTGATATGAACAATAGAGATTGGTTTGCTATGAATGCGTGTAAACGTGGCATGAATGATTTTAGACTTATTCACAATAATGGGAAAGTATTGACACCTGACGAGACAGTTGATTTCTTCATTGAGTCAGTTAAGTTTATATCAGAGGAACTAATTACTAGTAACTCACGAGAGAACGTAGTTATCACTCATCATGCTCCATCATATGCATCTGTTGGATCTCAATATATCAACAGCCCTATTAACCCTGGGTTTACTAGTGATTTAAGCAGTTTTATATTAAACAATAAAATAAAATATTGGATTCATGGACATATGCACTCTAATGTAGACTACATGATTGGAGACACAAGAGTTGTTTGTAATCCAAGAGGATATAGTGATATGGAGAATGTGAAATTTGATCCAAGAATGGAATTGATTGTATAACGAGATTACTAGTAATATTACACAATAAAACCCCCAAACATTAATATTTGGGGGTTTTTTATGGCTCCCATGGATGGATTCGAACCACCGACACGCTGATTAACAGTCAGCTGCACTACCACTGTGCTACACGGGAATAAACTACTTTATCTGGTATTTCAAAATATAACTTGGTGCGGGTGGGCGGAGTCGAACCGCCACGCCCGAAGGCAACGGATTTTAAGTCCGTCAAGACTACCAATTCCATCACACCCGCGTTATCTTACTATAGAAATTAATTCCTTAGAATTCTTATTTCTACTACACATTCTATTTGGTGACTAGCTGGGATTCGAACCACAGCACCGATCCGTCCTTGTCGCCTGTGTACTTAAGGGTACCCGGATAGGATCAGGCCAAAACCTGGTAGCCTTTACTCTGGTAGGCCCTCATGAAGTCGAATCAAGATCTTACAAATTATGAGTTTGCTGCATTACCATTATGCTAAAGGCCTATTTATATTTTTTTAAAAATTGATCATGTTGTTTCTGCTCTATGGTCCAGCTAATGCTGAACTTGTTCCCTGGAGAGTTAACACAGGTAGAAAACAATCTCAAATTTCTTTATCAACACTGTATGATCGAATAAAATTGTGGGAATCTGGACAAACTATTTTACCCAGATTTCTCACGTAATGCTTCGGGGCTACGATCCCCGTACCTCAACATTGCAAGTGTTGCGCTCTACCAATTGAGCTAAAGCCCCAAAAAAATGTTTATGTGTCTGATGATGTACGTGCCAAGTGATAAATCACCTCTAGCTCTCAATACACCAAGATAAATCATATTTATCTAACTCGTTAAGCATGCCCCAATTTATCTAATATAAACAGGTTAAATGCACACATAAACTAAAAATACGTGAGGGAATTTCACACCTCTTCCTATATGCAGGTTCGCTTACACCTGGTTATGTATTCCCAGTCTTTCCAGCATCAGGTCCTAGGATGAGACCATGTTCTAATTTGGCGGAGTGAACGGGGCTTGAACCCGTGACCACCGACTTGACAGGCCGGTATTCTAACCAACTGAACTACCACTCCAAAGCTTGGCGAAGAGCCAGGGATTCGAACCCCGGGACCCTTTCGGGTCGACGGCTTTCAAGGCCGCTGCCATAAACCACTCGACCAGCTCTCCATATTTTTATATATCTGGTGAAGAACCTAGGAGTCTAGACCTAGTAGATATTTAATCCTAACTTGGAGGAACACATCTTACGATATTGCCATCTCTCTATTCTTCAAAATATTATATATTGGCAGAGAATATGGGATTCGAACCCATGTACCAATTACTCGATATCTTCCTTAGCAGGGAAGCGCCATCAACCACTCAGCCAATTCTCTATATAATTTATATTACTAACATAACTGAGTATAATTATTATCTGTGTTTTTAATTTCAATTTTAAGTAACAGAAAATAGCGCAACAAATATGTTAGTAATATAGCTTATTGATATACATGTGATAAAAGCAAAAACAGTAATTTTATGACCAGCTGATCTACCACTGATCTATATCCCGTTAGAGATAGTGAGACTCGAACTCACGACATGCAGGATTGTTGAAGTATCTGTATTTAACGCATCATGTATATCAATAAACTATAACAATATTATAATCTACTTCTTTATTTATATCAACTACTTATTTTCTAAAACTTCAATTAATTTAAATGTATCGATTGATGTCCATATAGGTACCTCAGAATGGGGTGCAGTCAGTCTATATTTCATGTGAGAACCACTTTGGGTTACTTCAAGTAAAATGATCTCTATATAATTATTATATGCACTACCATCATCACGTACAACTAATAACCTTGGCGTACCTAATAAATCTTTAGTTATATTCATCTTTCTAACAATTCCTTTGTTATTTTACTTGCTGACGCACCATCGTAATTACCAGCATATTTTTCTTTTAGTGCTTTCATTATTAATGGTAATGTATTATCACCATTAGCAATTAATGTTTTGATTATATTAATCAATTCATCAGAAGTTAATTGTTTGGGTACATACACAATTAACAACTCTTTTTCTTTTAATAGTTTAGTTTTAAGTAGTTGATGTTCAACTGATTCAGTACATAGGCTGATCGTATCATCAATGCCTTTAATAAACTTCTTTATAACTGATAATGCTTCTTGATCAGTTGTTTCACGTAAACTGTTCTTACCAATCATATTAATATCAGAATATACAGTTTGTAATAACGCTAAATTAAATACATTATGTTCTTTTCGAGCAGTGTCGATATCTTGTTTAACTTGTGTTATTAGCATATAATTCTCTTATTTAAAATAGAAACGTGAGAAGAAATCATATTATGTTTTATTTAATTAGCAGTTAAGTAACAAAATATTACGCATCACGTAATAATTCCATTTTATTTCAACGTCCGTATTATATCAATATCCTTATCGATAACATATTATATATCCAATTGAGTAAATAGTCAACTATTATTTGGCGTCCCTGTGGAGAATTGAACTCCAGTTATTAGATTGAAAGTCTAATATCCTAACCACTAGACGACAGGGACAATTTTTGGAGCGAAATGGTTGGACTTGAACCAACATCTCTTCCCTGGACAGGAAGACTCTACCATTGAGTTACACTCGCAGTTTATTTTGGAGCGGGATGCAGGATTTGAACCCGCTTCAATGGGTTGGAAACCCAAGGCACAACCTATATACCAATCCCGCAATATTTATGTATGTTCATTTATATAGACGCTAACATACAAGTGCCGTTGTTTGGTGGGAATTGCTGGATTCGAACCAACTCAGCCATAAGGCAACAGATTTACAGTCTGTCTCTGCTCTCCAACTCAGACGAATTCCCAATTATTAATTAAAACGAACCCACAATTTATTACCTCAACTTACTTTCTTGGGGCACTCTAAAAATACTTTTAAACTATCCATAAAGTGTATAACATCATAATGATATATCCCATATACAAGCACAATTAGTATTATAGTTGATATTCCAATACAAATCAACGATAAGATTGAACTAATTTTTATAATACTGTCTGGCTTGATTTGTTCTTTTGTTACTATTTCATCACTGTACGATTTCATAAAATACCTACTTACAAAGAAAGTATTTATACTTAAAAGTAATTAGGTGTTATTCTTCAGTTTTAACTGCTCTTGGTGTAACCATACCGTGTGCCTTACGGTAGTTCTGCATATACGCACTGGCGTTGTTAACATTAACACCTAATGTAACAACTAATTGAGTCACTATGTCTTTTCTTTTTGCATCAGATGCAGTCATTGATTCGATGATTGCCCATGCCTTTTCCTTCTTTGTACCAACCCCCTCTACTACAATTGTAGTTACAGTAGGTTCTACTGATGCTTGTTTTGCACCTGCAATTTGCAATGCATTATTGGCTGCAGCAAGACCCGGCTTAGTAGATTCTACTGATGCTTGTTTTGCACCTGCAATTTGCAATGCAACACTGGTAGCTACAGCAAGACCTGGCTTAGTAGCGTTCTTAACGTTCTTGTTAGTTGTAGTTGTCATAATATATACCTTAGTTAATTAAAAAATTGATTAACCATCCATGGGTTACTATATCCTGTGTATAAATTGTAATATACCTTGTTTACAATGGCAACTACTTTTTTTGTTTTGTGAGTTTTGTTAACTTATCTTTGATTTTCGTTAAGTGTTCTTCAGATTGTGGTACACCTGCAACATTAACACTTAAAAAAAGCTTAAGTTTATCTGCCTCTGTAAACTCTCGTGCATCTAACTCAGCAAACTGAACCATATAATCTTCAAATGTATTACGATCCCGTCTACACAATTCATGATAATATAAATTTTTATATTTAAACTTACTGGTGTAAAATTGGACTAATGTATTTAACCGTTGCTTACCATCAAGAACTTCTTCGTCTCTTGGATAATCATAACTTAAAAATACAAACTTACCAATATCACGACCGTTAAAAATAGAGTCAATTAAATTAAATTTATCTTGATCAGTCCAAACATAGTCACGTTGATATTCTGGTGAATCATCTACACCCCAATGTAATACCTTAGTTAATAAACATGCAAGTGTTGAATTTTTATATTGATGTCGTGGCACTCCATTCTTAACAGTCATTGATGTATTTAATATATTGTACTTTTTGTATACCTCAAACCAAACCCAACATCCAATTGATGGTGTTGTTATTGGGTTACCACAATTGTTGTTAATAAAACTATAATCAACTACAACAAATTTTTGATCATCAGTCACATGACACACAACACAATTAGATAAATTACCAATCTCAACTTCATCACCTACTTTTAAATAACGAAGCTTGGGTACTTCTGACATAACACTTGTACCTGTTATAACTGGATTATCTGTTATTTTATTACTAAGTACTAATGCTATTCGTTCATCCCGAGTTAACACCGGTTGTACTTTTACTTTCTTAGCCATTGTAGTATCTCCTAATTCAAAAACATATTATAGTACATCCTTGTACATAAATCAACTGTTATGTTAACCTTTGTTGTAATTGTACAAATATGTACGAGCATTTGAGGTGGTTACTCCTAACATATTGGCGATTTTTGATATAATCTCTGCATCTGTACAACCTTTAACCGATGGCAATAACATCATATTCGCAACTCGACTTTTATTAGATGGAGATTTTGGTTGCTTTGTTTGTGTAACTTGTTGATTTAATTGGATTGGTTGTATCACTGGAATTACACCAATACTTTGTTTAGTTGGTATTGTAGCTGTTATAGTTCCCATACGAACAGGTGCTGATACAAATATTAAATATTGTTTACAACGATTACATCTGCGAGAATTACCAGATACTATCGATTTGTGTATTCTTAATGTAACTTTGTGTTCTTTACACTGACATGCATATGTATATGTTGAGTTAACATACTTTGGTAATACTGTAACATCATACGAATGAGTGCGACTTGAATCTAATCCAAATCTGTGCATAACTGATTTCCAAATACTATCATGACGACGTCCACCTATTTTACTGGCTACTAAATGAGCGATTTCATGACCAACTGTATTAATGAGAAAATGAGATGTATGGTTTTTTAAAAATGTTGGATTGTAATTTACACACCATTGCCCTGATTTAGCCCATCCACCATTTGTTCCAGTTATATCACATTTTACCACTGGATATGGTAATGATAATTTGTATATTGAGTTTGCTATATCAATGTAATGTTTGTTTTTATCTACTAATTGCTGGTATAATGACATTTTATGCTCCAGTTGATTATCTTAATTGATGTATATATTATAGTACATCCTTGTACATAAATCAACTATTATATTTACATATCTTCAAGCGATGTCACTAATCCATCAAAGTCTTCATCTGGACCTAGTATATCTGACATACAATCAACAATATCATAATCAATATTATACTCCTCACTTAAATAGTTGAGGTAGTCTTCTTTGTCTTTATAACCATGTTCTTCATATATTGTTGTCATATCACACCACATTAAAATAATATAAGGAAATCTATGGAGATTAACGTCTCTCCATAGATAATTAAAAGTCTATATACAGATTATATTAACAGATACCAAAGAATGCTCTATCAGGATCTGAGAATGAACTTGATATAGGAACAACGTCAACAATGCGACCTTTATTCAAATCAGGATTTGGAAATAACATTTTGTTAGCAAGTCTTTGCAATCCTCCATCAGATGAATTATCTGATTGAGTTGTATGGGTATACATTTCAGTAATGATATTCCATAAATCAAATTCGCTTAAATGACCTGGTAATCTTGCACTAACATTACTATCTGCAAAAACACTTGGTTGGTAGTATTGACTTAAATGAACAACCGGATCAATAACTCGAACTAATCCGGATAATTGTTGGGATTCTGTAACATCTGTTGTTTCATTTAATCTTTCTCTTACATGTTTGGTTACTAATTGCAATTCATTAACCGTAGCTCTGTTATGAGCCATTTCACCTAATCTTGTTGATACTTTACTTTGTACCATGTTTTGCATTTGTTTGTTAGCTATTTGCAAATGTTCTTCCCAACGATTTAATAATGGAATCTTAGAATTAATTAAATCAGATGTTCCAACCATTCCATTTGTGCAAATTAATCTGGTAATTTCAAATATGCCTTTAACATAATTCATAAATGGGGACCAACCAAAGTTGATTCCAGAACTAAATGCACCACCTTGTAAATAACCATCAATTTGGAATCCTTCTATACTCCATTTAGTCGATAATGATATTGGTGAACTGGTTGTGTTTAACCTCATTCCTGACCTACGCAATCCAGAAACCTTTTCTTCGATTCCTATGACTTCCATTAATTTGTCGATTGATTTGTCAGTATGTTGAAATCCGTCGTAATGACCATCTCTGTGATCTACTAAGGTATCATTAACAAAAAAGAAATGACCACCTGTTAATCTGTCTTGTAATTGGGATACTGCAAGATTCATTTCATTTGGAGACCGGGCTAATGATAAACTTTCAGAAACACGTGAATTGGGTTTAAATGTGTGCTCATATTGATCATCAACGACTATATGAGCAGATACAGATCCACTTAGTTGTACTACGGGAGATACAACTACTGGTGCATTACGGAACATACTATATGTTTGTGGTTTCATTTTTAATTCCTATTTAGTTATTAAATTATTTGTGTTTGTTTATGATTTGATGCAAACCATAAACATATTATATTGTATTGTTGTAGTTATAGCAACTTATTTTTAAAAATAAATTGAGAAAAATGATGTACAGAAAAAAAGAATAATTAGTTAATAACTCGCTACGCTCATTATTAACTAATTATTGTGTATATAAATACCAACTAGATATTAAATAATAGAAATACTCCCTTCCCTTAAAATCATAAGTATGTATCCCAAAAAACATCAGGGTGACCCATTAATAACCATACAATATTATTGTATTAATGCAACAACAATAGTTTGGTTGTTGTCGTTCTTCCAATTACTCATCTCTGATTCATGATATGAGAATTTTAATGTGTTATTTGGATTAATTAACTGAATGTGCAACTTATCCTTTATTGTGTGAAACTCTACACACCCTCGTAATGTAGTCTTATACTGTTTTGGTTCGTCTCTATTTACGACCCATTTAAGAAACGCAATTATTCGAGAAGTATGTTCACTATTATGACCTGCTTGCAAATTAATCTCAGCTCTCGTTGTGTTCATTGTTAATGTGGTTCTGTTATTATTGTTAGTAATAATATCACATGTTATCATTTTTATCTCCAATCATATAAACTAACTAATTCAAAAACATATTGTACTACATTTTTGGTTATAATGCAACTTATGCTGCTAATTGATTTGTTGAAATAACAGTTAATATATTAGTTAACCGTTCTTGGGGTGTTAAATAAGTTATTGCATTTGCTTCAGCTTGCGCTCTTGTTAATAATGGAACACTAACTGTATTATCAATACGAATATCGGATATACTTTTTCTTGCATATATTCCAGTAACTGACAAATACTTGAATAGTTTCCGAATTGCAATCATTTGGTCATATTCGGTTATTTGCATCTGCATTCCTAATAACCACGACATCGCTTGTGTAAATGTTAATCCAATATCAAATGTTTGTTTGATCTCTTGTGATATTCTTGGTAAATTAACTGTCTTTAATTGAATCATTAATTTAGGTAATTGCAATGGTTCAATTGATTTGTATCCAAATTGTTTTGTTAATACATTACCAGCTTGCAATGCAAAATTAAGATTAACTGCCATTATTGCATCAACTTTGTCAAATTGGGTTATTAATCCTGTTAATTCACTTTGTGCTAATTTCTTTTTCATCTTTGTTCCACCTACCCCACCCATGTTTTTCCATATAGGTGGTGATATTGAACATAATCCATTTTTAGCAACATATGCTAAACATTGCCTGGATTCACTGTATACATCTTCGTTGTATCCAACATATGTTATACGAATTGCATTAACTAAAACAGACCTGAAACATCCATCTACAGATAACAATTCACCTTCGTTAATTGCTGTTATATGATCTTTACCAAATGTGTATACATAACTACCATCAAAATACCAACTACCTACATATGTCATCATCTTGATTTTCTTATATGTAGCTTCCATCGTTGGTTGCCATTCTCTTAATTCATTATTATGATCAAGATAAAACCGTTCATTAAGTCTGTTCTTTTCAATGGCAATTACATTTCCACGATATAACATAATACATCCCTCAACTGGGATGAGAAATTTATTGATCTTATATGTGTCTTTGAATACCCGCACAAGTGCTAATGGAATTGAATATCGCTTATATACATCGTACCTCGGTGTTGATCTGTCTTCATCTAATATGGTTAATGTTCCCCCAAATGAGTATGAAAGATTACTAATCTTTACTTTCTTGAAAGAAATGTCTGAAGGTTCAAATCTGAATAACATTTTAAATACCTTTAATGAATTAAAAATATATTATAATGTATATTTGTAGTATAGTCAACTAGTATTAGCTAATTAATTTCATTATATGCTTTGGGACTAAATCAACCATCCACTCTGGGCTATTTTTAGCCATCCATTTTGGTCTGTTTTTAGCCATCCATTCTGGTCTGTTTTTAACCATCCATTTTGGTCTATTATCAGCCATCCATTTTGGTCTGTTATCAGCCATCCATTTTGGTCTGTTATCAGCCATCCATTTTGGTCTATTACTAGCCATACATACCGGTCTATTATCAACCATCCACTCAGGTCTGTTTTTAGCCATCCACTCAGGTCTGTTTTTAGCCATCCATTCTGGTCTATTACTAGCCATACATACCGGTCTATTATCAGCCATCCATTCTGGTCTGTTATCAACCATCCATTTTGGTCTGTTATCAGCTATCCACTCAGGTCTGTTTTTAGCCATCCATTTTGGTCTGTGCTCTATCATCCAAGATGAATCATGGGCACAAATAATAATTAATTGTTCATTTGTTAGCTCACTAATATTCATTTTAAATACCTTTAATGAATTAAAAATATATTATAATGTATATTTGTAGTATAGTCAACTAGTATTAGCTAATTAATTTCATTATATGCTTTGGGACTAAATCAACCATACATACCGGGCTATTATCAACCATCCACTCAGGTCTGTTTTTAGCCATCCATTCTGGTCTGTTTTTAACCATCCATTTTGGTCTGTTATCAGCCATCCATTTTGGTCTGTTATCAGCCATCCATTTTGGTCTGTTATCAGCCATCCATTTTGGTCTATTATTAGCCATCCATTCTGGTCTGTTATCGGCCATCCATTTTGGTCTGTTATCGGCCATCCATTCTGGTCTGTTATCGGCCATCCATTCTGGTCTATTACTAGCCATACATACCGGTCTATTATCAGCCATCCATTCTGGTCTGTTATCAACCATCCATTTTGGTCTGTTATTAGCCATACATGCCGGTCTATTTTTAGCCATCCATTTTGGTCTGTTATCAACCATCCATTCTGATCTGTTATCAGCTATCCATTTTGGTCTATTATCAGCCATCCATTCTGGTCTGTGCTCTATCATCCAAGATGAATCATGGGCACAAATAATAATTAATTGTTCATTTGTTAGCTCACTAATATTCATTTTAAATACCTTTAATTGTTTAAGCTGCATAATCAAATAATTCTTCACACCATCCACCTTTTGCATAATGAATTAATGTATGAGTTTTTGGAGTGCCTACAACACATGTGGTGTCAAGGTTAAGTGAACTCAATGGGTTGACAATTTCGTATATGTTACAATCGCAATCTGGTCTAGCTGCTCTTCCAATAACTTGATTTAACAACGAATATGATCCAACTGTTCTTCCTAATACTACAGTACTACAACCAGATACATCAATTCCTTCACCCAGCCTATTACAACTAACTATAAATTGTATGTCACCCGCACTAAATGAATCTAATACCCGATCTAATTCAATACTGTTTTGAGCTAATAAACCAACTACACTATATCCCATGTTAGTTAAATGCTTGGCAACTAATCCTACCTCTTTCTTGGTACGAACAAAAACTAAGGTTCCTTTCATCTTATATGCGTAACTGTCAAATATGTCACATAATATAGATGCCTTTGATCTCTCAGATCCATCTACTATGGTGTGCAAATTAGTCTCAGCTAAATATCCTTCTATGACCGCTTGGGATCTGGATATTGGATTAATGAACTTCTCAAATTTAATAACCATTCCGTCAGCACGATCAGGAGTTGCTGTTAATCCTATTAAAGGAATATCACCAAATGAGGTCTCTAAATGATATTGCAAACTTGCACATGCTTCATGATGAGCCTCATCAAGCACAGATAAGTGCCAACCTTTATCAATGACATCTTGAGGAATAGCACTCATTGTACTTTGTAGTATTAATTCAACTCCATTTTCTTCTGCAAATGTTCTTTCTGCTTGAGTTAATAATCTACCCATATGAGCTATAAACATAACTCTTAGTTTTTCATCTGGATGTATACCTAATGCTTGTTTCATTTCAGGGGAACCAACTGTACATGCAATGGTTATTGTCTTTCCAGATCCAGTTGGTAAGTTGATTAATATCCGCTTGATTCCAGATTGAACAGCTGAAATTGCTTCATTACGTGCGGCAATTTGATACCAACGAATCTCCCGATCACCGTAAAATTCACTTTCATCAAAATCATTTGCAGCTTTGGTTGGAATTATTGCAGTCATTTTTATGTCCATTTGATTTAAAAACATATTATATACTAAATGGTAGTCTAATGCAACACTTCTACCTTACCTAAGAATATTTTGTTATGCATTATAGCCATAACTTCGGCATCTGGAGATAATTTATCATCAATCAATAATCCAGGCATTGATAAAATATCAGGCAACATTGTTGCAACTACGTAGTCGATAAGATCATATGGAATGTCTTGATTAAAATCATTAAACATATTACGAACAATGGTTTCGTGATTAGTGCTACCTGTGTTGTAGATCCCAGCTATAATACTACAAAAATAAGCTTGGGTTTGCATGCTTAATGTTTCTTCTGGACTGAAGTTACTAATTATATCTCGGAATTCCGCTTGACTTAACATGTTGTTCCCCTAATTAAAAATATATTATATACTAAAGTGTATATAATATCAACTTAATTTTATGTAAGTCGATATTATATAATAAGTATCTGTTGCATAAGACTATATAGGTTGACAGTTCTTTCTTGTTGATGTAGAGTATATTCATTGAATATCTCTTGTTGATTACTATATCTAATACCACTAACTATCCCAATATGATGAACACTTATATGGTGTGACAGATCTTGCTAATCTGTTCATTCTCGCCATCTCTATTCGATGCACCCAATTTATATCATTTATATTAGGATCTACTATATATTGCATTACTGATACAATAGCAATTGCATCTATTCCAGGACAATCTTGTTGCACTTGGTGTATTATCTTTGTAATAGTAATGTTATCGTTGATTAATTCTTCTACTACACTCATCCATAATGGCTTCATTCTATCTCCTAATAAATAATTATTCCTGTACTGAAGGGGTTTATCCATTCTTCTAATTCATCATATGTCAGCTTTTCTGGTGTGTCTGGCAATGGTGACCAATGCGTTACAGAATACCATTCCCATATATCTTCACCATATATATCCCCCCAATATAAATATGAGTCCCACGTTTCATAGAGGTGTGGAATTTGCCATAATAATTGCCCAATATTCCACTTACCATCAACATATATGTTAACTGGTGTTTTAATGTCAGGCAATTCGTCTTTTGTTTTATATATCATTATAAAACTTGTACAATACATCGTTATGTGCTATTGTTTCACCTGCAATTAATGCAGCCCATATAGCTTGTTGAGTTAATAATTTATTTGACATATGCTTGTTTGACAAATATAATTTTACGATCTTGTTGTTCAACAATAACCACACCAGATGTATTAATTACAATATCCCCCAAATATGGATATGCTTCAGCTAAAATATCTGACGTAAATGCAGTCACTTTGATTTTTTTGAATTCAGCTTCAATAAAATTACCATTCTCTTGAACTAATACTTGTACTTGTAACATATTATTCTCCTAATTAAAGTTATATTATATCATCATTTTTAACATAATACCACGTATTTATTATTAATTTACCTACTATAGTAAGTTAAATTAATACTTTAGTAATCTTATAACCATTTTCTTGACATGATTTGGATTGTTTGGCATACTGTTCTGCATCATTCTTTTTAGTGAATTGACGCATGGTATGATAAAATGATTTATTACCATGATGTCCACCATATCTATCTACATTGTAATATACTTTTTTCATACTGGATTCATTGGTTTGTTAAATATTTTTGGGGTGAGTAAGTGGCAGAAACGAACTACCGACCTATTATATCCGTTTCTGGTTTCTGATGGAAGTATTATACTACATACATGTATCAAGTGCAACTATTATATTACCAAACATCTATACTGACCCTTGCTTCATATGTGACAAGCTTACGCATATAAGATTCACTTATATTGGATCCGTATTCTTTCATCAATCTTTGAATCGACCAATTATGCTTTTGATACTTAGTGCGGATAATTCGTATCTCGTCATCTGTTATCTTTATGTTCTTGGAAGGTCCATTGTCAATAGATTCTCGCTTTTTACCATATAATGGTACATTACTTAATGTACTTCTATATGCAGCCCCAATACCCATTATACTTGCTCTAAATATCGGTTGTATATCTCTTCTTCAGAATCCCATTCCTCTGAAATCTTATATTGCGTTCCACAGTAACTACAATCAATTTGAGCGTGAGTGGGTTTATCCCCATATATAATCATCTCATCACATACATCACAATATTCAAATTCTGTTGACATGACATTGTCTCCTTATATAAAATGATATTATAACATACTATATATATTATGTCAACTACTCAATATGATAGACATAAAAAATATACCTATCAAAATCCGTATTGGGAAATTTTGTTCAGTACACATTGTATGGATTTATACTTCTGTTCAGTCGACCATCATTATCTGTGCGATTATATTAACCAGCTATAATCATCCTGGTGTTACACTTTTAATAATTCTTTGTGGGTTAATGTCAACCACTCATTATAAAGATATACGGTATATGTAACTTACTAAGCTCAATCGCTGTTTCCACATGGGTGTCTCTGGCCTTTCTGTAACATATTGGTTATATGTCTCTATAAATGTATTTATACTTTCTATCAATTATGTGACACTTTTTAAAGAGCACACAGAAATTGCACATTATATGGGAAATATTAGTGGATTAATTACTCATTGTAGTATATAATATGTACATCAAATAAAGAAATGAAGTGATACCTGAAGAGGTTCGTGGTCCACAAGACAACGGGAAGCTATCCCCAAATACTATATACCAGACATGGATTGCCCCGCTCTAGCGGTCGTAAGGGTATCTCCTTATCTTGTATATATTATAACATAATCCCACAGAATATGCAAGCTATTTATTTCTGCATATGAAATTAAAGTAGTTGACTTTTTTCTATAATGAAGGGTATAATATCATATGAGTTTGAGAGCACAAGCTCATAAAAAATCAAGAACTTTATTTTGATCTTTGGAAATAAAGTAGTTGACTTTAGGTGGGAAGTATATTATAATATGGTAGGTTCGAGAACTTTCCCAAATACTTTTTTTGAAAATTTTTCGACTTTTTTGAAAATAATCCAGCTATTTTTATTTTATTTTTGAGCTATTTTAGCACTTTTTTGAAAAATCAACTACTTTTTTGGAGCTATTTTAGCACATTTTTTGGGAATTTAGCACAGATTCTGTGAGGGGTAGCACATTTTTGAAAAGTCAAGAACTTTTTTGGAAATATTTTTGAAAAAGTAGTTGATTTTATTTGGGAAAGTTCGGCGTTGCCTTAGACCAAGTCTAGTCCCACCAAGTCACCAAGTCTAGTCCCACCAAGTCTAGTCCCACTTATTTTCCCCAATTATTTCATATATTTGTCCAAATAATTTTCACTTATTTTCCCAAAGAGTTCAC
>Ga0315287_10001636_pt1 | contig 20854 bp, 24 predicted proteins | sample YL17G11_0_MG_FD_205037 | JGI IMG/M metagenome (GOLD analysis project Ga0315287, IMG submission 205037) | Sediment microbial communities from Yellowstone Lake, YNP, Wyoming, USA - YL17G11_0 | ecosystem: Environmental > Aquatic > Freshwater > Lake > Sediment | place: USA: Wyoming | collected...
GAAACCACTTGCTGTAACCAGTTGTCACTATTCGACTTATAACCGGACACTACTGATATTCCATGCAAAGTTTACAAGGAACCCCGTCCACTTTTAATATCACAATCCATCAGAAAATATGCGAAAGTATAGTTCATCATTCATCATTCATCAGTCATTATTTTCCTGCGGTCGTCTTCGACGAGTTCACCAGCGTGGTCGATCGCAACGTCGCCCGGGTCGTCTCGGCGGCCATTGCCAAGGGGATTCGCGGCGGGCGGATCGGCTGCCGCTTCGTGGCCGTCACCTGCCACTACGACATCGCCGAATGGCTCGCGCCCGACTGGGTGCTCGACATGGCCACCGGCAGCTTCCAGCGGAGGTCTCTTCGGCGACCGCCGATCGACCTTCAACTCGTTCGTTGCCGGCGTGGTGCGTGGCGGTTGTTTGCGCGTCATCACTATTTGAGCGGACAACTGCCGCAGTACGTTCGCTGCTTCCTCGCCCTATGGGAGGGCATGCCGGTGGCGTTCTGCGCCACGGTGTCGCTGATCGGACGCAAGGACCGCTGGCGCATCAGCCGCGTGGTCACCCTGCCCGACTACCAGGGCGTCGGCATCGGCATGGCCGTGACCGAGGCGGTGGCCGAGTTGCACCGGGCGGAAGGGCGCCGCGTGAACCTCACCGGCAGCCATCCGGCGGTCATCGCCCATTGCCGCCGCTCGCCGCAATGGAAAACGGTGGGCGTGAAGAAAACCGGCGGCCAACGCGCCAGACAATTCATCAAGAACTACCGCGGCTCGACCGGCCGGGCGGTCGTGTCGTTCGAGTTCGTCGGAAGCAGGGGGTAGTGTTGTGGGAAAACGCGGGCGAAAACCGGTGCTCGATGAGGGTAAGCGAAAAGAGATTCTGGCCATCGTCAGCGTGGGATGCAGCCGGACAACCGCCGCCCGCTACGTGGGCTGCGCGCCCTCAACGATTCGCGGCACGGCGGAGCGCGACCCGCAGTTCGCCGAGCAACTCGGGCGAGCCGTGTCCAACAGCGAACTGGGACTGGTGCGAAACATCCGCAATGCGGCGAAGAAGGAGCAGTATTGGCGGGCGGCGGCCTGGGCGCTGGAACGCGGTTTTCCCGAGAAGTATGCCCGTCGCGGTCCCGACGTAATCACTATCGAGCAAATCGCCGTGCTGCTGGCGAGCTTGACCGAAATCGTCTTTACCGATGTGCCGGAAAAGCACCGAAAGGGCGTCGTCAAGAAGATGGACGTCGTCGCCCGCCGCCTCGGCATCAAGATCCAACGGGAGGCCGCCGATGATCCGTCTTGACGCCTTGCTGGCCGAGCCGTCGCTGGACAACGGCAGTGCGAGCCGGGTTGCGGCCATGTGGCGCGACCTTATGGTGCGCCGGCATACCGCGGAGAGGCGAGTGCGGCAGCGGAGCAACAGCCAGCTCGACCTGCTCGACTGGGGCCGGAAGCATCTGCCCGACCATTTCAGCCGGCCGCCATCGCGATTGCACGACTGGCTGGCCGGGCAACTCGACGACATGGCCGCCGCTCGGGGGACCAAGCTCAATGTCCTCGGCCCGCGCGGCGGCGCCAAATCCACCATCGGCACGCTCTGCTTTCCGCTGCGGGCGGCCGTCGAGTGCCGGGAATCCTACATCTGGATCGTCTCCGACACCAAGCACCAGGCCTGCGCTCACCTGGAAAACATCAAGGCCGAACTGCTGGAAAACCGGCAACTGGCCGCGGCCTTCCCCGATGCCGTGGGGTGCGGGCTGGTATGGCGCGGCAACCTCGTCGTGCTGCGCAACGGCGTGACGATCGAGGCATTCGGCACCGGGCAACGCATTCGCGGCCGGCGGCGACGCATGCACCGGCCCACGTTGATTGTCTGCGACGATTTACAGAACGACGGGCATATCCGCTCGGCCCTGCAACGCGAGCACTCGCGGAACTGGTTCCACGGCACGCTGATGAAGGCCGGCACGGCGCGGACCAACATTGTCAACCTGGCCACGGCCCTGCATCGCGACGCCCTGGCGATGGAGTTGCACCGCACCCCCGGCTGGACCTCCCGCCTCTTTCGGTCGATTGTCCGCTGGCCGGCCAACGTGTCGCTGTGGCAGCAGTGGGAGGCCGTGTACACCGACCTGGCCAAGCCGCGATACAAGAAGGCGGCCCGGGCGTTCTACGAGCGGCGCCGCCCGGAAATGGACGCCGGCGCCATCGTTCTCTGGCCGGAGGAGGAAGACCTCTACACGCTGATGTGCATGCGGGCGGAAAGCGGACGCACGGCCTTCGAACGCGAAAAACAAAACTCGCCGATCAATCCAGATCAGTGCGAGTGGCCCGAGGAATACTTCGACGAAACGATGTGGTTCGACGCCTGGCCGGCGAACCTCGTCGTGAAAACGCTGGCGCTCGATCCGAGCAAGGGAAGCGACTCGCGGCGGAGCGACTTCTCGGCGCTGGTGATGCTGGGCGTCGATCGCCAGGGCGTGATGTACGTCGAGGCCGATCTGGCCCGCCGGCCAACGCCGCAGATCGTGGCCGACGGCGTCGAGCTTCTGCGCCGCTTTCGGCCCGACGTGTTCGGCGTCGAGGTTAACCAGTTCCAGGACTTGCTGGCCGGGCAATTCGAGGTCGAGCTGCGCCGGCAGGGCGTGCTCGACGCCCGGCCGGTGCCCATCGACAACCGCACGAACAAGCAGGTGCGCATCCGGCGCATCGGGCCGTACCTCGCCTCGCGGCGGCTGCGATTCAAGAGCCGCAGTCCCGGCACCCGGTTGCTGGTCGAGCAGCTTCAGGAGTTCCCCATCGCCGATCACGACGACGGCCCGGACGCGCTGGAAATGGCCGTGCGGCTGGCGGCGGAGGTGCTGTACGGGCGGACGGCCGGCGACGGCCTGGGAGATCGTTTGCCCGTGGGATGAACGTTTAGCGGCCGACGGAACGTCAGCCCATGTTCGGCCGCAAGCCGCCGTGCCGGCGGCTGCTAAACGATGGCGTTACGTTTCCGAGAACCAATAGCCCCGGCACTTGCGCCGGGTGCGTGAGTCGATAAGAGAGAACCCGATTCAGAGGAACCCATACCATGCAAGCTATCGACAACGACAACACTTCCACGCAACACCAGCCCGACGCCCCGCACGGCAACGGGCGGCTGACCCATCTGGAACGCCGGCTGATCGAGGCGTTCGACGAGCTTTGGGACAGCTTTGTCGATCCGGCCGAGGCCGTTTGCGACACCGACGGCGCGGCGTGGAATCGGCTCGGCGGCTCGTTGGCCGGCGGCGCCGGCGGCATGCCCTTCGCCGACGAGCAGCAACTGGCGCAAATCCGCGGCCAATGCCGTGCCCTGGCGGTCGACAACGAGTTCGCCATCAACGGGCACGAGAACCGCATCAGCTACATCGTCGGCAGCGGCCACGCCTACCGCGCCGCGGCCAAGCAAGGGCAGTCGGCCGAACCGCTCGCCCGCGAAGTTCAGGCCGTGCTCGACGAGTTCGTCCGCGTCAATCATTGGCACAAGCGGCAGCAGGAGATCGTCCACCGCAAGGACCGCGACGGCGAATGTTTCCTGCGGCTCTTTTCCGCCGCCGACGGCACGACCCGCGTGCGGTTCGTCGAGCCGGCGCAAGTGGCCGCGCCCACCGACCGGCTGGCCGATCCGGCGGCCAGCTTCGGCGTGCATACCGACCCGGACGACGTGGAGACCGTGTTGGGCTATTGGATCGACGGCCGGCTGGTCGACGCCGCGGAGGTTCAGCATCGCAAGGCGAACGTCGACGCGAACGTCAAGCGCGGCCTGCCCTTGTTCTATCCGGTGCGGAAGAATCTCCGCCGGGCGGAAAAGCTGCTGCGGAACATGAGCGTCGTGGCCGAGATTCAGTCGGCCATCGCCGTGATCCGCAAGCACCGCGCGGCCACCAGCGCCGGGCTGGAGCAGTTTGTCGCCGGCCAGGCCGACTTGAGCGTCGCCAGCCCGGCGACGGGCCGCACCAGCCACTTCCGCCGCTACGCCCCCGGCACGATCCTCGACGCGATGGCGGGCACGGAGTACGAGTTTCCCGCCGCCGGCATCGACGCCGCCCGCTATGTGACCGTGTTGCAGGCCGAGTTGCGGGCGATCGCCAGCCGGCTGGTCATGCCCGAGTTCATGCTCAGCAGCGACGCCAGCAACGCCAACTACAGCTCGACGATGGTGGCTGAAGGGCCGGCGGTGAAGATGTTCGAGCGCCTACAGCACGAGATGATCGAGGACGACCTCGAACTGCTATGGCGCGTGGTCGGACACGCGGTGGCGGCGGGCCGGCTGCCGGCTGAAGCGCTGGCGGCCGTGGAGATTCGCGGCGCGGCGCCCACGCTGGCCGTCCGCGACCGGCTGAAAGACGCCCAAGCCGATCAAATCCTCCTGCGCAACGGGGCCATGTCGGTGCAGACGATGGCCATGCGTCATGGGCTCGACCCGGCGCAAGAGGGCATCTTGTTGCAAAAGTAAAATCGCGAGTGGCCCAAAAAGAAATCTTGAAATCCGCCGCGAAACCTGCTATAGTATCGCTCGATGATGACGCACGGCACCACCAACGGCAACGCGAAGAAAGTGGCCCAGCTCCAGTCGGTCATGGCCGAGATCCTGGCCGAGGCGCTGCGGCGCGGTTTCTTCGGCACCGCCGCGGTGGAACTGAGCGTGCAAGACGGAACGATCCAGCACATCCGCCGCAAGGTGGAGCGGGTTGAAAAGTAGTTGATTTCCAGAACTTGGTATCACGCGGGGCTTGCCCTCGGGCAAGTGTCCGCAAGAGCCCACCGCGAACCGCTTCGGTTCCCGGCGGGCTTTTTTTGTTGGCACGAAAGGAAACGCGATGACCGAAATGCTTCAAGAGTTCTGCGACTCGCGCGGCGTGGCGATCGGCGTGGATCGTCCCTCGGGCGTAATCCGCGGAGTGAAGGTGTTGGGGTTCGAGTCGCGCAACGGGCGGATCTACTTGCCCGAGGCGCTGGCCCAGGCCGTGCGGCTCTACGAAGACGCCAAAGTGAACGTCAACCACCCGAAGGGCAACCCCGCCGGGCCGCGCGACTACCAGGACCGCATCGGCGCGATCCGCAACGTGGCCGTGCGGCCTGGCGAAGGGCTCTTTGCCGACTTCCATTTCAATCCCAAGCACGCCCTGGCCGAGCAGTTGGCCTGGGACGCGGAGCACGCGCCGGAGAACGTGGGCTTTTCGCACAACGTCGAGGCCCGCACGGCCCGCCGCGGAGACCGCCTGGTCGTCGAGGCGATCACCCGCGTGCAAAGCGTCGATCTGGTGGCCGATCCGGCCACGACCCGCGGGCTGTTCGAGTCGGCCGAAACCCAACCGGCGGCCGCCTCGCAAGCTGCGGCCACGAACCGGCCGAGCATCGACGAACTGAAACGCGATTACCCCGAGTTGGTCGAGGCGATTCGCGGGGAACTGGCGGGCGAAGTCCGGCGGCTCCGCGAGGAGGTCGAGCGGCTGACGGCCGTCGAGGCCCTGCACGAGAAACGTCTGGCGGCGCGGCGGTTGCTGCGCGAGTTCAATCTGCCCGACCCGGAGACGGACGATCGACTGGCCAAGACGATCGCCGGCGAGCGGTTCTGCGAATCGCTGCTGGCGGCGCCAAACGAGCAGGCGATGCGCGAACTGGTCGAGGAGCGTGCCCGGCTGGTGCAAACGCTTGCCCGCGGCGAGGGCGCGCGAAACCTGGTTGAATCGCGGCCGCAGTCGCGCGATCAACACCGCGTCTATGGCGGCGCCCCGCCGGATGCGAAGAGCTTTGTGGAAGCCATTACCTGAGAGAAAACCCGTAGGATCCCAATTTTCTGGAGAACCGACATGAGCGACAAGATGCGTTGGCGATACGGCGACACGAACCCGGTGGTGGCGGCGGTGGACGCCGCGACGGTGATCGAGATTGGCGACCTGGTGTGGCAGGACGCCGACGACGCCAAGCCGGCCGCCGGCCAGTCCGACCACGGAAGCGAGGCGGCCAACCAACAGGCGTTTTGCGACAGCTTCCTGGGCGTGGCCATGCAGCGGAGCCGCAACGGCGAGACCGCGCCGATCCGCGTGGCCGCCACGGGCGTGTTCGAGTTCGACTGCCCGCTGGCCGAGTTCGAACTGGGCGACCTGATCGGCCCGGACGAAAATGCCGCCGGCAACGCCCTGCTGAATCAGCAGGTAGAGGCGGTCGCTGAAAGCCGCTGCGCGATCGGCCGCGTGGCCAAACGCCAGGCAAACGCCGTCACCAGCGTGTTAGTCGACATCCGCTCCACGGTCATGACCGGCGGCGTGGAGGGCAGCAGCCCGAGCGGAGTGTGAGAAGAGGGGTCGGTGGTCAGTGGTCGGTGATGGGACTTATAGGACTTATAAGACTTATAAGTCCCCTAGGTCCCATAAGTCCCATCGCAGTGTACTGCCCACTGCCCACTGCCAACTAATTAACCCCCGACCACTAACCACTAATCACTATTTCCCCAGGAGATTCCACCATGCGAGCGATCAAGTACCGCGAGTTGAAACGGATGTACGACGTCAACGGTCCGGAGAAGACCGTGCGGCGCCTGCAAGAGGCCCTGCAGGCCGGCGAACTGAAGGCGGAGGATTTCAGCATCCGCGAGCTGGCCGAGGTGAGCCTCGGCGCCGAGCGGGTGCGGCAGATGGATCCGCGCTGCGGCGGGGCGACCCTGCTGGAAGCCGGCGACGGCGTGGACGTCACGGCCTTCTCCAACATCACCGGTCAGGTGGTGCAGGCAAAGATTCTCGAAGCCTACCACCAGGAGGCGTTCGTCGTCTCCAAACTGGTCGATGCGATTCCCACGCGGCTCGACGGCGAGCGGATTCCCGGCATCGGCCGGATCAGCGACGAGGTGGCCGAGGTGCGGCCGGGCATGCCCTATCCCAGCCTGGGCTTCGCCGAGGACTACATTGAAACTCCGCAAACGACCAAGCGAGGCTTCATCGTGCCGGTCACCCGGGAGGCGATCTTCTTCGACCGCACCCACCTCATTCTCCAGCGCGCGGCCGAGGTCGGCGAGGTGCTCGGCCTGAACAAGGAGAAGCGGCTGATCGACCTGCTGATCGGCGCCGTGAACAACTACAAGTGGAAGGGCGCCGCGTACAACACGTACGGCAACACGGGCACCGGCGTGGCCCCCAACGGCGACTGGGTCAACCTGATGGCCGAAGAACTGGTCGACTGGACCGACGTGGACGCCGCCGAGCAATTGTTCGCCGACATCCTCGATCCGAACACGAGCGAGCCGGTGCTGATCGCCGCCACGACCGTGCTGGTGATGCCGGCCTACCGACACGCGGCGCATCGCATCTTCAACGCGGCGGAGATCACTTATACCGCCGGGGTCGGCTCGACGATCACCACGGCCGCCAACCCCTTGGGCAACTACGCCGTGGCGGAAAGCCGTCTGGCCTACCGGCGGATCATTGCCGCGGGCTACGAGGCCGCCGACGCCAAGAAGTGGTGGTTCATCGGCGACTTCCGCAAGGCCTTCGCCTACATGGAGAACTGGCCGATCACCGTCACCCAGTCGCCGCCGAACAGCGAGGCCGAGTTCAACCAGGACATCGTAGTCCGCTTCAAGGCCAGCGAGCGCGGCGCCGCGGCGGTCATCAATCCGCGGTACGTGGTCAAGAGCACCGGAGCGGGCGCCGGCAGCGGCGAGTAGCCCGCCAGACAATGCAAAGCCATCGCCCTCTCCGGGCACCGACCGAAGGTTGGTCGGGAGAGGGCGATCGCGGCGCAAGGGGAGGAACGACATGCTGAATCTGGGCAACTTTGACGCCGGCCAAACCATCTGCCTGAAGTTCTCCACGAACGACAGCAGCGGCGCGGCCGTCGCGCCATCGACGGCGGGCGCCGTCTCGGTGTACAAGGACGGCGGCGCGACCGAGTCCACCGCCGGCGTGACCTGCACCGTCAGCTTCGACGGACTGATCGGCGTCAATCACGTGGAGATTGTTACGGCGGACGTCTTCTACGCCGCCGGCCACGACTATCAGGTCGTGCTCTCCGGCGCGGTGATCGACGGCAACGCGGTCAACTGCGTGTTGGCGTGTTTCTCGATCGGCAACCGCTCGCCCAGCGCAAACCAGAACGCCGACGCCCTGCTGGACCGCGCCGACGGCGTGGAAGCCGGCAAAACGCTTCGCCAGGCCGTGCGAATCGTGGCGGCCGTGCTTGCCGGCAAGGTCAGCGGCGCCGGCTCGGGCGTGGAGCGATTCATCGGCATCGACGGCAGCACCGAGCGCGTCCAAGTGGCGGCCGATGTCAGCGGAAACCGGACGGCCGTCACTTACGATCCGTAACAATGGGACAAATAAGTCCTATAGGACCCATAAGTCTCGTCGCCATCTTCCTTCTATGAAACTAACTTTCCTTCCCAAGACGTTCGCCTGCAAGACCTATCGCTGCGCCACCCTGGCGGGACCGGCGGTGTTGGGCCCCTATCGACGGGCCGAGGCGGCAATGGCCTGCGCCGCGTCAACGGCGGGGCAATACTACCATGCCGGCGCCGCGGCCGGCCAGGACTACCACACCGGCGCCTCGACAGGAGCATGCAATGCCTGAAGCAACGGACATCCACGGAACGGTCTTCAAGAATGGCTCGGCGACGCTGCTGGCCAGGATTGTCGGCGCCGGCGGAACGAACATCGCCCAGGCCGACGTCGCCTCCGTCGCGTACACCGTGTTCCTGCTGGACGACCAGGATCCCGACGCCCGCACGGCGATTACCGGCCACAACAACGTCGCCCTGAATGTCGCCGCCGTCGTGCTGAACGTGCTGGGGACGGATCCGCTGTGGACGGTCGACGCGGTGGGTTACAACTTCCGTCACGTGCTGGACGTGTCGGCGCACGCGGCGTTCGCCGTCGCCGGCCGGCGGTATTTGATCGAGTATCGGCTGACGCCCGTCGTCGGCCAGGTGATCGTAGTGCGATTTCGCGTCAACGCGATCTGAACCGGTGTCTGGACGAACGCGTCGCAAGGAGACTGCCCGATGGGATTGATTCTGAGAACCAACTATTCTGAAGTCTGCGTCCTGGCGCCATGCGCCTTGGTGAAGGGCGATCGCAAACGGGTCACCCTCGACCTGCGAAACGCCGAAGGGGCCATGCTGAAAATTGCCGTGGGCACCGGCGGCGTCACCGCGCTGAGCAACGGCGTGGCCGTGTACGTCGAGCGGATGCTTGGCGGCGACGCGGCCGGTCAGCCCGCCTATTCGGCCTTCGCCGCCCAATTCCAGAGCCGCACCACCTGCGGCGCACGGCAGATCAACAACGGCGCGGGCTACGCCGCCGGCAACGACGCCTTTGCCTTCGACCAGTCCGGCGGAACGGCTTTTGCCATCGGCGACAAGCTGTTTTTCTGGGGCGTGACGACCATCCCCACGGCGAGCGGCCCGATCAATCCGGCCCACGGCTGCGAGGTGCTCGTGGCGAGCAAGGGCGCGTCCACGCCCCTGACGGTCATCACGCCATGCAAATACGCCAAACTCGACAACGAGTGGTTTTCGCAGGCCGATGCCTGGGAGTTGTGGGTGCGCGGCGGGTGCGTCGCCGCTGTAACATTCGACTACGGCGACGACTCGGCCGGCGAGGCCGTGGCGTGCATGGCCGACGCGATTGTCGAAACCGACGTCCGAAAAGTGACCGTCTAACCCGCTCGCAAGATGAACCACGGCCATTCAAGAACCTGGGGTTCCCAAAAACCGCCTTGCGGCGCGCCGATCGACCGCAATCATCCCTTGGCCAATGGCCTGGTGATGTTCTGGGCGTTGGCGGAGGCGGGCGGCCGGATTACGGCCGACGCGGCCGGCGGCCGCATCGGCACGCTGACCAACGGGCCCCTGTGGCGGCCGACGGGCGGCGGCATGGGCGTGTACTTCGATGGAGTCGATGACGACGTGCGGTTCGCCAGCCCGGGCAATGCGTTTGACGGCAGATTCCTCTCGGTCTTTGCGATGGCAAAATGGATACCCGGGTCGAATAGCAACCCGCGCATCGTGGACCGCGAGTACGGCGGGCAATTCGCCGCCTACCTGAACGAAGCGACTATGGCGATGGGAATGGCGCTCAACTCTCCCAGCGGTCAGTTTGATACCGTTGTGTCGAGTTCCATTCCACAAAACGAGTGGGTTCGCCTTGCGTGGACCTGGGACGGGGCGAATGTGCGTTGTTATCTGAACGGCAGAACATGGGGTAATCCTTCGGCCTTCGCCGCAACCGGCCTGGCGGCCAGCACGCAACCCATGCGCATCGGACAGCGGGTCGATGCGGGCAGCAACCGCGCGTTCAACGGCGAGATGGCCTGTGTTGGACTTTGGAACCGCTGCTTGCAGCCGGCGGAAATCGCCGCGCTCTCCGCAGAACCCTACTGCATGTTCGCGGGTGGGTCGCCGGCCGCGGCGGAGTCGGCCGGCCGCGCGCTGGTTGATGGCTCGCTGGCTGCCGCCCACGGAGCAACCTAGGAGGACGTCAAACATGCCGAGCGACGTGCAACAGATTGTCACGATCAAGAGTCAGACCCTGGCCCGGATGGCGGAGATCACCGCCCAGCCCAAGCCCACGTACCAGATCGACGGCCAGTTGGTCGCCTGGGGCGACTACCTGACGCAACTTCAGCGGACCGTCGATTGGTGCAACGAGAAGCTGGCGGGCGAACAGCCCTTCGAGGTCCAATCGCAAGGATACACGTAAAGTGAGTTCCCCTTCCATGCTCGATCCATCCGCCGATTTTGCCCAGGTTGCCGACGGGACGGAGCCGGTCACGCTGTTGCGGCGGGGCAACGATCCCGGCGCTCCGGGCACGACCGTGGCGCATGCCTTGCGCCGCGCGATCGCCGCCGCCGAGGCAAGCGTCCTCAATCGCAACGACGTGAAGAAGCGGATGCCCAGCAACGGACAGTACACGGCCGGCGACGTTGCCTGGCATCTGCCGGCCGCCGAATTGCCCGAGGCGCCGCGGTTGGGCGACGTGATCCTCGACGCCGCCGGCCAACGCTGGACCATTCTCGAAGTGAAGCGGGTGACGCTCGGCGCCCGCTGGCGGTGCGGCGCGCGGAACCTCGCGGTGGCCCACGGCCTGGACAACACGATCACGGTGTTGAAGGCCGTGGTTGCGAAGGGCAGTTGCGGCGCCGCCGAAGCCGCTTGGCGGACTTGGAAGACCGGCGTCCGAGCGCGAATCCAGCCGGCGGAGGTCAAGGTGGAAACCGGCGGTTATGCGCGGCAGATCGCCGCACGATTCCGCATCTTCGTCGCCGACGATCTCGACCTGGACCAGACGCACCGCATCCTCGGCCCCGACGGCACGGCGTATCGGATCGTCGGCAGCCTGGGCGCCGAGCGGATCGGCGAAATGCAAGTGATTGAAGCGGAGGTGACGCGATGAACCTGGCCCAAGTGATCCACCAGCGTTGGGCCGCCGCCGCGGGGCTGAACGACCTGCTTCCCGCCGCCCGCGTATTTACCGGCATGAGCTTCGACCCGAGCCTGCCGTTTGCCGCGATCAGCAAGGAGAGCGACCGGCCGAAATCGTATCAGAGCGACGGCTCGGCGGTGGACGCGGTCGGTCTGAGGATTCGCGTATTCCACGAGCGCCACGCCGACGCCGCGGAGATCGTCCACCAGATCAAGGCCGCCTTCGACCGCACCGCCTTCGACCTGGCCGGCAGCGACAAGGTGCTCATCATGCAGCGGGTCAACGACTTCGAACAGCAACGCGACGACGGCGCTTGGCAGATGGTCGTCGATTTTAACTGCACCGTTTACTTGGCCGCGGGGGTGTGAAATGGCGATGAAGGCGCAAATCAAGGCTTCGCTCGGTTGGGATTGGGACGACGGCGTTCGCGACAGCGGCCGCCTGGAGTACGCCCGGACACTGTTGGACGGCAACAGCGACAACCAGGCGGAAGCCGTCTGGCACGCCGAAAGCCGGACGCTTGCCGCCGGAGAGTCGGATACGTTCGACCTCGCCGCCCTACAGCGAACCGTTCTCGGCGCGACCTTGACCGTGAGCTTGACGGCGGTCAAGGCGCTGCTGATCGTCAACGAGAGCACCGACGGCGGGCAACTGCTGGTCGGCGGCGCCGCGGCCGATCAGTGGTCGGAGCCGTTCGGCGCCGATGGTGATTGCGCGATGGTCCCGGCCGATAGCGCCTTGCTGCTGTGCGATCGGCAAAACGGCTGGCCGATCGACGCCAACAACAGAAACCTCAAGATCGCCGCTTCGGCGGGCAGCGTGACCTACTCGATCGCCGTCCTTGGAACCACCACGCCGACCGGCTCGGGGTCGGGCGCGTAAAGAGGTGAGCCTAACCCTAGCTGGTTCGTCATTCGTCATTCGTGCTTCGGTATTTACCCGAGCCCCAGTCGCCATTCCCTGATCCCTGACCCCTGCCATGTCCATCGCCTTCAAAGAACTTTCCGGCTCCCCGATCGAATCCTACGGCCCCGAGGGCGTTGCGGCCCAACGGCATCTGCTCTGCGCGTGGAACGACCGCCGGGCGTTGGTGCAGGAACTGCTGGGCGACGGCTACGAGTTCGGCGGCCAAGGCCGGGCGAACTATCCCGGCGCCGCCGACATTTTGGCCATCCGTACACGCGTCGAGGCCTTCGGCGACGATCTGGTCAAACAAAACCTTACCCAACTGACCGAGGGACTGAACGCCTACCACGGGTTTGCTAAGGTTACGGTGTGCTACGAGTTGCTCGTGCCGGCCGATCGCGGCGACCTGCCGGCGGCGCCGAAAGGATCGTTCTTGACCTACCGCATGGGCCGCGATTGGGAGACGCTGGTGCTGCCGGGCGACGACCTGGTGTGGGAAGCACAGCCGGCCACGCCAGCGCCGTCGGATGCCGCCGGCACGCTGCGCATTCCCGTGGCCGAGCATCGGCTCACGTGGCATCGCGCGGTCAACCCGCCCTGGAACGCCATGCGTGCGGCAACCGGCACGGTCAACGACGCCGTCTTTCTTGGCGCGCCGGCGGGAACGCTGCTTTTCGACGGCGCCACTGCCGAACGGGAGTTTCTGCGCATCTCCGACCTGGACGAAGCTGAGTTCGCCTGGCGGATCGAGCTCGTGTTCCGCGAGAGAGCGGCGAAGATTTTGATCCCCGGAGCCGTAGCGGGATGGAATCATCAGTATCGCGCCGAGCCGACCAACGCCGCCGGCTGGGATCGGCTGCACAGCGACGCCGTGAGCGGCCACTTCGTCTACCGCGAAAGTGATTTCAACCGCCTCCTGGAGTATGAGGGGGATTAGTGCACCTCTTCGTCATCGGCTATCCCAGCGACATCGGCGGCGCCAACACCGAGCTGTGGCACACGGTGAAGCTGTGGCGGCGGTTCGGCCTGGGCGTGACGCTGATTCCCACTTGGCGGGCCGATCCCACATGGCGGCAGCGGTTGGACGCCATCGGCTGCCGCACCTGCGAGAGCAACCCCGACGATTTGCAAAACGTGCCCCAACTGGCCGGCAGCGTGGTGGTGTCGCTGTGCAACACGAGATTCCTGGCGGTCGCCGAGCGGTTTCGCAAGCTCCGCTGCAAGATCGTCTGGCTCGGCTGCATGAATTGGCTGTTTCCGGAGGAGCGGATTCACTACCGCAAGCACGGATTGTTTGACCGCCACGTGTTCCAAAGCGGCTATCAGTGCGCAGAACTGCGGCCGCAACTCGCCAAGTACGGCCCGTTCCAAGAAGAGTGCAACGTGGGGCAGATTATTCGCGGGGCGTTCGACGTGGAGGAGTTTCCCTTCCGGCCGCGACCGCACGCGCCGCGAGAGCCCTTCGTGATTGGCCGGCTCAGCCGCGCGGCGGCCGACAAGTTCTCGCCGCGGATGTGGGACACGTACGCCCGCGTGCCGCACACAATCGCCGCCCGAGTGATGGGCTGGCACGCCTCGGTGGAGGCGCGTCTCGGCCGGCCGCCGCGCTGGGCCGAATGTCTGCCGGCCGGCGCGGAAACCAGCCGGGCTTTTCTCGCGAGTCTGCATTGTCTGGCGCAGGCCGGCGGCGCTGCGGTGGAGAACTGGCCGCGCGTCGCCCTGGAGGCGATGGCCGCCGGCGTGCCCGTGGTCGCCGAGAACCGCGGCGGCTGGCGCGAGATGATCCGTCACGATCAGACCGGCTTCCTGAGCAACGACGACGACGAGATGGCGTGTTGCATCGGCCGCCTGGCCCACAACGCCGCGTATCGGCGGCAGATCATCGAGCAGGCCCGGCACGCCCTGGAGACCGACTTGGCCAATCCTGAAACGTGGTGGAGTCGCTGGCAAGCGTTGTTGGAGAGCTTGACATAGACAGGGGACTGTCCCGATTTTCGCGGCGCCAGCGACGCGGTTATGCGAAACCGCTCGACCGCCGCGAAAATGGGACTGTCCCCCTTGCGCCGCGGGAAGGGGACAGGTCCATGTTTTCGGTCAACCGTTTGTCCGCAAAATGCGTCTTCTCGCCGAAAAATGGACCAGTCCCCAGCCAGGGTGAGAGGGCGACATGAAGCTCGCGGTGGTGTGCGTCACCTACAACCGGCCGCAACAGTTGGGGCAGATGATCCGCTGCTTCGAGCGGCAGGACTACGCCGACCGGGAACTGGTGATCCTCGACGACGCCGGCCAGTACCAGCCGACCGAGGGCCAACGGTGGCGGCTGGTGTCGGTCGCGCGGCGGTTCGCCACATTGGGCGAGAAGCGGAACGCCGCCGCCCGGCTGGTCTCGCCCGACGCCGAAGCCCTGGCCGTATGGGACGACGACGATCTGTACATGCCGTGGGCGTTGCGGGCATCGGCGGCCGCGTTGCGCCGCGCGGCGTGGTCGCGTCCCAGCCTGGTGCTGCACCCGTTGTCCGACGGCGCGCTGCGGCAGCACCGGACCGGCGGGCTGTTCCACTCCGGTTGGGCCTACCGCCGCGCGGCCTTCGAGCACTCCGGCGGGTATCCAGCGATCAACAACGGCGAGGACCAGGCCTTGGCCGCGCGATTCGTTCAACTCGGCGTCGCCGATTGCGACCCGCTGCAACTCGGGTTCCCGCCGTTTCTGGTATATCCCTGGCAGGGCGGCCGGCATCTTTCCTGGTCGGGACCGGCCGGCTATCAGAAGTGGGGCCGCCAGATCATCCGGCCCGCCGCGGTGACGCCGAGTGAGCCGCCGGTGCTTTTGGATTCAACCAACATCTTACCGGGAACGTATTCGAGAATGTTTTGAATATGGACGTTCGCCTGATTCGCCAAATCGACTCGCCGACGGGCCGTGGACCGGGCAACGGCATGTTCGCCCTGCAACGGGCCCTACGCGCGGCCCGGCCCGACTGGCTGCACGTCGGCGGCCAACTCCGCGACGGCGAAATGCCTTGGTTCTGGTGTTGGCAAGACCGGCTCGCGGCCTGTGCTTGTGCGGCGGTGGGCATGCCGCTGGTCATCGGGCCGAACATGCTCTTCGCCGACTGGACTGCGCCCTGCGCCGTCGCCGGCGAGCGGGAACTGTGCAACGCCGCAAGCTGCCGGTTGCAGTTCACCGAATCGGCCTGGTATCGCCGGTGGATCCTGGACCATTGCGGCCCGGCGATGCGGGCGCCGATCGTGCTCTGGCCGTATCCGATCGACCCGCTTCCCGACGTTCCGTTGCCGCCCGCCTGCGATCTGTTGATCTACGAGAAAGGCGGCTTCGACCGGGCAACGGTGGAAATACTGACACGGCGCTGGCCGGCGTCGGTCCGCTTCCGCTACGGCCGATTCCGCCGCGAGAAGCTGCTGGACGCCGCGCGGCGTGCGCGGGTGTGCGCGTACCTCTCGAACCATGATCGCGGGCCGTTGGCGTTGGCCGAAATCCTGTTGTGCGGCTGCCCGGCGGTGGGCATCGCCCGCGGCACCCCGTGGATCGTTGATGGCGTCACGGGATTCACGGCCCGCTCGTTCGCGTACGACGCGCTAAGCGACTCGCTGCAGCGGGCGATGACGCTCGATCGGCAAGCGGTGCGGGCGGCGGCGCTGAAACGATTCGACGCCGGCAGGATCGTGCAAACGATCATCCGCGCGCTCGATGCGGCCCGCTGGGATTGATGGCAACTTTTTCGTAGAGCAGGTCGATGATGCTACCGGCCAGTTCGGCGTGGCTGCTTTCCAGCAGGAGGTCGAGTCGGTCATGCGCTTGGCGTTTGCGGTTCATCTGACCCACGGCGGCAAGAACGCCTTCGCGCGTCAGCGCGCCGCCGGCCCCGACGCGGCTGTGCAACTCGTCGAAGTCCCCCTCGGTCCAGTTGGCAAACAGGTCCTTGTGGTCTTCCATCACTTCCGCGACCGCGGGGTTCGTCTGGCGGTCGAAACGGCGATAGAGCAGTTGGCCCGGATCGAGGAACAACTCGTCCACTTCCACTCCCAGGCCCTCGGCCAGGCGGCGGAGCGTGGGAGGGCGGGCTCGCTTGCCCCCGGTCAGGATGCCTCGGATGGTCCGCTGATCCATGCCGGTCCGCTCGGCCAGGGCGTGAATCGACAGGCCGCCGGCAGCCATCAGACGCAACAGGTTCTCGCGGGTGTTCTCGGACATGTCGTATTCCTCACGCTCCGCGTGAGGTTAGGCGGCACAACCTCACGCGGAGCGTGAGGAGTACTTTGAAAAACGCGACACCAATCGATCTGCGGGCCCTTGACAGGAAAACTGTACTATAGTATACTATCCCCTGAAATGTCTGTCAAGAGGAAAACTGCTTGCCCGTGGGGCGGAGGGAACGACAATGGCCGGCCATCGCCTGGTTGGGGGGGATCGCTTTCGCGTGTGGATTGTTGCCTACGAGGGGGCGGCGCCGACAGACTGGCGGAGCGTGCCTCCGGGGGCAATCGCCGTGTCGCCGGCCGAAAGGGGCACGATGTCGGCCCGGCGAGCGGGCGTGTATGTCGAGGCGTTCAATCGGGCGGCCGCGGCCGGACCGGCCAAACGCTGGGCCGTGGCCCTGCCGGTGAGGGAGCCCGAGAGGGCGCAACCGATCGCGTTGGGCGCATGAAAAAAGCCCGCGGCTGGCCTGTCAAGCATCGGCCGGCAACGGGCTTCCACCGCGGGATCGTACTTGACGCCTCGTGCGGTGTCCCTGTCAAGACGCCGGCGACGAGGCAGTCGCACCAAACGTCCTGACACCTAAATCATAGCTTGGATTTCTGTTTTGGCAAGAGGGGGAAAGGGGATTTTCAGTTGTGCATTTGGGGAGACCGTAGCACCGATATTGGGTTGCGAACGACCCCCTGCCGGCTTGCGGTCTGTTGATTTACTGAACGACAACAAGGGCCTACGCGGCTGTTGCCGGTGATTTTTTCGAGGATTCCTTCACTTTTCGAGACTATGGCGGGATCGGCCGATCCAGCGCTGGTTTCGCCCAGTAATCCATTACCAATCCTCTCGTATGTCCTCGTATCTTTCGCGTGAGTGTGAGCTTGAAGAACAGAGCATACATAACTCGATATAACGGCACAATGGTCCCCGGATTAAAGGCCCCCGGATTAAATCGACAGACCGCAAGCCGGCAGGGGTCATGCCAACCCGATATCTTTACCTTCAAGAGAGATTACTTTTCCGGCTTCGCACCCTCGCCCTTCTCCTGCTTGATCTCGGGCGGCTTGCCTTCCCGCTGTTCGTGCTGGTCGATGATGTCTTGCAGGATGAACTTCTCGGGGAGAGTCTTCGAGTCTTCACCGAGGACGCGGCGGTAACGCTTGATCGCGTCCATCAGATCGTCGCCGATGGTCTGGTCGGTAATCAACTCGGGGTGGGCATCGAGCACCTTGCGCCACGCCTGAAACCCCTTTTGGTAGCAGTCGAGGGCGGCCTCGATGTCGGCATCCAAGTACGCCCGGTCGCCCTGATAAATAAGCTTGCGGGCCTCGACCGCGTCTTCGCTCTGTTCGACCAGAGCGCGGAGCCGCCAGTAGACGAAATTGACGATCTCGCGGTAGCGGCGGATGTAGATGGCGGTCTGCTCGCGATCGGCGGCGTCCTTGGCCAGCTTGAGGGCCTCCGCGCGTTTTGCTTTGTTGGTAATCTTCTTGGCCACTTCGTCGTGCGTCACCTTGACGGTCTCCGCCGCCTGCCCCGCCAATTCAAACTGCTTGCCGGCGCGTTTGGCCGGCGGCGTGTCGAGGGCTTCGCGCTGTTTGTCGCTCAGCGCGGCCCGCTTCTCGGCGATGATCTTTTCGCGCAGTCCGGGTTGCATCGCGTCGAGCTGTGCGACGAGCTTCTTGGCCGTTTCCAGCTCCATCTCCTCCTCGTTAAGGCGAATGATCACGGGCTTGTCGTCGGGGGTGCGGAAGGAGGAGGGGAGGTCCTTGGCCCCGTAGCGGCGCCACTCGTCGGTGGCGTTGGCCCACGCCCGCCTCGCCACCTCGCCAAAGGCGCCGTCCTTCTCGATCGCTTCGGCGTAGCTCATTTGGCACATGGGGGCGTTGGAGCGGAAGATCAACGGGCTCTTGCCCATCATGCTCACCCCCAGGGTGTCGACCATGTCCTCGCCTTGCTCGAATTTCTCCTTGCCGACCAGCCAGTTGTCGCGCAGGGCGAGCGGGCGTGAGCCGTGGAAATCGTCATCCTCCTTGAACAGCTTGCGGAACTGCTTGACCTCGTCGGATCGGCCGATCTTTTGCGAGATGGTCCAGCCCAGGTCCCACAGCAACCGCGGCTCGCGCTCGTTGTATTTGGCGCCCTCCTTGAGGAAGTCGATGCCTTTGATGACCCAGCGATAGCGCTCGCGGTAGTCGTCGAAGGAGGCCGAGACATTGTACGCCAGGTTCCACCCCTGGTTGCTCCAGACGGAGATGAAGTTCGGCTGCACCTTGGTGATCTGGTTGAGCGTGGCGGCGAGGTTCGCCCAGTCCTTCTTCATTTTATAGTCGGTGACCTTCTCCCAGAGGATATTGGCCGCGACGCCGCGGAGCCCGAGGGTGGCGAGCTTGATGGTCACGCTGGCGGGGTCGATCTGGCCGAGTTGCGCCTGGCTCAGGTGGTGTTCGTCGCGCAATCGGGCGAGTTTTCCGCCCGGCGATCCTTTCGCCCCCTTCACGGCGCTGGTGGCCGGCTGGCTGAGCCAGAACAGGGGCAGCAGCAGCAGGCCGATGGCCGCCACGTAGATGATTTTGCGAGTGAAGGAACCATGCGGACCCATTATTTGCCTGCCTCTCGCGTCTTGAGACACAAATACCCCGCCACAAACACCGGCAGCACGAACGCAAACGCCCGGCAGGTGAACATCAAAACCGTATCGCCGGAAACATTGAAGCCGTAGGCCACGTAATCGGCGAAGCTGAAGCGGCCAAAATCGGGCAGCACCGCGGCGATCAACCGCAGGCCGAACTCCAAGGGCTGGTCGAGCGTCTTGGCGACGGTGGTCCGCAGTCCGGGCTCCATCTCGGAGGTGACGTTGGCCTGCGTCAGCAGGCGGATGATCGATTCGGCCGGTCCGCCGCCGTACGTTTGCCCGGTGGCCAGTCGGAACATGAAGTCGTTGAAGAACCCGCCCACCAACGCTCCCAGCGTGGCCAACATCGCCACGGGGCCGCTGAGGAAGGTGCTGAACGTCACCCCCACCGCGATCACCAGCAGCATTTGCAGCCAGATTCCGAAGTAGCCCTTGGCGAAGTTCAGCAGGAAGTAGCCGTCGCGGGCGCGGAGGTACATGTCGCCCTGGGCGACGCCGAAGTACTGCTGCCGGTCTACGCACCGCAGCCACACCTCCACTTTTCCCTCGTCGACCAGGTCGCGGAACAGATCGAGCTTCTTCCCTTCCGGCGTCTCCAATTCGCGTGGAACGACCTGCATGTCGGTAAGATACTGATTGGATTCGAAGACGCGGACGTTAATCGGCAGATTGTCCTTGTTCTTGGGATTCCTCACCGCCAGACTTCCGAGCACCCGTTTTTCGACATCGCCTTTGAGGGTGCGGAAAACGCCCAGGGTCATTTCCACCGGCAGGCCGTTGGGAAAGGCGTCCTCGGTGACGCCGTCGAAGGTCCATACGGCCGCGGCCAGCGAGCCGCCTTCGATGTAGCTGCGATAGGTCCACTCGTCGCCCACGCTGATGCCCTTCTCCGCCGGTTGGCCGGCCCGGTCGCGGAAGGTGAGCTTGCCGTAGACCGGCATCCGGGCCACGAACATGCCTTCGGCCGGGCCGAGGCGGTAGGTCGCGTTGTCGCCGTCGTTTTCCACGGTCAGGTCGTGCCAGTGCCACTGCTCCATTTCGACGTGGCCCTGGCCCTCGCGGTCGATCAGTGCCTTGTGCCGATGGTGGTGGACGAAGCTGGTGCGGCCGCGGAGTTCGGCCGGACCGGCCACGGCCCCTTCGACCGGCCGCAGGTCGTCGGCCGTCAACTCGTGGGTATGCGCCAGCCCGCGCTGCACGAACACGTAACAGATGGCGCCCATCACCACCAGCAGCAACGTGCCCACGGCGGCGAAGCCGACGATTCGGCCCAGCACGATCTCGCTCGCCCGGACGGGCTTGGTGACCACGGTGTGCAGCGTGCGGTCCTTGATGTCCTTCGGCAGGCTCAGCGAGCTAAGCAACAGCGACAGCAAGAGCACGAGATAACTGGTGGCCGTAAGCACGAAGCCCAAGTAGAGCCGGGCCGGATTGACGCTGCCCGGATCGAGAAACCAGCCGGCGAACGACAGGATCAGAATGAACACGGCGAACACAATCACCACGCGACGGCGGATCGACTCTTTGATCGATAGCCGCGCCAGCGCCCACACGCGCCGGGGCGAAATGTGCATCAGATCGAGCGCCGCCTCGCGCAGCACCTTGGCCGTGATCCTGGTCGCCGGCCCCGGTCCGTGCCGCAACGCCGCCACCAGC
>Ga0315287_10001637_pt1 | contig 20851 bp, 9 predicted proteins | sample YL17G11_0_MG_FD_205037 | JGI IMG/M metagenome (GOLD analysis project Ga0315287, IMG submission 205037) | Sediment microbial communities from Yellowstone Lake, YNP, Wyoming, USA - YL17G11_0 | ecosystem: Environmental > Aquatic > Freshwater > Lake > Sediment | place: USA: Wyoming | collected...
CGCCTGCTCAACGAGCCGAACGAGCTGATCACCGCTCTTCTCCTGCTAAACAACGTGGTGAATGTCACCGCGACCGCGGTGATGACGCTCGTCATCGTCCAGTCGATGCCGGCGCTCAAGCCGAGCGTGCAGGGCCTCATCTCGACCGCGGTGATGACGGTGTCCCTGCTCGTTCTCGGCGAGATCACGCCGAAGAACTTCGCCAAGCACAACGCCGAGTGGCTGACGCTCCTGTTGGTGAACCAGGTGTACGTCCTCGCACGGGTTCTGAAGCCCGTCGTCGCCCTGTTCCGCGCGATCGCCGCGGGCATCGTCCGCCTGTTCGGCATCGATCTGAAAGACAAGGAGCCGGTGAGCGTGAGCGACGAGCAGATCGAAACCCTGGTCGACGCCGGCGAAGAGAGCGGGATGCTCGGGGAGACCGAGGGCGACATGATCCGTCGCATTCTCGACTTCGACGAGGTGACCGTCGAGCAGGTCATGGTTCCCCGCCCCGACGTGCGGGGCATCGAAGTCGGCGCCACGCTCGACGCCGTGCGAGCGATGGTCGCCAAGGACGGGCACTCGCGGTTCCCCGTCTACCAGGGCGTGCCGGACAATGTCGTAGGTACGCTCCACGCCAAGGATCTCCTCGGGCGGGACGCGACGCCGGCGAAGACGTTGCGCGATCTCCTCCGCCCGGCCGTCTACGTGCCGACGAGCCAACCGATCAACGTCCTCCTCCGCGAACTCAAGCGCCGCAAGGTCCACATGGCGGTCGTCGTCGACGAATTCGGCGGAATGGCCGGCATCGTGACGCTGGAGGACATCCTCGAACAGATCGTCGGCGAGATCGAAGACGAGTACGATCTCCCCGCGACGCCGATTCGCCGGATCTCTGCCGACGAGGCCGTCGTCGCCGGGGACACGCAGATCCTCGATCTGAATAGGGCCATGGGCATCGAGCTGCCGGACGATGACGTCGTCACCGTGAACGGGCTCGTTCAGAATCTCCTCGGCGCGATCGCCAAGGTCGGCGACGAGGTGTGCACCGGCGCCGTCACGCTCAAGGTGGAGCAAGCGACGGATCGAGAGGTCACCACCGTTCGCGTTCTCGTCCGGCGCGACGAGGACGAGGAAGCGGCCGCCTAAGGCCGCGGAGGTCATCCATGGGAAGAGCGCTTTGCCTGATCCTGGCGTGTTGTGTGGCCTTCGGCGTTCTCGGGAGCGCAGCTCCGGCGCAGAAGCTTGACGTCGTCTACGATGCCGAGCACCGCACGCTGACGGGAACACTCACGATGTCGGTCGAGGCGTCGCAGGACCCGATCTACTTCCTCCTCCTGCCGAACCTGGAGCGCGAGAGGAACCCGTACCTCGGATCGCGCGCGATCGACGAGCGGTATCCGTCGGGGTTCGAGGAGTCGTCGCTCGACGTGGATCAGGTCACGCTCCTGGACGGCGACGGCCGCACGACGGTCCCGTTCCGCCTCCTCTCGATGGCTCCCGGACTCCAGACGTACAGCCTCGCCGACACGATCCTCGCCTTGGAGGGTGTTCAGACACCGTCCACGGTCGAGATTCGGTTCACGACGCACGCGCCCCGCGTCGCGTCCGGAGACGGCGGCGTGACGGCCGAAACGTTCACCTGGCGCTTCGGCTGGTTCCCCCTCCTCCTTGGATCCGGCGACGCGTTCCGCGAAGAGGACGGGGTCCTCTACGCCGGGCCGACCGACGCGTTCCCGCTCGTGTTCCCCCTGACGCAGATCGAGGCTCGACTCACCGTGCCCGCGGACGTGGTCGTCAGCGCCGGCGCGGACCACGTCGAGTTGGCGCCGGAGCCCGTCGCCGACGAGGAGAGCGGGCTCGCCACCTATGCGATCTGGAACGACGGGCCGACGCGTTCCCTCGCGCTGACGTTCGCGACCGGGCTCGAACGCTACGTCCTCGACGGGCCGACGCCGATCGAGGTGACGTACGTCACAGGACACGCCTACGTCGCGCGGCTCCTCGCCACGTACGCCCGCGACATCCTCGCCGACTACGTCGCTCGCTACGGCCCGTATCCGCGCGTCCGGCTCGCCATCGTGGAGAACCCCAATTCCGACGGAGACGCCCTCTCCGCCGACGGCCTGGCTCTCCTCTCGGCGCGCTTCTTCACGCACCGCGACGTGCTCGTGCCGGGAATCCTCCATCGGCTCACGGAGTTCGTCCTGGCGCACGAGATCGCGCACCAGTGGTTCGGGATGGCGACGGGAATCGACCTCGACCGCGATGCGTGGTTGTCCGAGGGGCTGGCGCAGTACGCGTCCGTCGGCTACTTCGAGCGCACGTACGGGGCCGCGGATCCGAATCTGCTCTTCGTGACGGGCAACGGGATCGCCGAGGACTTCGTGGCGACGCAGTTCGGCTACCTGAACCTGCGAGAGCACCTGGTCGAGCTTCCCTACGTCAGCAACGTTTGGAGCGGCTTCGACGAGGCGCTTGTCAAGCCGTCGATCGACGTCCGCTACGAGAACGAAAGCGCTGTCCGCCTCTACGACAAAGGATTCATCGTCGCGCGAGCCCTCGCCGCCGCGGTGGGCGCCGACGCGTTCGATCGCGTTCTCCAACGCTCGTTGACCGTCGACCCCTCGGGCCGCCTCGACCCGGCGGCGCTGCAGCAGCTGGTGGAGGAAGAGTCCGGGCGCTCCTTCGCCGAGTGGTTCGCGGCGTGGGTCTACGGTGACGCGTCGGTCGACTACTCGGTCCGCATCGTCTCGCGGGCTCAGACCGAAGCGACCCACGAGACGGAGGTCCGCGTCCGCCGCGACGGCGGGGTTCCCCAACCCGTCGAGGTCGAGGCGCGTCTCATCTCCGGAACCACGACGCGTCAAACGTGGGACGCGGCGGAGGAAGAGGGAACCCTGACCTTCCTCACGCCGTCGCCCGTTGCGCGCGTCACCGTGGATCCGGACCACCGCCTGCCGGATCGTGACCGCATCAACAACAACGCTCCGGTGAGGATCGTCATCGCGGCCGACAAGGCGACCCTGCCCCTCGACGCCTACGTCCTTGCGCCCGACACCGGGTCGAGCGGCATCGCACTCTCCCGTTTGGATCGGTTTCGCGTCGCCGTCAGCCAAGATGAGGCCTCCCTGGTGATCCGTCGCGGCCGTGGCGAGGAGTTCCAGGCGAACGTGTCCATCGCCGGAGCCAAGCTCCAGGGCAGCGTGGGATACGCGCTCACGACGTTCGCCGAGATCGAGACGGGTGCGCCGGGCACAACCTGGGCTCCGGACTTCACGTTCTCGGTCGCCGGGGTGCGCCAGATGTCGGACGGCGCGCCGCTCTACGTGCTTCGCCTGGCGGCCGTTCGCCTCGCCTCGACGGTCGATTCGACCGTCGCCGCCGTCGGCCTCGACCTCGCGTCGACGGGCGTGGCTCGGCTCGCGGCCGCCGCGAGCGACGAGATCGCCATCCTGCCTCGGGTCTACATTCAGGGCAGCGCGTTCCTCGGGTTCGGCTTGGGCACGCTCCCGTCCGCTCTCCAGTTCCGCTTCGGCGAACTGCGCGCGGTGTCGCTCGCCCCGGCCGACGTCAAGCTCTCGGGATCGCTCGGAGTCGAGCTTCCGTCTTTTGGTAAGTTGCCCTACAACCTGTTCACCCTCGCCATGATCGACGAGGTTCGCACACGCCTCTACATCGCGGGCGGCATCGGTTGGACAAGCCGCGACGGATTCGGTACAACGTCCGCCGGAGCGGAGGCCGGCCTGGAGCAGGCTTTCGGGCTTTCCACCCTGGGCGGGCTCTTGCCATTCACGGTTCGCTTGGGAGTCGCGGTTCCCATCCAGGGTGAGCTCAAGCCCGTTCTGTACGTGGGCTTCTCCCTGTAGCAGGGGCGTGGAGGATCCGACCATGAAGGTTCCCATTCGATGGCTGGCGGACTACGTGGATGTCGACGCGGACGAAGCGTCCGTCGTTCGTCTGGCTGAGCGTTTGACGCTCGCCGGCCTCGAAGTGGAGGAGATCTCGAAGACGGGGACGCTGCGCGGCGTGCTCGTCGGGCGCGTAGAAAGCTGCGTCCCCCACCCGGACTCCGACCACTTGTCGCTCTGCACCGTCGCCACGGGTTCCGAGACGGTGGACGTCGTGTGCGGCGCACCCAACGTTCGTGCCGGGGTCCTGGCCCCGGTCGCCCTGGTCGGCGCCGAACTCCCGAGTGGGTTTCGAATCGAGCGCCGCAAGGTGCGAGGCAGGGTGTCGAACGGCATGATCTGCTCGCGGGCCGAACTCGGCCTCGAGGACCATTCCGAGGGCATCTGGATCTTCGATCCCCGCCTGGGTCTCACCGTAGGCACGGACATGGCGTCCCTCCTCGAGGTCGACGACTTCATCCTCGACATCAAGATCACCTCGAATCGGCCGGACTGCGCCAGCGTCGTCGGCGTGGCTCGCGAAGTTGCCGCCATCCTCGACCGACCGCTCCGTCCGCTCGACGTCTCGGTGCGAGAGGACGCTGCGCGAGCCGCGGACTGCGTCAAGGTATCGATCGAGAGTCCGCACGACACGCCGCGCTACGCGGCTCGTCTGATGGAAGACGTGCGCGTCGGACCGTCGCCGTTGCGCATCCAGCACCGGCTGCTCAAGGCGGGCATGCGCCCGGTGTCCAACATCGTCGATGCAACGAACCTCACGATGCTCGAGCTCGGTCAGCCCCTGCATCCGTTCGACGCGGATCGGATGGTAGGCGTCATCGGTGTGCGGCGAGCCAAGCCGGGAGAGGTCTTCCGGACTCTGGACGGCGCGGATCGAACGCTCGACGAACGCGCTCTTTTGATCACGGACCAAGATCGCCCCATCGCTCTTGCCGGTGTCATGGGAGGCGAGGCGAGCGAGATCACGGAGGAGACGAAGCGCGTGATTCTCGAGATTGCCGTCTTCCACAACGACACGATTCGGCAGTCGTCGCGCGCCCTCGGCCTTCGCAGTGAGGCGTCCCAGCGGTTCGAGCGCGGCCTCGATCCGGACAGCGTGCCGTTCGCCGCGGCGCGCGCCGCGCACTGGATGCAGACCCTATCCGGATGCCGTGTCCTCGCCGGACTGGCCGACGCGTACCCGGTTCCCGCGGCGCCGCGGACTCTCGAACTTCGCCCAGCCCGCGCCCAGGAGCTGCTCGGCATCGACGTGGACGCAGACCAGGTCGCCGCTCTCTTGCGACGGCTTCAGATCGGCGCTCGCGTCCGAAAGGGCATCGTCATGGTCGATGTCCCCTCGTTCCGCCGCGATCTCGAACGCGAGGCGGATCTGCTGGAAGAGGTGGGCCGAATCCACGGGTACGACCGCCTCACGTCCAAGGCGCCGCGGTCGCCGCTTCGAATCGGACGAAAGGACGCGACCGAGCGCGGCAAGGACCGAGTGCGCGAGCTGCTCGTCGGACTCGGCATGGACGAAGTGCTTACGGACGGCTTCGACAAGAGGACGTGGCGCGAGGCCCTCGGCATGCCGGCCGACGACCTCGTCGCGGTGCGCAACCCGATGGCAGCGACGCAGGCCGCCCTGCGCGGCAGCCTGCTGCCCGGTGTCGTGTCGGTCGTCGAGACGAATCTCAGCCGCGGCGTCGACGGGGGCATGGTGTTCGAGGTGGGCCGCGTCTTCTCCGCGTCGCGCGGCGAGCGAGACGCGCTCGGCGGCGCGTTCTTCGGCCGGACAGGGCTCGCGCTCTCCGGGAAGGAGCGCGTGTCGCTCGCCCTGGCGCGCGGACTCCTCGACCGACTGATCGACGGCCTCTGCCTCGACGGCGTCACGGTCGCGGCCGATGGCGGCCGGCCGTACGTTCACCCGGGCCGCAGCGTCCGCTTCGCGCGGGGCGACGCCACCCTCGGCTTCCTTGGAGAGATCCATCCGGAACTGGTCAATCGCTTCGCCGTGCCGACGACGGTGTATCTATTCGAGTTCGACCTTCTGCCCCTGCTCGCCGGCTTGGCGACGCCTGTACGCTACCAGCCTCTTCCGATCCTCCCGGCGGCGAAACGCGACCTGTCCATGCTGACACCGGCCGACCTCGACGAGGCGCGGGTGCGCGCCGTCTTGTCCGCCGAGCCGGAGGTCGAGTCCGTCCTCCTCTACGACGTGTACACCGGCGAGCAGGTCGGCGCCGGCTGCCGCAGCCTGACGTACGAGATCTCGTTGCGCGCTTTGGATCGAACGCTGACCGACGCGGAGATCGCCGTCGTCATCGAGCGCATTGCCCAACGCCTGAGCGAGCTCGACGTTCGCCTCCGAGCGGCATGAACAAGACGATCATCGCGAGGGAAGCGGCCGACGCGGAGGACATCGGCGTCGACCTGGCCGGGGAGCTGCGGGACGGCATGCTCGTCTCTCTTGTCGGCCCCCTGGGTTCGGGGAAGACGACGATCGTCAAAGGAATCGCCAAGGGCCTCCTCATCACCGACGTCGTCGTCTCGCCAAGCTACGTGCTGGCGCGCGAGTACAAGGGCAGGCTCGCGTTGCACCACGTCGATGCCTATCGGCTGTCCTCGCTCAACGAGTTGGCCGAGGCCGGCCTCGACGCGGACCTCCCGCCGGAGCATGGCGTCACGGTCGTGGAGTGGCCGGAACGCATCGACGGGCTCGTCGAGGCAAGCGACATCCTCGTGTTCATCGAGCTGTTGGACGATGGCGCGCGACGCGTCACGATCACCGCAACATCGCGTCTCACGCCAAGAACGCAGAGGGCGCAAAGAAAGACAGGTTCACTGTAGCGTCGCACCCTGTGTGCGACGTTGGTGAATCGGGAAGGACGTCGAACACGCGTCGGACAAGACGTCGGAGACAAGCTCCGACGCTACAGCGGAAAAGCCTTGGCGCAAAGGAAGACGGGTCCCTGTAGCGTCGCACGCGTTCGGTTCTAACGAGAGAACGCGCCGCACCATTGTGTGCGAGGCGGCTCGACGGTCTCGCTTGTCGAGCCGCTAGGGAGAAGCCGTGGTGGGTGCCGGCTTCTCCTGACCGGGTTCCTATCGTAGACATCGGAGACCAGCTTGCGGCACTACAGAACCGCCGCAAGCCCTAGCGCCCGGCACCAACGAACGCCGGGAGCCAAGCTCACGACGCTACAGCGGGAACTGGCGCGCTTCGCGTGATGCGGGCCGCGCTACGGTGCGGCCTCGGAGGGTCCCCAGACGCCGTCCACGGCGGCGCCGCACTCCGGGCAGCGTCCGCCGCGAAGCCGGTTCTCACGAACGGCGTAGCCGGCGCGCGCCACGACTCGCGCGCCGCACTCGGGGCACTTGGTGTCCTCGCCTTCGCCGGGCACGTTGCCGATGTAGACGTAGTCAAGCCCGGACGCCTGCCCGATGCGGCGGGCGTGTTCGAGCGTCGCGATCGGCGTGGGCGGACGCTCGATCATTCGGTGCGCGGGGAAGAAACGGCTGACGTGCCACGGAATCGAAGGCGAGATGCCGGCCACCGCTTCAGCCGTCCAGTGCAGGTCGTCGTCGGAGTCATTCAGGTCGGGGATGACCAGCGTCGTGACCTCGACCCAGACTCCCGCGTTGTGCGTGCGCTCGATCGAGTCGAGGACGGGGCCCACGTTGGCCCCGACCACGTGGTGGTAGAACTCGTCGGAAATGCCCTTGAGATCGATGTTGATCCCGTCGAGCGTCGGCAAGAGGAGGTCGCTCGCCTCGCGCGTGAAGTACCCATTGGAAACCCACACGTTGGCCAGCCCGGCTTCTCGCGCTCGCTGCATCACCTCGAGGTAGAATTCGATCGCGATGGTCGGCTCGGCGTACGTGTAGGCGACGGCTGCGCACCCGGCCTCGACCGCCCCCGCCACGATGTCCTCCGCGGACACGGTGTCGCCCACCAAGCGGCCATCGTGCTGTCGGGGGTACTGCGAGATGAAGTGATTCTGACAGTTCTGGCAGGAGAAGTTGCAGCCCACGGTGGCAATCGAGTAGGCGCGCGACCCTGGGAGGAAGTGGAACATGGGCTTCTTCTCGATCGGATCGACCTCGCGTGCCACCAGCCGTCCGTAGATCAGACTCGCGAGGGTTCCGTTCACGTTCTCCCGCACTCCACAGAGCCCTCGCGCTCCGCGCGCGATCGTGCAGCCGTGAGCGCACAACCGGCAGCGGACGCCGCCGTCACGCTTTCGCTCGAAGAGCACTGCTTCTTTCATCCCGCCCATCGCCGCATCGTAGCACACGCCGCCCAACGGGAGAACAAGTGCTTTCGCCTCTTGGCGCGTTCACGTACCATGACAGGCATGTCCCTCGTCCAGGTCGAACAGCTCACGAAATCGTTCGGAGGCGACACGCTGTTCGCGCCATTCTCCGCTCAGATCGGGTCCGGCGACCGGATTGCCCTGATCGGCGACAACGGCGTGGGAAAATCGACGCTCCTGCGGCTCTTGTCCGGCGACGAAAGCCCGTCGGCCGGCACGATCCGCCTCATTGGAGCGACGCGCGTGGGGTACCTTCCGCAAGCCGCAAGGCTTCAGGGCCACGGGACGCTGTTCGAAGCGATGGAGGCGGCGTTCGCCCCGTTGCAGGCGGCGGAGCGCGAACTGCGCGAGCTTGAGGTTTGCCTCGCCGGCGACGCTTCCGAAGAGGATCTGCACCGCTACGACGACCTGCTCCACCGCTTCCAGTCTGGCGGCGGGTACGAGATCGAGGCGGCTGTCCGCGTCGCCCTGCACGGCGTCGGCTTCTCCGATGCCGACGTTACGAAGCCAGTTCCGTTCCTGTCCGGCGGCGAAGAGGCGAGGGCCGCCCTGGCCCGTGTCTTGCTCGAAAGCCCCGACCTCCTCCTCCTCGACGAGCCGACGAACCACCTCGACTTCGGCGCCCTCGACTGGTTGGAGGAGCAGTTGCTCGAGTTCGCCGGCGCCCTCGTCCTCGTGTCCCACGATCGTCACCTCTTGGAGCGCGTAGCCAACCGGACCTGGGAGATCGCATTTGCCCAGGTGGCCGCGTACCGCGTCGGCTACGGCGCGTCGCGCGAGCTGCGCGACGAGGAGCGGCGCAAGCGCCTCGAGGCCTTCGTTGTCCAGGAAGAGACGATCGAGAAGTACAAGGACTTCGTTCGCCGCCACAAGATGGGTCAGAAGCACCGTCAGGCCAAGGATCGCGAGAAGAAGCTCGAACGCATCGAAGAGACGAGAATCGAACGCCCGCGCGAGGCCAAACGCATCAGTCTGCGGATCAGCGCGGGCACGCCAAGCGGCAAGCGTGTTCTCGCGTTGCGTGACCTCGCCGTCGGCTTCGACCGGCCGCTCATCACGTGCCCGGACCTCGACCTGTATCGCGACGAGAAGGTGGCCATCATCGGGCCGAACGGCTGCGGCAAGACGTCGCTCCTGCGAACGATCACCGGCGACCTCCGTCCGCTTGGCGGCAGCGCCGAGCAGGGCCACGGGGTGAAGACCGCCGTCTTTACCCAGACGCAGGAGGGGCTGCACGACGACCGCACCGTGCTCGAGACGCTGCTCGGCCGAACGAGCCTCACGATCAGCGAGGCGCGCGGCCTCCTCGGCGCATTCCTCTTCTCCGGCGATGACGTGGACAAGAAGACCAAGAACCTCTCGGGCGGCGAACGCAGCCGCGTCGCCCTCGCGCTTCTGTCCCTCATGGATGGCAATCTGCTCATGCTCGACGAACCGACGAACCACCTCGATCTCGCGAGCCAGGAGATCCTCGAGGCCGCCCTTCTCGCCTACGAGGGAACCATCCTCCTCGTGTCACACGACCGCGCCCTGCTCGAGGCCGTGACGACGCGCGTCTGGCTCGTCGAGGACGGCGGCGTGGTCACCCGCTCGTACGGCTACGCGGAGTACCGCCGCAGGCTGTTCGAGACCGAGCGCGAAGATGCCGCCAAGCCTCACGCGGAGACTAGGCGCCCTCAGGCTCAGGCCGCAGAGCGCACGAGGACCGACCGTCCGAAGAAGGTCGACAAGTACGAACAGAAGCGCCTCGAGGACGCCCGCCGCGCCGTCGAGGAGCGGATCGAGTCCCTCGAAGCGGAGTTGGCGGCCATCGAGCGCGGCCTCGTCGAAGCGAGCGAGAAGGGTGACGCCGGGCACATCGCCTCGCTCGGCATAGACCACGCTCGAGTGAGAGTCGCTCTCGAGGCGAGCGTGGAAGAGTGGGGCGCACTTCCGGCGCTCGCTGAGTAGGGGAGGCACGCAGGGTGGATGCACGAGACTCAATCAAGGAACGCGCCCGACGTCTCTTCTCCGAGATCCCGCCAGGCGTGACGGTCGTCGCCGCGGCAAAGATGCGCACGCCAGACGAGGTCCGCGCCGTGCTCGCGGCGGGTATCTCGATCGTCGGCGAGAACTACGTGCAGGAGACGCAGGCGGCCCAGGCCGCCGTCAGCCGTGCCGCAGCGAAGTGGCATCTCATCGGCCACCTTCAGCGGAACAAGGCGAAGGATGCCGTGCGGCTGTTTGACCTCATCCAGACCGTCGATTCGGTTCGCCTCGCCGAGGCCGTCGACGCCGCGTCGCACGCCCTTGGACGAGTGACGCCGATCCTCGTCGAGGTCAACAGCGCCCGCGAGCCGCAGAAGGCCGGCGTCCAGCCCGAGGATGCCACGGACTTCGTCCGCGCGCTGGAAAGGCTCGAGGCGGTTCGTGTCGTCGGGCTGATGACCATGGGGCCCCTCGTCGCCGACCCCGAGGCGCTGCGCCCCGCGTTTCGCGACACCAAGCGGCTGTTCGACGAACTCAGCCGCCACAGTCTGGAGCGTGCGCGGATGCAGATCCTGTCCATGGGCATGAGCGACTCGTACCGCGTCGCCATCGACGAGGGCGCGACGATGGTGCGCGTCGGCGCGGCGCTCTTCGGCCCTCGCACGCCGTAGATCGGTCGTCACGTCGAGCCTTCCGCCACCCGTGCGCGATTCGGCTACCGCATCACATAGGCTTGTTGAACTTGTCTTCGCGTGTCTCTGGTTGGAGCGTCGCTTGACATCGCCTCTTGTCCGACTATGATGGAAACCATCGAGATAGAGGGTCGCCGAACAGATTCCGCTCGCCCGGAGCGAGACGGCGGAGCGGAAGGCCCTTCGCCTCGAGCCATGCGACAGTCCGTTCGTGCTGGGGAAAGGTGGGAGAGTTGCCGATCGCCGACGCGGGGGATCGACCGCCGTTCTTCGATGGTTTCTCGTCGAGGGACGAGTTCCGCGCTGCCATGCGACAGCTGGAGCAGTTCTTGCAGTGCTTTGCGATCGGAGCCGTCGGCGCGCAGTGCGAACGAAACGAGCGCCTGGTGGAGGACTTCCCCTCGCAACGCGCTCTCCGCCACGCCGTCGCCCGCCTCGAAGCGCAGCTCTGCGCAACAGGCCGGAGCGAACCCGCGTGCCTTCAGTGGTCCCACAAGGCCACGGTCGCCGAGCGGAACTAGAATGTCCTGTTCGGAATGGCGTTGACACGTCAAGCCTCAGCGGCTGCCGACTACACGTGAAACGGGGCAGCCCAAGGCGCCGATCGCATCGCGCAAAGCGCGCCAAGACCGCTGTAGCGTCGTGAGCTTGGCTCTCGGCGTCTTGTTGGTGCCGAGAGCTAGGCCGGCGGCGTCCGTCCGTGTCGCCAGCTAGGGCTTGCGGCGGTTCGCTGATGCCGCAAGCTTGTCTGCCTGTCGCAGATGTCAGGCAGACAGGCCTCCGACGTCTACGACAGGAACCCGGTCAGGAGAAGCCGGCACCCACCCACGGCTTTCTCCCTAGCGGCCCGACAAGCGAGACCGTCGAGCCGCCTCGCACAACAAGGTGCGACGCTACAGTGACCCTGCAGTTCTTTGCGCACTTTGCGTTCTTGGCGCGAGAGTTGCTGCGAGGGTTTGGATTGACCGCATTACGCAAAACGCGCCCATTCACCCTGTAGCGTCGGAGCTTGTCTCCGACGTTCGGGTTCGACGTCGTTCCCAATTCACCAACGTCGCACAACAGGGTGCGACGCTACAGTGACCCTGCAGTTCTTTGCGCACTTTGCGTTCTTGGCGTGAGGGGCACTGCGCGCGGGGGGCTTGACCGGATCACGCGAGACGCGCGAAGGAAAGTCGGGTGTAGCGTCGGAGCTTGCCTCCGACGTTGCCCTGTTCGCGACGACGTTCGCGACGATCGTTTCCCGACACGTGAACGTCGCACACGCGCGCCTACATAGGGGAGCGCGTAGCGTTCTCTCGTTGGAACCGAACGCGTGCGACGCTACAGTGAGCCTGTCTTTATTTGCACTCTTGGCGCGAGAGTCCGCACCGCGCGTTCGCCGCCCTCGCCGTCACCCGCTGTACAATCCCTCCCGAGGGGGGGAGGCGGCCATGAAGCTCGGGATCTTGTCCGATTCGCACGACAACCTGCCGGCGCTTGCCCGCATCGTCGCGCGCTTCAACGCGGAGAACGTCGACCTTGTCCTCCACGCCGGCGACTTCGTCTCGCCGTTCACGGCCATTCCCCTGAGCAAGCTCCGCGCTCCCCTCGTCGGCGTGTTCGGCAACAACGACGGCGACCGGCTCTACCTCACTCGGCGCTTCGAGGGCGTCGGGACGCTCCACCCCGGCTACCACGTCTTCGAGGTTGATGGGCTGCGCGTGGTGCTCATGCACGAGCCAAAGTCGATCGACGCCCTGGTCACGAGTGGTGCCTACGACCTCATCGTCTATGGCCACACGCACGAGGTCGACGTACGCCCCGGCCGACCGGCCGTCGTCAACCCCGGCGAGGCCGGCGGGTGGCTGACGGGACGATCGACGGCCGTGCTGTTCGACACCGCGACGAGGACCTCCGAGATCGCCGAGATCTAACCACCTCACCGTAGGCGCGCCTGGATCTCCCCATCATCCGATGGGCATCGCTCTCGATTCCCGCATATAGGTCTCGACGGCCGGTCTTCTCGGCGAAGTCCGCCTGATCCAACAAACGGGCGCCAGGAACACCTGGCGCCCATTCACTCGCACGGCAGACGGGACAAGTCCCGTGCTACTTCCGCTCCACCACCACGCGATCAATCACGAGGTCGCTGTTGTAGTCGTCGATCGTGGCAATCCCCCGCAGCTGCACGGCCCGATAGTCGCTGAGGACGTACTCGACGGTGTAGCGGACGTCGTCCTCGTAGCCGTCCTTGTCGAAGTCGCCGTGCTTCACGCTCTTGCTCGTGATCGCGATCCGCAGATCGATCAGGACGTTGTTGTCGAGATCGACCACGACCCAGCCCGCTTCGCCGCAACAGGCGCCCGGCTCGATCCAGATCCGATCGTCGATGCACTCGTCGAAGTCGACGTCCACGGTGCCGTACGCCGTCGGATGGTCCTCCGGGTCGTTCGGGTGCGTTCCCGCCGCGATCTCGTCGTCGTCCGAGAACCCGTCGCCGTCTGAGTCCACGGGCTCAAGCACAGCGGGCTCGACGAGTGGAATCATCTCGGAGTTGCACGGATCCTCGTCGAGGCCGTCGATGAACCCGTCCGAGTCGGAGTCGCGGTTCGTCGGATCGAGCATTGGGACGAACCGGACCCAGAAATCGACTGGGTCCTCGTCGAACAGACCGTCGCCGTCGTTGTCCAGTCCGCCGACCGGATCTTCATCGATGTACCCGTCGGTGTCGTTGTCGAGTGTCGTGTACTCGGTCGCGACGCACGGCCAATGGACTTCCTGGCCGTCGCTCAGCCAGTCGTTGTCCGTATCGTGGTCGAGCGGATTGGTTGGGTTGAACGTGAGCTCGATCGGCCCCTCCGCCGGGTCTTCGTCAAGCCGACCGTCCCCGTCGTTGTCGATCCCGTCGATCGGATCCTCGTCGATGAGCCCGTCCCCGTCGTTGTCAACTGGCAACGGCGGATTGAAGGCGAGCGGCTGCCGCTGGAACCGTTCCTCCCAGTCGGTCAGGCTATCGCCATCGGTATCCGCAGCGCAGGGGTTCGTCTCCTCGGGATCTGGGAGCGATGTCTCGACGGATGAGGTGTCGATGTCGAAATCGCTCGGGAGGAAGTCGAAGTTCCCGTCGTGGTTTGCGTCCTCGTACCCATCGGAGAGGCCATCGCCGTCGGAGTCCGCGTTCAGCGGATCGAGGCAGCCACAAGGATCCGCGACGTTGTTCGCTTCGGGGTACGTGACCAAGATCGGCCGGCCAAGCAGGTCTTTCGGGGGAATCATGTACTGGCGCGAGGTGGAGAACGCGAGCCGCTCAACTCCGTCGGCGATTGCGTCGCCGTCGGTGTCGTACTGGTTTGGATCGGTCTCTCCGCTGTCCCAGGCGCCGTTTCCGTTCTGATCCTCGCCAAACCCGTACCGGTTCGGGTGATCGCCAATCCCGTCTGGGCTGCCCGGCCTCGTGCTGGACGTGCCGCAGTCGTTGAGGCCTGGGGTGCTGCACGACTTGCAGACTGGGTTCACGATGACCCTCGGATCGCCGTGCGTCATCCAGGGCGTCCCAGCGCCTCCGTCGCAGAGGCCGTCTCCGTCGGTGTCGGCGTTGACGGGGTTCGTCGAGTTCGAGCCGAACACCTCGGCCGAATCGAGCAGCCCGTCGTCATCGGTGTCGGGGTCGAACGGATCGGTTGGAATGGGCCCGCCGCCGGTGACTTCGTGCCAGTCGTTGCGGCCGTCGTCGTCGGTGTCACAGTCGTCGGGGTTCGTCCCGATCGCGATTTCCTCGCCGCCGTTGAGACCGTCGCCGTCGGAATCGGGATCGCAGACGTTCCAGACGTCGTCGTCCCGCTGCTCCCCATTGAACTCCCCGACGTCGGCCTGGGCCTGTCCAGGGAACGGCAGACTCGACCCGTCGAGGTCGACGAAGTCCTCGTAGTGGGTGTAGCTGTAGTCGTAGCCAACGGGCGGAGTTCCGGATCCGGTGACCGTCAGCGCAGGATCGACGTGAGTCACCGCTCCGTCCTGGATCCCATCGTTGTCGGAGTCATCGTCGTTCACGTACGGACAGTCGTTGTCGCGCGCACCGCCGAGCAGTCCGTTTCGTGCGCTCAGCCCGCTGCCCGCGTACTCCTGCGGGTCGAACAGGTGGTCGTCATCCGTGTTGATGTCGAGCGGATCCGACTCCTGGTCGAACGCCCGGCTTGGCCACGCCCCGCCGGTCGCGATCAGCTCGTCGGCGTCCTTGAGCGTATCGTTGTCGGAGTCCTGGTCGAGTGGGTCAGTGGATGCGACATTCACTTCCTCGTAGTCCGAGAGGCCGTCGTTGTCCGAATCGCTATCGAGCGCTGGGATCGTGTTGGCTAATGGGTTCCCGGCGGCCGGCACAAACGCATACGGGGCAATCAGGTCACCGTTCGTACCTGGGATCGGCGACGGATGCGCATATCCAGCCGGAACCGTGGTGCTTCCGACGGGCAGGAATGAGGATGCCGCCTCCGGGGTCACCGTGTAGAACCCAGCGAGCGGGCGTGGGCGCCCCAGAATCGGGCCGCCGCCGAGCAGCTGAACCTCTTCCCCGTCAAGAAGCCCGTCTCCGTCCGTGTCGGGGTTGCACAAGTCGGTCTCCCAGTAGTCAACGGTCTTCCCCGACTGCGAGGCCCAGTTCCCGCACGTGATCCCCGATCCGTTGACGCCCCAGGTTCCGTCGTGGTTCGAGTCCTCGGTGCCGTCCTGCAACCCATCGTCGTCGGAGTCGTCATCGTTCACGTACGGACAGATGATGTCTCGGACTCCTCCAAGGATACGGAGGTACGTGCTCCCGAGTTGCGTCCCCGGGTACTCGATGTAGTCGTACAGGTCGTCATCGTCGGTGTCCGGATCGAGCGGGTCGCTCTCCTGCTGGAACTCACGTGGTACGAAGGTCAATGAGTAGCCGGGGTTGAGGACCAACCACCCTGTCGCAATCAGCTCGTTCGCATCGCTCAGTGTGTCGTCGTCGCTGTCGTAGTCGAGCGGGTCCGTGTGGGTGACGTTGGCTTCTTCGTAGTCGGAGAGGCCGTCGTCATCACTGTCGTCGTCGAGCGCGGGCACCGTCGGCGAGCCGGGTGCGCCGCCGACGCCGAATGGTAGCGAAGCGCCCTGCGGCGTGGCCGTCCGTCCGAGAAGCCCCTCCTCCTCGCCGTCACTCAGCCCGTCGCGGTCGCTGTCCTGATGACAGGCGCACGTCTCCCCGCTCCCCGCTGAGCTGCTGGTTCCGAGCGAGTAGTTGTCCCAGATCCCGTTTTGGTTCTTGTCCTCGTAGCCGTCCTGGAGACCGTCGTCGTCGGAGTCATCGTCGTTGACGATCGGGCAAATCGTATCGGGATTTCCGCCGGTCTTTCGGAAGTAGGTAGAAGAGGGGTCTCCGAGGCCGGTCCCGTGACACGTATGGCCGACCGTCCACTCGACTTCATCCGTCAGGCCATCGTCGTCCGTGTCTGGGTCGAGAGGATCAGACACCTGGATGAACGTCCGATGTCCGAACAGCCCGCTGACGGCAATCAGCTCGTCGGCGTCCGAAATCGTATCCCCGTCGGTGTCACCATCGAGGGGATCCGTACCCGTGATGTTCACCTCTTCGTAGTCGGAGAGGCCGTCGTTGTCTGAGTCGTCGTCAAGCGCAGGGATCGTGAGACCCGCTGTAGTCGGAACCGCTTGCAGGTAGTACGGGAGCGTCCCCACGACGGGCAGCCCGCCGAACAGCGAGACTTCTTCTCCATCCGTCAGGCCGTCGCCGTCGGTGTCCGGGTCACAGATGTTGGTCTCACCCGTAGCCTTCTGGGTTGTACTGTCACCCGCGATCAGAGAATCCCAGACGCCATCTCGGTCCGCATCCTCGATGCCGTCCTGAAGGCCATCGTCGTCGGAGTCGTCGTCGTTGACGATCGGGCACACGAGATCGTCGGTCCCACTCGGAATGGCAAAGTGATCCGTTCGACTCGCTCCGGTACCGTTGTACTCGAAGCTGTCCAGGATCTCGTCGTCGTCCGTGTCCGGATCGAGCGGATCCGACACTTGCGAGAACGTCCGGAGTGGCCAGCTCCCGCCGGTCACCAGCAGCTCGTTCAGGTCGGAGAGCCCGTCATTGTCCGTATCCCAATTCAACGGATTCGTGTGCGTGACGTTGACTTCCTCCCCGTCGGACAGCCCGTCATCGTCGGAGTCGGTGTCAACCGCGGGCCGCGTCTGCAGAATCGTCGCGGGCACGCCATCCCCCGCGTACGACGCCACGTCCACCACGCCCAGCGTGCCCTGCCCGAAGAGTCCCTCTTCCTCCCCATCGAGGAGGCCGTCGCCATCGGTGTCCGGATCGCACAGGTTGGTGTCTCCAATCCCCGCAGTTCCCGTGCCACCGAGCGTAGGCGGGTCGAAGACTCCGTCGTGGTTGGTGTCCTCGTAGCCGTCCTGGAGACCGTCGTCGTCCGAATCGTCGTCGTTGACGTACGGGCAGCCTTCGGCAAGCTCGCGGTCGTCCCGAAGCCCGTCGCCGTCTGTGTCCTGGATCAGCGGGTCGGCGTGGTCGCGGATGTCGGACAGGCTCCACGTTCCGACCTCTGCTCCGTCGGTCGCAGTGTCACAGTCGGTGTCGGCGACGCAGAAGTTCGTGTTGTAGATCTGCGCCTCGTCGCCGTCCCCGAGGCCGTCACCGTCACTGTCCCAGACGTTTGGATCGGGGCGCCGCGTCCCGCCGTAGAATCCCCCGGCATTCTGAATCTCGTCCAAGTCTCCCAGGCCGTCGGCGTCGGTGTCCCACATTCTGTACGCGACACCCGGGCCAGGCCAATCCTTGCCGGTGACGGTCTGCTCCACGACGTCGGGAATCCCGTCGCCGTCGAGATCCGTCTCCATGATCAAGAGCGCGGTGTCGATGAGGACCTTCGATCCATCGATGATCGCGGCGATGATCTCCTTCAGCGGGATCTCCGTCCCCGACGAGAAGATGATCCCGGCGGCCCAGACGGGATCAGGGATGAGGCTCACCACGATGGCCGCCGTGTCGAGCCCAAGGCTGATCGAGTGCAGAGTGACACCTGCGTCGTTCATCGCGAGCATGACCGCCGTCACATCGACGCCGCCGTCCCCGCAGCCATCACCGCAGTTCGCTCCTGTGGTACCGTCGCCTCCGCCGCTCGTGTCAATCTCCCTCATGCACGGGAGCGCCGGGCTTCCTACGGTCGAGATGTGCACGTTGTCGCTTGGGTTGTACTGAACCGATGGCATGACCATCGGCAGGCCGTTCGACGGAACGGAGATCTCTACGGGTCCGGGGGGCGTCCAGTCGAAGTCCTGGTCCTCGTTGAGGAGGGTTAGGTTGCCCTCAACGGGTCTGACTTCGCCGTCCAAGTCCTCGACTTCGGTCACGGTGACTTCTGCAGTAAAGGGGGTGTCCAGATCGGTGGCGGAGTCGGAGACGCACTCGACACTGATCACGGTCGGGCGCCGGCTGACGCTGATGCCGTAGCTGCCCTCGCTCCACCGGTGGATCCTGTCGGATGGGTCGTACCTGGCGGTGACCACATCATAGTCCACGCCTTCTGCATACAATTCCGTCCACATGTAGCTGAAGTCCCACGAGTTGCTGTAGTCGTGGATTTCTCCTGCCATGGGGGCCCCGACCTCGCGCACGCCGCCGTACGTGGTCGCCTCATCGCGAATCGTGATGTCGCCCTCCGGGGCGACCGAATCCGACGCATCCCCCGCCGTGTCGGCCACGGTCACGGTGAACGTCGTTTCCTCGTACACGTACACCCCGTCGTCGACGGCAAAGGAAATCGTCGTCTGCGTCGGGCGAAGGCTCACGACGATCGCCTGGTTCGCCGCCGTGGTCGCGTACACGGACGACTCGGCGAGCGTAGCCGTGATGGTGGTCGTTGTAGTGGTTGTCGTGTCGTCGTCCATCGCCCCGGGGGTGTAGGTCACGGTGTAGTCGCCGGGGCCGCCGAGATCAACCACCTTGTCTTCACCCGGATCGCAACCCGCGAACCAGCCGGTGCTGCTGGACGAGGAGAGTGAGACCGTCTCGTTTGTGAAGTCGCCGTGCGTTCCTGCGGTTGTGTCATCCTCGATGTGGAAGGTGACCGTCACCGGCTGCATCACGTATACCGCCGTAGGCGTGATGTTCATCTCGATATCGGCTTCGCGCTTCTCGATCGCCTGGTCGAACGTGTCGCTGCCCGCTGCGTACACGCCGCCGCCCCCGTAGCTCGCCGTGATCACGTGCGGTGTGATCGCTGCGTCCGTCGGGGTGTAGGTGAACTCGAAGTATCCCCCGTCGGCTTCCGTCAGGACGTACGGCGTGTTCGTCAGGGTTCCGTTGCCCGTGGTGAGAGTGAGCGTCACGGTCCCGGTCGGCGCTGCGCCAAAGTTGCCGGTGGCTCCCTGAACCGACACTGTCCCCGTTGCAGTCTCCCCTGGCACAAGCGGCGTGTCGGCGACGAAGACCGTGATCGTGGCCCCGATCGCCGTGGTCTCGAAGGTGGTCGCCGCTGCGCCACTCGACCCGGCGAAGCTCTCGTCGCCCTCATATACGGCCGTCAAGTTGGTCGTTCCAACGGCCGATGAGGTGAGCGAGCAACTCCACGCGCCGCCGGACAGGTTCGCCGCGCAGCTGTCTCCAGAGTCCGTGCTGACGACGACTGTCCCTGTAGGAGTCCCGGCTCCAGGCGCCGTCACGGCCACCGTGCCGCCCACGGTGAAGCCCCCTCCGAGCACCACCGGACCCACCGGTGCGGTCGTGATGGTCGTGGTCGTGTCCGCCTTGTCGACGACCTGGATCAAAGGAACCGCCGCGTTGTCGCTCACGTTGTAGTTGGCGTCGCCGCTGTAGTAGGCGGCGATCTCAGCGGGCCCCTCGAAGTGGGTGAACGACCGCGCAGAGGATGTCGCCTCGCCTCCCGTCAGATCGACATCGGATTGGAGCAGCACGCCGTTCACGTAGAAGTCGACGGTCCCCGTCGGCGTTCCCGAGGCCGGCGACACAGCGGAGACGGTCGCGGTGAACGTGACCGACTCCCCGGTGACAGACGGATTGACAGAGGACTCGACGGATACGCTGGTGTCCGCCGCATCGACCGTGTGCTGCTCCGTGCCTGTGTCGCCGGCGAAGTTGCTGTCGGACGGCGCGAACTGCGCCGTGATCGTCAACTCCCCGGCGGTGTACGAGGTCAGATAGAGCGTTGTCCCCCAGCCGACCGGGGAGGTCCCACTGGAGAAGGTAGTGCTATTACTGGCACCGCAACCGTCCGTCACGGTAAGTATCCCATACGGAGTGAGGCTGTCAGGGTTGTCTCCCGTCACGCGAACCTCGACCTCGACGGCGTACTTCTCCCCGACGACCGACGGCTCGGGGCAGATCGCTGTGCCGCTGCACGCTCCGAGGTCAACGTTGTCCATGATCGAGACTGTGACTTCAATCGCGGCCATCGCCGGCGCCGCACACAGCACAAGCAGGGCGAAGAGGGCGACGAGCGCCTTGGCGAAGCCTGTCGACGGACCATGCGCGTTCGTAAGTCTCTTTTCTCTCATGTCGTCTCCCCCTAGAACGTCACGCCCGTGCCGACGGCCGCGCGTGTTAACCCGTACCGACTGAACGTCGCTTGGATAGAGATGGTGCCGGGCGATAGGCGGTACGTCAGTTGCGTCGACATACTCGCGAACCGGAACTGGCCTGCACTCTCTGCGAATGCCACGCTCGTCCCGGCCGAGAAGAGCCCCTGAGTCAACGAGAGTCGCGTCGAGAGCCCCGTGAGCCCCTTCTGGAGACCCGTCGCACTGATGCTGAACGCGCCCTTCATCGTCCCGAGGTTGAGGGGTGTGTTGTACCGAGCGGACAGAGACGTGAGCGCGAGCTCATCGAGCGCGACGCCAAACCCGAAGCACCCCACGCTGCCCGAGAGATGAATGCCGCTGAACGAGCCCGCGTTGGCGAACAGCCCCAGGGAGGCGCCAACGGCCATCCCTCCGAACACCCGCGCGGAGAAGCTGAGGGTTCCGG
>Ga0315287_10001638_pt1 | contig 20849 bp, 19 predicted proteins | sample YL17G11_0_MG_FD_205037 | JGI IMG/M metagenome (GOLD analysis project Ga0315287, IMG submission 205037) | Sediment microbial communities from Yellowstone Lake, YNP, Wyoming, USA - YL17G11_0 | ecosystem: Environmental > Aquatic > Freshwater > Lake > Sediment | place: USA: Wyoming | collected...
AGTCGGCCACCAAGGCTGACCTGTATCAATTACTCGACGACCTGGAAAACTACCTAAATCTCGCCGCTTGACCGCCTTGAAATCTGCGAAAGTTTAGTGGTGGAAGATGCCATGAATGTGCCCCGCGATCTAGTCGAGGAAAGCTACGTTTCGTGCCGTCGCATGAGCCGCCAGGCCGGATCGAGCTTTTGCGCGGGATTCCTGCTGTTGCCGCGCGAAAAGCGTCGAGCGATGGACGCACTTTACGCCTTCATGCGGCACACCGACGACCTGGCCGACGACATAAAGCCGCGACCGGCACTCGCGCCGATCGACCCGCGGCGCGACGCACTGATGGCTTGGCGGGCATCGCTTGAACAAGCGTTACTCGGCGACTTTTCGGGGGGGCAGACATTCCTGTCTGTCCCGGGGCAGACAGGAATGTCTGCCCCACTGAGCATCTCCCTGTTGCCCGCCCTGGCCGACGCCATGAAGCGTTTCCACATCCCGCACGAACATCTCACGGCCGTCATCGACGGCGTGGAAATGGACCTCGACCGGCGGCGATACGAGACGTTCGACGACCTGCGGCTGTACTGCCAGCGGGTGGCGTCGGCGGTGGGGCTGGCGTGCATTTACGTGTGGGGTTTTCGCGGCCCGGAGGCCTTCGAGCCGGCCCGGCAGGCGGGCGTCGCCCTGCAACTGACCAACATCCTCCGCGACCTGAAGGAAGACGCCGCGTCCGGCCGCGTCTATCTGCCGCTGGAGGACTTGCGGCAGTGTGGCTACACGGTGGACGACTTGTCGGCGGGCGTGATAAACGAGCCGTTCTTTCGCCTGATGAGATTAGAGATTGAGCGGGCCGAGCAGCACTATCGCGCCGCAAACGAACTGATGGATTGGCTGGAGCCGGATGGCCGGCGGATTTTCGGCATGATGATGTCCACCTATCGTGCGCTGCTGAGTCGAATTGAACATCGCCCGGCCGATGTGATGCGGCGGCATATTCGTCTCGGGGCGTTCGCAAGGTTCAAGATTCTTGCCCGTTGGACGCTCTTTGCACCGCGAGTGGGCCGCTCGGAATGTCAGAAAAACAATGTCGAAATAGCCGGGAGCTAATAGCTCCCGGAAGGTGCGCGAATTCGCTGTTTTCCTCCTGGAGCTGTTAGCTCTCGGCTATTATCTATCATCCGACATTATTTTCCTGAGAATCAATGAATGACAGGACTACTACGACCGTAGGCGAACACCCACACATTGCCGTCATCGGCGGCGGCCTGGCCGGAATGGCCGCCGCGGTCGCCGCCGTCGAGCGGGGCATAAAGGTCGAACTGTTCGAGCAGGCTAAAACCCTCGGCGGCCGGGCGGCGTCGTTCGTCGATTCGGAGACCGGCCAGTTGATCGACTACGGCCAGCATGTGGCGATGGGCTGTTGCACCAGCCTGTTGGACTTCTGCCGCCGCACGGGCGTGGAGGATTGTTTCGAGCGCCACCGCCGTCTGCACTTCATCGCGCCGAATGGCTCTCGTTGCGACTTTGCCCCTTCCGCCTGGCTGCCCGCTCCGTTGCACCTTCTGCCGGGCTTGATGCGGCTTTCGTACTTGTCGTGGAGCGAGCGCTGGGGCATCGTTCGCACGCTGGGCAAGCTGCAAAGCACGCTGGCAGAAAATACAAGAAATAGCCGGGGGCTAACAGCCCCCGGCGGCATTGACGCAGAAACCATCGGCGCCTGGCTCCGGCGCAACGGGCAGTCGCAACGGGCCATCGAACGTTTTTGGTCGGTTGTGTTGGTGAGCGCTCTGAGCGAAACGGTCGACCACGCCTCGCTTGCCGCCGCCCGGAAGGTCTTTTACGACGGCTTCCTGGCATCGCGCACGGCAAGCGATCTATTGGTGCCGCGATTTCCTTTGGGCGAAATCTTCCACACGCGGCTGGGTGAGTGGCTCAACCAACACGGAGTCGCCGTTCATCTGGGCACGCGAGTTCAACTGATCGAGGGCCAAGACAGCCTCACGCGGAGCGTGAGGAGTACGGAGGGCGGAAACAACCTCACGCGGAGCGTGAGGAGTACGATCCTGGCCGACGGTACGCGGCGGCAATTCGATTTCGTGATTGTCGCCGTGCCGTGGCGCAGCGTCCGCGCGCTGCTGGCCGAAGAGTTGCAGGCCGCCATGCCGGCGCTGCAGGACTTGGAGAAGATTCAGCCGGCGGCCATTACAGCCGTCCATCTTTGGTTCGACCGCCCCATCACCCGCCTGCCCCACGCCGTGCTGGTTGGCCGGCTTGGGCAATGGGTGTTCACGAAGGGGCATTGTGGTGCAGGCGTCCCGCCTGCCCAGCCAGCAGCAGGCGAGACGCCTGCACCACAACACTATTGCCAGGTGGTCATCAGTGCGTCGCACCGATTGGCCGATCGTACGGCCGATGAGTGGCTGGCCGCGGTTTGTCGGGAGTTGCGGGAAATCTGGCCGGCAGCCCGGCAGGCGCGGATGCTCCACGGCCGGGTCGTCACCCAGCCGTCGGCCGCGTTTTCCGTGCAGCCAGGGATCGAGCGGCTTCGGCCTTCGCAACAGACGCCGCTGGAGAACCTCTTTTTGGCGGGCGATTGGACATCCACCGGCTGGCCCGCTACGATGGAAGGCGCCGTCCGCAGCGGACGCTTGGCAGTGGATTCGCTGCTGCGATTGTTGGGATGATCGAACAGACCGGTTATCCAGTTCAATCACGTTGATGATGGACAGGGAAGTAGATGACAGGGAGGGCCGTTTACGGCCCTTTCCGCCGAAGGCGGTATTAGGCCCGGCGTTGACGCCGGGTGAGGAGGAAAGCGAACCTTGGTTGCTGTCAGGCTCGTTTACGAGCCTCCTCGATGCACGGGGTTTCTGCCGCACACCGAGGACGCCCGTGAACGGGCGTGACTGGGAGAGACAACAACAGCGGAACTGAGAACGGTTCTGCCAACCCGGCGTGAACGCCGGGCCTAATACCGCTGACGCGGAAATGCCCGTAAACGGGCATAATTGAGTGAAACGCATATCCACATAGAACGCAACCAGTGTACCGATTCAGTGTCGCGGGGAGTTGTGAGAATCAGTCCTAACCGGGGTTGTCATACTCCCCAAAGCCGAGCAAAATGGAGTGGCGGGCAGTTGCCGCCGTTGCCTAACCCGCCCACATATTCCGTTTAGTTGACATTTCGTGCGACTACAGAACCGTTGGTCGGGCAGATCCAAGATGACATGAACTCCAGCGAACCCCAAGCTACAACGCCAACGCCCAAACGCCGCTGGTTCCAATACGCACTGGCAGCAGTGCTGCTCTTTGTTCTTCTGTTAGGCATTGGGATGAAATGGGTTGGTCCAAAGATGAGGCAGTGGGCCGCAACGGAGGCAACCTGGGCGAAGGAACGGGAGGCTCGCGCCAAGAGGAAGCAGAGATTCGAGCCAATCGAGAAGTTGGGTGGCCATATTTACGACGGCTGCGCTTGGGTGCGAGGTGGTGTTTACGTGGAGTTCTATTATAACGATTTACGGATCACGGATGCCACGTTAGAACGCCTCAAAGGACTAGTCCCGGTCGACGGATTGGGCCTCAGCAAGTGCCGCGTCACGGATGTTGGACTCGAACACCTTACAAGCATGCGGCATCTAATCGTCTTGCACCTTGATGGCACCCATATCACGGATGTTGGGATCGAACACCTCAAAGGATTGGCGCAACTCGAAGATTTGGACCTCACGGACACCAAGGTCACGGACGCCGCGCTGGACCACCTCAAAGGATTGCGCCACCTCCAGTGGTTGGCTTTGGACGGCACCCACGTTACCGCCGAAGGCGTGAACAAGCTCCGACAAGCATTACCGAACTGTACGATTACTTGGGAGCCGCCAACGAAAGACCAGCGGCAAAGTCGGGCTGCACCCGATCAGCCCGGCGGCTGACCGCTGTCCTTTCCGTTAAATCCCCATTCGATTGACTCACTACACCTGCAACTGATCCCTCCTTGGCTCTTTCACCCCTCATTCCTCCATGCGAATAGTCCACCTTGCGGCCGGGGCCGGATCGATGTACTGCGGCAGTTGCCTGCACGGCAACACGCTGGCCACCGCCCTCCGCGCCGCCGGGCACGACTCGCTGCTGGCCCCGATGTACACGCCGCTGCGCACCGACGAGGACAACGTGAGCATCGCGCGGGTGGCTTTCGGAGGCATCAACGTCTATTTGCAGCAGCACTCGGCCCTGTTCCGCCACACGCCCTGGCTGTTCGATCGGCTGCTCGACGCGCCCGCCTTGCTGCGTTTCGTCACGCGGCGCAGTTCGAGCGTTCGGCCCGAGCATCTCGGCGCCTTGACCGTCTCGATGCTCGAAGGCGAAGACGGCCGGCAGCGGAAGGAACTGGAGAAGCTGGTGCAATGGCTGGACCGCGAGGTCCGGCCGGACGTGGTTCATCTGAACAACGTCATGCTGCTGGGTGTCGCCCGGCAGATTACGCGCCGGCTGGGCGTTCCGGTGGTGTGCAGCCTGTCTGGCGAGGACGCTTTTCTGGAGAAGCTGCCCGAGCCGCACCGCGGCCGGGCATTGGGCATCCTTCGCCAGCGAGCGGGCGAGGTGGCGGCCCTGGTGGCGATGAACCGCTACTACGCCGATTTCATGGCCGAGTACCTGGCCGTGCCGCGCGCACGAATTCACGTGGTTCCGCCGGGACTGAACCTGGCCGGGCACGGGACGCGAGGGGGACAGTCCCATTTTCGCGGCGAAGGAGTCGGATTCAGTGGCGGCGTCTGTCGCGCCGCGAAAATTGGGACAGTCCCCTTTACTATCGGCTACCTCGCCCGGGTTTGCCCCGACAAGGGATTGCACCAACTGGCGGCGGCGCTGCGGGTTCTGGCCGAAGACCCCAGTCTGCCGCCGGTCTGCGTTCAAGCGGCCGGCTATCTCGATCCGGCCGACCGATCTTACTTGGGCGACATTCAGCGGCAAATGGCCGATTGCGGCCTGGCCGACCGGTTCCGCTACGTCGGCGAATTGGATCGGCCGGGGAAGATCGCCTTCCTGCAATCGTGCGACCTGTTCGCGCTGCCCACGGTGTATCGCGAGAGCAAGGGGCTTTCGGTGTTCGAGGCGTGGGCGAACGGCGTGCCCGCCGTGCTGCCGGCCCACGGGGCGTTCCCGGAGATGATCGAAGACACGGGCGGCGGGTTGCTCTGCCCGCCGGACGACACGGCCGCCCTGGCCGAAGCCCTCAAGCGGATGATCCGGGACCCCGATTTCGCCGCCCAATGCGGCCGCCGGGCTCAACAAGCCGTCCGCGAACGCTACAATGCAGAAGTGATGGCACAGAGGATGACTGGAGTGTACGAAACAGTGTTGACTGATTGTAGAAATGGGGGAAAATGACGAAGCACGAATGACGAATGACGAAAGAAGCACGAAACACCAATTCCTATGACTCACCTTTCCGTCGAACACGTTGCCAAGCAGTATCCCACGCGGGGCGAGCCGTTGGTGGTGCTGCGTGACGTTTCGCTGGAACTCACTCGGGGCGAGAACGTGGCGATTCTCGGCCCGAGCGGGTCGGGCAAGAGCACGCTGCTGAGCATCATCGGCGCGCTGGAATCGCCCAGCAGCGGCCGCGTGGTGCTCGACGGCCAGGACCCCGCCACGCTCGACGAGCCCGCGCTGGCGGCGTTGCGCAATCGGCGGATCGGCTTCGTCTTCCAGGATCATCACTTGCTGCCGCAGTGTTCGGTGCTGGAAAACGTGTTGGTGCCGACGGTTGCCGCGGGACCGATCCGGGTGGAAACGATGGACCGCGCCCGGCTGCTGCTGCAACGTGTGGGCCTGAGCGAGCGGCTCGACCACCGTCCGGCCGAGCTTTCCGGCGGCGAGCGGCAGCGGGTGGCCTTGGCCCGGGCGTTGATTAACAGCCCCCTGCTGCTGTTGGCCGATGAGCCGACCGGAAACCTCGACCGCACGAACGGCGTACGCGTCGGCGAGTTGCTGCTGGAGCTTCAACGGCAAGAGCAAACCATGCTGATCGTCGTCACACACAGCCCGCGTTTGGCGGGCATGATGGGCCGGCGGCTGGAATTGGATGAGGGAACTTTGAGGGAAATGACGAAGCTCGAATGACGAATGACGAAGAAAGCCCGAAGCACAAATGACGAATGACGAAGAAAGCTCGAAGTACAAATGACAAAATGGCTGGGCCGGTTTCGTCATTCGTCATTCGTGCTTCGTCATTAAACACACATGTCACTCTGCCGTCTGATCTTTGCCTCCCTGCGCTACCACTGGCGCACGAACCTCGCCGTGGCGTGCGGCGTGGCGGTGGGCACGGCCGTGCTCACCGGCGCGCTGCTGGTGGGCGATTCGATGCGCGGCAGTCTGCGACACTTGACTCTCGACCGTCTGGGCCGCATCGACGAGGCCCTGGTGACCGATCGCTTCTTCCGTGCCAAGCTGGCCGACGACTTGGCCGCCGAATGTAGTCCGCACACTCCGTGTGCGGATGCGGCACACGGCGTGTGCCGCCTACATTGTGCGGATGCGGCACACGGCGTGTGCCGCCTACATTGTGTTGCCGTGCCGGCGATCTTGCTCCGCGCCAGCTTGGAGAATCCCGATTCGCAGTCGCCCGCCCGGGCCAATCGCGTCGATCTGATCGGCTGCGACGAGCGCTTCTGGCAGTTGGGCTCCGGCGGACCGACGCGGCAGCCCGGGCCGCGGGAGATCGTGCTCAATCGGCCGCTGGCCGAGCAGCTCGGCGTGCGCGCCGGCGACACGGTCCTGCTCCGCCTGCCCCGGCTCGACGCCATTCCGGCCGACAGTCCGCTGGGCAAGAAGCGTGAAACGGTGGTCACGCAGCGGCTGACGGTTTCCGAAGTGATTCCCGCCGAGGGGCTTGGGCGGTTCGGACTTCGCCCCACGCAGCACCTGGCACACAACGCCTACGTGCCGCTGGAGTGGCTTGCCGAGCGATTGGATCAGCCCGGCCGGGCGAATGCGATCCTGGCGGCCGCAGCGGAAGACAGTCCGGCACTACAGGAAGACGGCCGTTCGATGTACGTCCGCGCAGCCCCGAAGAACGGCTCATGGCTCGAGTTGTTGCTACGGCCGACGCCCGCCGATTATGGGCTAACGATCGAGAGAACGCCCCGCGGCTATATAAACATCACGTCCGACCGCATGATACTGTCGTCGGCGGTGGAGACGGAGATCGTCAAGGCGTTAAGTACTCCGCACGCTCCGCGTGCGGGCGACAAAGCGTTCAGTACTCCGCACGCTCCGCGTGCGGGCGGCAAGGGGACAGTCCCATTTTCGTCGGACGAAAATCGGGACAGTCCCCCAGTTATTCCGATGATTCAGCCCGCGTTCACCTACCTGACCAATACGCTGGCCATCGACGGCCGCGAGGTTCCCTACTCGACGATCACGGCGATTGATTTTGCCGACCGGCCGCCGCTGGGCCCGTTTCTTTCCCCCGAAGGCAAGCCGCTGCCGCCGCTTGGACCCGACGAGATCGCCCTGAACTCCTGGGCGGCCGGCGACCTGCACGCCAAGGTCGGCGACACGGTTCGCGTCTCGTATTTTGAGCCGGAGAGCATCGAGGGGCGAGTGCGCGAGAAGACCGCCGCATTGCGGCTGGCGGCGATTGTGCAACTCGCCGGCGCGGCCGGCGACCGCTCGTTGAAGCCCACGGTCAAAGGCATGACCGATGAGGTAACGATGTCCGACTGGGACCCGCCCTTCCCGTTCGACGCCAAGCGAATTCGTCCTGTCGACGAGAAATACTGGGACCGTTACGGGCCGACGCCCAAAGCATTCGTGTCGCTGGCCACGGGCCGCCGGCTGTGGGGCAGCCGCTTAGGGCAGACCACATCGATCCGCGTTGGGTCCGCCCAAGCTACTGTAGGAGGCGACTCCAGTCGCCGATCGGCCACGACGCAAGAGACGATCGGCGACTGGAGTCGCCTCCTACAAGAAAGGCTCGATCCGGCCGCGATGGGCTTCGTCTTCGAGCCGGTCAAGCGGCAGGCGTTGGCCGCCTCGGCCGGCACCACGCCGTTTGGCGTGCTGTTTCTCTCGTTCAGCTTCTTCATTATCGCCGCAGCCGTGATGTTGGTGGCGCTGCTGTTCCGGCTGGGAATTGAGCAGCGAGCCCGCCAGATCGGCACGCTGATGGCCGTCGGCTGGCCGCGCCGGAAGGTCGGCCGGCTGCTGCTGGGCGAAGGGGTGGCCGTGGCCGCCCTCGGCAGCCTGTTGGGCGTGCCGGCGGGCATCGGCTACGCCGCACTGATGCTCTGGGGACTGCGCACTTGGTGGCTGGCGGCCGTGGTCACGCCCTTTCTTCGGCTCTATGTGACGCCGGCCAGCCTGGCGATCGGCTCGATCAGCGGACTGCTCATTGCACTGGCCGCCATCTGGCTGTCGGTGCGAAGGATCGGGCGCGTTTCTCCTCGCCGCTTGCTGGCCGGCCAAGCCTCGCAGGATAGCCCGTGGATCGGCGACCGGCGGCGCTACGCCCGGGAAGCGGGCTGGGTCCAGTGGATGCTGGTTATGTTGACGATCGCGCCGACGGTGGGCGTGTTGGTGAGACGAATCGGCGACGAGTTTCAGGCCGGCGCGTTCTTTGCCGCGGGCGGCATCGCGCTGGTGGCGCTGTTGACGTTGATATGGATTCGTCTGCGGGCCGGCATGACGGGGCCGGCCGTGGCGGTCGGAGGCGGCAACCTCGCGCGGATGGCGCTGCGCAACGCCGCGCGGAATCCGGGCCGGAGCACACTCACCATCGGCCTGGTCGCCGCGGCGTGCTTCCTCATCGTGGCGGTCAGCGCTTTCCGCGTTGATCCGGCCCAGCAGACGCCCACGCTGGCCGGCGGCAACGGCGGTTTTGCCCTGGTTGCCGAGAGCGATCAGCCGATATTGCATGACCTGAACTCGGCCGAAGGCCGCCGCGCGTTGGGCTTCTCCCCGCAAGATGAAAATGTGTTGGCCGGCAGCACGATCATCGCCCTGCGGGTCAAGCCGGGCGACGATGCGAGTTGCCTGAACCTGTATCGGTCGCGGCAGCCCCGCGTGCTCGGCCTGCCGCGGAAGTTCATCGACCGCGGCGGCTTCGCCTGGGCCGACAAGCCGAGCGACTGCGCCAATCCCTGGCTGCTACTGGAGGAGAACGTAGGCGGCACTGCGGTGATCCTGGAGAAGAACACGGCCAACTACGCGCTAAACCTCTGGGGTGGTCTGGGCCAAACGCTCGATCTCAACGACGCCCGCGGCGAGCCGCTGCGGTTGCAGGTGGCCGCCCTGTTGGCCGACAGCATCTTCCAAGGCGACTTGTTAATCTCCGAGCGGGCTTTCCTGAAACACTTCCCCGAGACCAACGGCTACCGGTTCTTCCTCGTCGAAACTCCGCCCGGCCGGGAGGCGGCCGTTCGCCAGGCCCTCGAGCGGAACCTGGGCGATTACGGCTTCGCCGCCGAAACCACCGGGCAGCGGCTGGCCGATTTCTTGACGGTGCAGAACACGTACCTGTCCACGTTCCAGAGCCTCGGCGGGCTGGGACTTCTCTTGGGCACCTTCGGGCTGGCCGCCGTGCAATTGCGCAGCATGTTGGAGCGCCGCGGCGAACTGGCCCTGTTGCGGGCGACCGGCTTTCGGCGTCGCACGTTAGCGCGACTCGTCCTGCTGGAGAACGCCGCTCTGCTGGTGGCCGGACTTGTGGTCGGCCTCGTGGCGGCATTGTTGGCAGTGCTACCGCACGTGCTGGGCCGCGGGGCATCGATCCCCTGGGCGTCGCTCGCGCTGACGCTGGCCGCCGTGCTGGTGGTGGGGTTGGCCGCGGGCTCTCTGGCCGTCCGTTCGGTCCTCCGCACCCCGCTGTTGCCGGCCCTCCGCGAAGAACGGTAGTAGTATTCCGTCGCGGTGAACCAACATGGCCCGCACGGCGTAATTCCAAATAATGGGCGGGGCCGCAACGAATGGAATTGTAGCAATAGGCCGATCGCAGGGGGTAAGGAGGATAACCCAATGCTGGTCCTTAGCCGGAAGCGTGGAGAGGCCATTGTGATTGCCGGGAACATCGAGGTAACGGTCCTCGAAGTCCGCGGCGAGCGGGTGAAACTCGGTATCCGCAGCCCGGCCGAAGTGCCGATCCATCGCCAGGAAGTCTACCGGAAGATCACCTTCCCCGCTCCGCCCCAAACCACTCGATCTGCTGTCGCGGGCAATACGTAAAGCCCCGTTGGGCGCAATGCGGCTCCAGCCACAGAGCCTTCTCGGCTAAGTTCTTGGCGTCGTTGCCCTGCGGCATCAGCATCACCCGGGTGCGCTCAATCTCCGGCAACTCCGCCAAATACTCTTCCACTTCGCGGCAGTCCTCCGGGCGGTCGACGACGAACTTCAGTTGGCAGTCGTATTGCGCCAGCAACCGGCGGATCACCTCCGGCGCGTGCCGGCTGATCGTGTGCCGCCACGTCCACCGCGCGTCCCAATCGGGCGGCGGGGTCGAGTTCGACAGTTTCGGGCTGATCGACATCAAGTCGCACGCCACCGGCAAGTAGAGCGTGCCCGAGGTCTCGATCGTGATGTGCCAGCCATCGTCGCGGAGCCGGCAACAAAGGGGGATCAACTCGGCGAAGAGCATCGGCTCGCCGCCGGTTAGCACGATATGCCGCACTTCACCAAACATAAAGCCGCGACCGGTGGTCGCGCCCCGTTCCGCGACCACCGGTCGCGGCTTTAAGTTGGACGCACTTAGGAAGAGGGGCGGCTCCGACTGTCGCAGCCGGTCGATGCGGACGAGGATCTCGTCGACCGAAAGGTCCTCGCCCTCGGGCGTCCACGAGGCATACGGCGTATCGCAGAATCGGCAGCGGAGGTTGCACCCGCTGGCGCGCACGAAAACGCTCTCCACGCCGGTCAGGCGCCCTTCTCCCTGGATCGAACGGAAGATTTCGGCGATACGCATCTATCCACAATACTCCAGCGGATCCACGAGCCCCGCCTCGGCGAATCCCTTGCGTCGCAACAAGCAGGCGTCGCAACGGCCGCAACTGACTCCGTTGGGGTCGGGATCGTAGCAACTATGCGTCAGACTGTAGTCTACACCAAGGCCGGTCCCGCGGCGAATGATCTCCGCCTTGGACCAGTGGATCAGCGGTGCATGGATGGCGAACTTCAGCCGGCCTTCCACGCCCGCCTTGGTGGCCAACTTGGCCAGCGTGGCGAAGGCGGCGATGTATTCGGGCCGGCAATCGGGATAGCCGCTGTAGTCGACGGCGTTGACGCCCAGGAAAATGTCGGCCGCGCCCACCGTTTCCGCGTAGGCCAGGGCCAGCGACAGCAGCACCGTGTTCCGCGCCGGCACGTAGGTCGCGGGGATGCCGTGCGACATGGCCTCGGCGTCGCGGTCCTTGGGCACGTCGATGGCGTCGGTCAGGGCGCTGCCGCCGAACTGCGACAAATCGACCGACAGCACCACGTGCCGCCTCATGCCCAGCGATTGGGCCACCCGGCGGGCGGACGTCAATTCAAAGCGGTGCCGCTGGCCGTAATCGACCGACAGCGCGTACAGGGTGAATCCCTGCTGCCGGGCGATGGCCGCGGCGGTGGCCGAGTCGAGCCCCCCGGATAGGAGGATCACCGCCGGTTTGTCGGGTTGTTCGATCAACTTTGCTCTCCTGTCAGGCAGCCGCCGCAGCGGCGGCCCCCTATCCGCGAGCCCTTTATCATGCCACAATGACTCGCTGGAGAAAAGGAGCCGGGAAGTGGACGATGCCTTTCGCAAGGTCCTCGAAACCTTCGACAATCAATATCCCAACCGCGACTACACGATCCAGATCGTCTGTCCGGAGTTCACTTCGGTCTGTCCGAAGACGGGCCAGCCGGACTTCGGCGTCCTGACGATCACCTATGTTCCCGCGGCCAAGTGCGTCGAGTTGAAGAGCTTGAAGTTCTATCTGCACCAGTTTCGCAACGAGGGCATCTTCTACGAAAACGCAACCAATCGGATTCTCGACGACCTGGTCTCGGTTTTGCAACCGCGGCAGATGACGCTCGCCGCCGCCTTTACCCCGCGGGGTGGAATCACCACCACGGTTACGGCGACTTTCGAGCAGCGGATGACAACGCCAATGACGAAGCAGGAAGCACGAATGACGAAGCACGAATGACGAAGTTCGAATGACGAAGCACGAATGACGAATGACGAAATTTGTGCTTCTTTCGTCATTCGTCATTCGGGCTTCGTCATTCCCCCCTGACCTCTGACCCCTGAACCCTCTGTCCTCTCATGCCCGAACCACCTCGCGTAATACTCTCCGGATTTGCCGACGAAGCCGCGCCGCAGAAGACGGTCGTGCAGCAGTTTGCCGCCTTCGCCGCCCTGGGACTGCAATACTACAGCCTGCGCTTCATCGACGTCGGCACGGGCATCAAGAACGTGATGAAACTCACGCTGGCGGAAATCCAGAAGGTCCGCCATCTGCAAGACCAGTTCGGGCTGAACGTTTCGTCGATCGGCTCGCCGGTGGGCAAGGTGAAATTGGACGACGCCGACGACGGCACAAAGAACGTCTACATCCCGTTCAAAAAATACCTTGCCCGGGAGGTGAAAAAGGCTTGCGAGTTGGCCCATGCCTTCGAGGCCAAGCTGATTCGCGGGTTTTCCTTCTATCCGCCCAAGGGCGCCGATCCGGAGGACTACCTGCCGCAGGCCGTCGACCAGTTGGGCCAGATCGCCGAGGCCTGCCATCGCGCCGATCTGACCTACGGCCTGGAGGTCGAGGCGAACCTGGTTGGCCGCAACGGCGAGTTGTTGGCGGAGATTCACCGGCAGGTGAACCACCCGGGCATGGTGTTGATTTTCGACGCGGCGAACATCCTGGTGCAGGGCTACTCGCCGGCGGAATTGTTCCAACAGTACCTGGCGATGAAGCCCGGCCTGGGCTGGATGCACATCAAGGACTATCGCTGCCTGAGGGAAAAGGGGACGGCCGCCGTTTCCCCGCCCGCGAAAGGCGGCCACGTGGACGAGGAAGCCCTGGCCGAGTTTGTGCCGGCCGACATCGGCGACGCCGCCCACGAGACCATCATGCGCGATTTCAGCCGCATCCTGCCGGCGGTGGAGCGCAAGCTGCGCCGCCGCGGCATCCCCGGCGTGTTCCTGGACCTGGAGCCGCACCTGAAGGGCGGCGGCCAGTTCGGCGGCTTTAGCGGCCCGGACGGCATGGGCGTGGCGCTGCGCGGCCTGTGCCGCGTGCTCGACTACGTGGGCATCGACTACCACCTCCGCGACTTCGCCGACATTCAAGCCGCCCGCGGATTCTGACCCTATCGCTGGTTCAGGATGCGGCAAGACGCCTGGGCCGCAAGAAATAAAAAGGGGGCCTTTGACGCGCCACCACTCAGGATGGCTGATCGGGCAGTAAGGGCAAGGTAACCGTCCGACCAAAATTCGTCAGAGGCCCCACGGGCCAATTCCTCAATTCGGTGGCGAACAGTTCGTTCGCGCCTTGCCTTAGTGCATTCGGCGCGCCATATCGGGGCTGTGCCGCCCGTCGGTCGCAAAAATCGCCATAAGGGGTTGCAAAACAACATGTTATGGCGAATTTGCTAGCTCCAGGCGGCATGGGTTGGCGCCAACCCGTCAACGGACCGGTGTATCATTCCGCCGCACCCACCGTAGCCGCACGCTACAACGCGGCCGAAAATCCCGTATACTACCGCCATGCTCCCTCGTAATGCCAATCGCGTGGTGCTTATGATAAACCCGAAGGCCGGGCCAAAGGCCTCGCGGCCGCGGGCCGAACGGCTGGCCGAACTGCTTTGCCACCAGGGATTGCCGACCGAGGTCTTCACCGACCTGGACGCGGCCACGGCCCAGGCCAACCGCCTGCACGCCGAGGGCTCGTTGCGGACGTTGGTGGCGGCCGGCGGCGATGGGACGGCCGCCGATGTGGTCAACCGCACCGTCGACGGCCTGCCCATCACCTTGCTCGCGGCCGGCAACTCCAACCTGTTGGCGAAATACTATGGCCTTAGCAAAGACCCGGAAATCCTCTGCCAAACGATCATCGACGGCCATATCGCCCGGGTGGATGCCGGCCTGGCAGGCGACCGGATATTCCTGCTGATGGCCAGTTGCGGGTTCGACGCCGACGTCGTCCACCGCATCCACGAGCAGCGGACCGGCCACATCAACTTACTGACTTACCTCAACCACGTCGCCAGGGCGATTTGGAGTTATCAATTTCCAGAAATCCGGGTACACTGGGATGTCGGCGACGGCGTCGAGGCCGATGCCCCGTGGTCGGCAAGGTGGCTGTTTGTCTTCAATCAGCCTTGTTACGGCGGCGGATTTCGCATCGCGCCCCATGCGGACGGCACGGACGGGCTGTTGGACGTGTGCGGATTCCCTCGTGGCGGCCTTTGCCCCGGCCTGTGGCTGGCCACGATGATACTGGCCCGCCAGCATCATCGCCTGACCGAGTGGACGACGCGCCGCGTGCGTCGCGTGCGGATCACCGCGGAAGGAAAGGTGCCCTATCAACTCGATGGCGACCCTGGCGGGTTCCTGCCGGTGGAAATCGAGATGTTGCCCGGGCGATTGACGCTGGTTGTGCCGAAACGTGATTGACGAAACACAATGCGAAACCGCAAGCGGCTTCCGGGGGCAGTCACACCGATGAACGAGAATCCCGCCACCATCGGCCCGTATCGTTGCGGCTGCGGCCAGCCGCTGCTGCTGATCGCCGGCCCGTGCGTGCTGGAAAGCGAAGAGTTGGCCGTGTCGATCGCCGAGCGGCTGAAGCAGATTGTCGCCGGCCTGCCCGTGCAATTGGTCTTCAAGGCGTCGTTCGACAAGGCCAACCGGACCAGCGTCGAGTCGTATCGCGGCCCGGGGTTGCCGCGGGGCTTGGAGATGTTGCGGCGGGTGAAGGAAGCCACCGGGCTGCCCGTGACCACCGACATCCACGAGCCACGTCAGGCGGCGGCGGCGGGCGAGGTCTGCGAGTTGCTGCAGATCCCCGCCTTCCTCGCCCGGCAAACCGACCTGCTGCTGGCGGCGGCGGCCACCGGCCGGGCGGTCCATGCCAAGAAGGGCCAGTTCCTCGCCCCTTGGGACATGCAGCACGTGGTCAACAAGCTTGCGGCGGGCGGCTGCCGGAACATCCTGCTCGGCGAGCGCGGCACTTTTTTCGGCTACGGTCGATTGGTCAACGACCTGCGCGCCATACCGCAGATGCAGGCCCTCGGCGTGCCGGTGATCTTCGACGCCACGCACAGCGTACAAGAACCTGGCGGATTGGGCGCGGCCACCGGCGGCAACCGGGCGATGATCGAACCGTTGGCCCGGGCGGCCACGGCCGTCGGCGCCGACGGGCTGTTCTTCGAGACCCATCCGAACCCCGACGCCGCGGCCAGCGACGGCCCGAACATGGTACCGCTCGACCAGTTCGCCGCCCTGCTCGGCCGGCTGCTGACGATTCGCCGCGCGGTGGAGGAGATCGGCGGCCCGTGAAAATGAAGGAAATGCAAATTGAAAAATGGGAATGTTGAAACGGTAAGGATGGTAAAAAACCACGCCCGTTTACGGGCGTTCCCGCGCAGCGGTATTAGGCCCGGCGTTTACGCCGGGTTAGCAGAACCATTCAATTCTGTTGTTGTTTTTCCTTCCTTGTCACCCGGCGTAAACGCCGGGCCTAAACCGCCTTCGGCGGAAAGGGCCGTAAACGGCCCTCACGATCTCCTTGCCACACCTGAGGCGGTTTGTGAGGAGTCTACAGCTTGGCGGCCAGTTCGCAATTTGCATTTTTCAATTTACACTTTTCAATTTGCAATCATTCTTCTCTTACTGGCCGGCTGCCATCGCGCCTCCGATCCCACGACCTCCTCGTCTCCCGGCGGTCCCAACGCCGCCGCCACGTCGAGCCAGTACCGCGAGGAGTTGCTCACCTACGCCATCGACAATCTCAACCGCATCGAAGAGTTCAGCTCCAGCGACGTGCTAGAGCAGATTCTCCAGCGGTTGAATCCGCGGAACGGGCCGCAACAGCAAGAGATCGCCGGCAAAGGCGATGCGTTGCTGAGCGCGTGGCCCGAGCCTGAGATGCAGCGGCAGATCGTCGATCGGCTGAAACAGTGGATTCGCACGCAGCAACCGCCGGCCGAGTGGAAACTCGATCCGATGGTTGCCGCGCTGCCCAAAGAGTTGGCGGCCCTGCCGCTGGTCCGGGGCCTCGACAAGATGGAGTTTTGCCGTTTCGACGGCTACGCGTTGCAGGAAGCCGTCTGGACGCGGGACGTGTCGCAATGGGCCCGCGGCGATACGCTGGACGACCTGGAGCGGGCCAGGAGCCTCTTCGACTGGACGGTGCGCAATATCCAACTCGAAGCGGAAACGCCCGGCTGGATACCGCAGTTTCCCTGGGAAACGCTGTTGTTTGGCCGGGGCACGGCGACCGAGCGGGCGTGGGTCTTCATCCTCTTGGCCCGCCAGCAGGGCATCGACGCGGCACTGCTGGCGCTGCCGGGTGAGCGCGGGCTGCGCCCCTGGTGCGTCGCCGTATTGATCGAGAGCAACGCCTATCTCTTCGATCCGGCCCTCGGCCTGCCGATCCCGGCACCCAACGGCGTGACGCGCGACGGCGCGGGCCAATTGGTCGTCCAGCCGGCCACGCTGGCCCAGGTGGCGGCCGACGACGGCCTGCTGCGCCGTCTGGATGCCGATGAGAAACACCCCTACCGCGTTGAATCGTCCGAATTGAAGCATGTGGTCGTGCTGCTGGAGGCCTCGCCCACCTATCTGGCGCGGCGGATGCAGTTGGTCGAATCGCGGCTGGCCGGGCCGCAGAAAATGGTCCTCGCCGCCGCTCCCACCGCGCAGGCCGCGCATTGGAAGGCGGCCAAGCTGACCGACGTGCAGCTTTGGCTCCAGCCGTTCGCGACCATCCAGCGGCGGTCGCACCTGACTTGGGAAGACACACAGATGCGGCTGCTCTCCTTGCTGCCGTTCTACATGGTGTACGAAGATCGTTCGACATCGCAAGGAAAGCAGCAAGATCCGCAGGCGCCGCGACAGCAGAAGATTCAAGCCGCCCCGCTCGGCAAGGGACGGATGCTCTATCTGAAGGGCCGGTTCGTCGGCCAGGACGGCGCCAACCAGTATTTCCAACTCGCCCGGCCTTCCAACGAGGAACTGGCCGCCATCCAGCGAGTTCTCGTCGAGGAGACCCGGCGGGCGGCGGAGCAAGCCATTCAGAATCTATCGCCCGAAGAGAGAAATGCCGTCGAGAGTCAAATCGAAGCCAAGGCGGCGTATCTGGCTCGCGCGCAAATGGAGTTCTTCCTCCAGGCCAAACAGGCCGCCAGCTATTGGTCGGGCCTGATCGCGTATCAGCGTGGCAACTACTCGGCGGCCGGCGACTACTTCCGCAAACGCACCTTGGAAGCGGCGCCCAACACCCCGTGGAGACACGGCGCCCTGTACAATCTGGCCCGCACCTACGAGGCCGCCGGCGACACCCAGCGGGCCATCCTCCAGTACCAGTCCGACGCCTCCTCCCCCGGCTACCAAGGTGATCTGCTGCGGGCGAAGTGGCTGTGGGAGGCGAAGGTTGGGGGGAAGGGGAAGGGCGGAGGGGGATGAATTCCGCGACGCTTGTAGGAGGCGACTCTTGTCACCGCTAATGCTAGTGGTAAACGTCTTTTCGGTGTCGGATGCGGATGATCTGAAGGGCGCGGCGGCCTTTCGTAACTTCATATACGACGCGATAGTCGCCCACGCGGATGCGATAGGTATGCTCGCTGCCTTTGAGCTTGCGATATCCGGAAGGAAATGGATCTTTTGCCAGGTGAGCCACGGCCTCAGTAACGCGTGGGACGACGGACCGATCAAGTCGCTTTAATTCCTTGGCGGCTGAAGCTTTCCAGTCAATCTTGTAGGTGTCCATCCCGCTTCAACTCCGCCATGAGTTGCTCGTGAGAGATCGTGGGCTCATCCTTGCGTTCGGCGGCGACGGCCAAGTCTTCGAGGTCTTCCAGCAGTTCCTCGTACTCCGCCAAAGGGAGTATGACGGCCTTTTTGTTGCCATCGCCATCGGTTACAAACTCCGGATGAAACGGCTGCTGCACACTCATGGGACAACCCTCGTTGGTTTCGCGTCCGACCGTTCTTCCTGTTCCTTTCCCCACTATAGTGGAGATCATCCGAGGCCGTCAACACTGACCCACCATTATTGGGGGGTGTCGCGTTGCTTCCGGCTAGCCCTTGTCGCCCCGGGCTGCCGATGGTAAACTAACGAGTTTGACAGATTCCAGGCCGATAGAATTAGGTATGCGAGGACGGGTTATGAAGGACAACATCCACCCCAAATATGTCGTGACCAAGGTGACCTGCGGCTGCGGAAACGCCTTCACCACCCGGAGCACGCTGCCGGAACTAAAGGTCGATATCTGCAACGCCTGCCACCCCTTCTACACGGGCAAGCTGAAATACGTGGACACGGCGGGCCGGATCGAGAAGTTCCAGAAGAAGTTCGCCGCCAGCGGCTACGCCAATTTGGCCCTCGGCAAGAAGGCGGCAGCCCAGCCCGAGGCCGCCGAGGCGACACAGTAGTGCCGTCATGCCCAATCCGCTCGACGAAAAGCTCAGCCGCTTTGAGGAGTTGGAGCGCCAACTCGTCGATCCGGACGTGCTATCGAATTCCTCCCGGCTTACGGCCGTCTACCGCGAGCACGGCTCGCTGGCCAAGCTGGCCAACAAGTACCGCCGCTTCAAGCATCTCAACGAACAGATCCGCGAAGCGCTGGAGATGGCCGGGGGTTCCGACCCCGACATGCGCGAACTGGCCGAGGCCGAACTGCCGCAGTTGAAGGCCGAGCGCGAGACCTACTGGAACGACCTGTTGGACATGACCATCGGCGGCGAGGACGCCAACCGCACAAGCTGCGTGCTGGAAATCCGCGCCGGCACCGGCGGCGAAGAGGCGGCCCTGTTCGCCCGCGACCTCTACGGAATGTACCGGCACTACGCCGAGGACCAGCGCTGGAAGGTGGAAATCCTCGACATGTCGCCCACCGAACTGGGCGGCTTCAAGGAAGTCATCCTCGGCGTCGAGGGCGAGGGCGTCTTCCGCAAGCTGCAATACGAGAGCGGCGGGCATCGCGTGCAGCGCGTGCCGGAAACCGAGGCCAAGGGCCGCATCCACACCTCCGCCGCCACCGTGGCCGTCATGGCCGAGCCCGAGGACGTCGAAATCGACCTCAAGCCCGACGACTATCGCAAGGACATCTTCCATGCCAGCGGCCCCGGCGGGCAGCACGTCAACAAAACCGCCTCGGCCATCCGCCTGACCCACTACGAGACCAACATCGTCGTCTCCTGCCAGGACGAAAAGAGCCAGCACAAGAACTTCGCCAAGGCCCTGCGCGTGCTCAAGACCCGGCTCTACGAGGCCAAGCGGGCGGAGGAACACAAGAAGCGGTCCGACGAGCGGAAGAGCAAAATCGGCTCCGGCGACCGCAGCCAGCGCATCCGCACCTACAACTTCTCCGAAAACCGCGTCACCGATCACCGCATCAACCTCACGCTCTACAAGCTCGACAGCATCCTGGCCGGCAACATGGATCCGCTGTTGGACGCGCTGATGGAATACGAGCGCCAGGAACAACGGGCCACGTTTGGAACGATCGACTAATCTCCAATCCCTAATTCCTCTCCCATGTCCACCTCCGAGCCCTGGACCATCGGCCGGCTGTTGCAGTGGACGGTCGATTATCTCAAGGGCCACGCCTCGGAGAGCCCCCGGCTGGATGCGGAGGTGTTGCTGGCCGAGGCGCTCGGCTGCCAACGGATCGAGCTGTACACGCGGTTCGACGAGACGCCCAGCGATGCGATGCGCACGGCGTTCCGCGAGTTGGTCCGCCGCCGGTCGGAAGGCACGCCGGTGGCCTATCTGGTCGGCCGCCGCGAGTTCTACTCGCTCTCGTTTCGCGTTACGCCCGACGTGCTGATCCCCCGGCCGGAAACGGAGCTTTTGGTCGTGGCCGCGCTCGATCTGGCCAAGACGAAGGGGGAAAAACGAGGGCTGGGCACTTCAGTGCCCCGTGAAGTGCCCAATGAAGTTGCCAACGACGAGGATTCAGGGTTCAGGGTTCAGGCTTCAGATTCGCTAAGTTCCAAATCCCCAATCTCAAAACAACAACTCGCCATCGCCGACGTCGGCACCGGCAGCGGCATTATCGCCGTGTGTCTGGCCAAGCATCTGCCGCACTGCCGCGTGACGGCGATCGACGTCAGCCGCGCGGCGTTGGACGTGGCCGCCGGCAACGCCAAGCAGCACAGCGTTGCCGACCGGATCGAGTTCATCGAGAGCGACCTGTTCGCGGCCGTGCCGCCCGAGCGGCGGTTCGACTTCATTGTCAGCAACCCGCCGTACGTTGCCGAAGCGGAAATGCAGCGGCTGGCCCCCGACGTGCGAAGGTTCGAGCCGCGCGTGGCGTTGTTGGCCGGGCCGCGCGGCACGGAAGTGATCGAGTCGCTGATTCCGCAGGCGGCCGAGCGCCTGCTGCCCGGTGGGCACTTGCTGCTGGAAATCAGCCCCATGATCCACGACGCCGTGCGCCGCATGCTGGAGTCCGACTCCCGCTTCCACCTCGGCCCGACGATCAAGGACCTGGCCCGCCTGCCGCGGGTGGTCCAGGCGCGGAGAGAATAGACTCTTCGGGACGGGGTGTGTTGGTCCACCGAGGGTGCATTTCAGCTTTTGCGAATTTCGGCGGGTAGTTTGGAGAGCTTGGGGCGGCGGATGAACGCGCATCCGGGGCGGTTGTGAAGGTACTTGCTCAGCCGGTCGTCGTCGCTCAGC
>Ga0315287_10001642_pt1 | contig 20830 bp, 18 predicted proteins | sample YL17G11_0_MG_FD_205037 | JGI IMG/M metagenome (GOLD analysis project Ga0315287, IMG submission 205037) | Sediment microbial communities from Yellowstone Lake, YNP, Wyoming, USA - YL17G11_0 | ecosystem: Environmental > Aquatic > Freshwater > Lake > Sediment | place: USA: Wyoming | collected...
GTGCGCCTGTACGTGATCAAGAAGGACGGCCGCAGAGAGGCCTTCGCGCGGGCGAAGATCGTCGCCGGAATGACAAAGGCGTGCGAGAAGCGGCCCGTCAGTCACGAGGCGATCGAGCAGGCGGCGGATGAGATCGAGCGGCGGGTGCGAGACGAGTTGATGGAGGAGGTGCCGGTGAGCCGGATCGGCGCGCGGGTGATGGAGCGGCTGCGCGAGATGGACAGCGTGGCCTATGTGCGGTTCGCCTCGGTGTATAAGGAGTTTCGGGACGCGCACTCCTTCGTGAAGGAAGTCGAGGGGCTGTCCCGAACCGGGCGAGGCGCGACGAGTGTCAGGCAGAGCACATCATTATTCGAGGCGGAAGAAGAACAGGAATGACAGCCCAGCAAGACCCAGCCCATGTCGCAAGCCTGCCGACGGACCTGCCCCTGCCGGAGCTGACCGCGAACGCGCTCACGGTGCTGCAGAAGCGATACCTGGCGAAGAGCGAGGAGGGCCTCCCCAGCGAGGAGCCGTGGGAGATGTTCTGGCGGGTGGCGCGGGATGTGGCGCGCTCCAGCCAGCGCTATGACCCCGCGGCAGACCTGGAGGCCGAGGCGCGCGCGTTCTACCGCATCATGGCGAACCTGGAGTTCCTGCCCAACTCCCCGACGCTGATGAATGCGGGCCGGGAACTACAGCAGCTCTCCGCCTGTTTCGTGCTGCCGGTCGAGGACTCGATGGAGTCCATCTTCGACGCCATCAAGAGCACCGCGCTGATCCACAAGTCGGGCGGAGGCACGGGGTTCTCGTTCTCCCGGCTGCGCCCGGCGGGAGACATCGTGCAGGCCACCGGCGGCATCGCCTCCGGGCCGCTCTCTTTCATGCGGGTGTTCAACGCGGCCACGGAGGCGGTGAAGCAGGGTGGGACGCGGCGCGGCGCGAACATGGCGATCCTCCGGGTGGACCATCCCGATATCCTGGCTTTCATCTCCTCCAAGCGTGACACCACGGCGCTCACCAACTTCAACATCTCCGTGGGCGTGACGGAGGAGTTCATGCGCGCGGTGGAGGCGGACGTGGAGTACGATCTGGTCAACCCGCGCACCAAGAAGGTGGTAAAGCGGCTGCGGGCGCGGGAGGTCTTCGACCTGGTCGTGGAGGGCGCGTGGGCGACGGGCGAGCCGGGGATCGTGTTTCTGGATCGCCTCAACGCCGACAACCCAACCCCGGAGCTGGGCGAGATCGAGTCCACCAATCCGTGTGGCGAGCAGCCGCTCCTCCCCTACGAGGCCTGCAACCTCGGCTCCCTCAACCTCGCCAAGTTCATCACGGACGACCTGCCGCCCGCAGTGGATTTCGCGCGCCTCGGCGACGTGATAGACGTCGCGGTGCGGTTCCTAGACAACGTGATTGACGTGAACCACTACCCGCTCGACCAGATCCGCGAGCTGGCCCACGCCAACCGGAAGATCGGCCTGGGAGTGATGGGCTTCGCGGATCTGCTGATCCGCCTCGGCCTCCCCTACAACTCCGAGGAGGGACTGGCCCTGGCGCGGCGGGTGATGCAATTCGTGCAGGAGCGCGGCCACGCGGCCTCGGCGGCGCTGGCGCGCGAGCGCGGGGCCTTCCCGAACTACCAACGGAGTGTGTTCGCGAAGACCGGCGAGAAACTGCGCAACGCCACCGTCACCACCATCGCGCCGACGGGCACGCTTTCGATTATCGCGGGGTGCTCCTCCGGGGTGGAGCCGCTGTTCGCGGTGGTGTTCACGCGGCGGATTCTGGACGGGCAGCAGTTGCTGGAGATCCACCCGCGCTTCGAGCAGGTGGCGCACCAGCGCGGCTTCTATTCCAAGTGGCTGATGGAGGAGATCGGGCGACACAAGTCGCTGGCCGACATCGAGGAGATCCCGGCCGACGTGCGGCGCGTGTTCGTGACGGCCTATGACATTGATCCGGACTGGCACATCCGGATGCAGGCCCAGTTTCAGCGTTTCACGGACAACGCGGTGTCCAAGACCGTGAACTTCCGCGAGGAGGCGACGCAGGAGGGCATCCGCGAGGTGTACATGCTGGCCTACCGACTCGGGTGCAAGGGCGTGACGGTGTATCGCGACGGCTCCCGCGACGCCCAGGTGTTGACCACGGGGGCGAGCGGCAGAGCCTCGGGATTAGCCAAGCCGGCGGCGTCTTCTATGCCGGCGGTGGCCCCGATGACTATCTCCCCACGTGATCGGCCCACCCTGACCAAGGGGACGACGGAGAAGGTGGCCACGGGCTGCGGCAAGCTGTTTATCACTATCAACGAGGACGACCACGGCCTGTGCGAGGTGTTCACCACCATGGGCAAGTCGGGCGGATGCACGGCCTCGCAGTCCGAGGCCATCGCCCGCATGATCTCCACCGCGCTGCGGTCGGGGATTGACCCGAAGACCGTCGCCGAGCAGCTCAAGGGGATTCGCTGCCCGATGCCGTCGTGGGATCGTGGTACGGTGACCTTATCTTGCGCGGACGCCATCGGCAAGTCCATCGAGCGCTATCTCTCCATCGCCGGGAAGAACGGCGACGCGCACAAGAGCTACGAGTTCTCCCACAGCGGCCCGGCAGTGCACACGCTCCCGCAGCCTCAGAATGGAGTGGCCAGCGCCGGCTACAACCCGGAGTGCCCGGAGTGCGGGACGATGCTGGAATTGGCAGAGGGCTGTGTCGTCTGCCGATCCTGCGGGTACTCTCGCTGCGCGTAAGAAAGGATGTTACAAATCGGCGCGAGTGTGGAATAGCACAACTGCGTGCGAACCTTGCCGTCATCATCGGCGGCAACGGGCTACGGGAGCCCCCTCGACTGACTTTGGCCAGCGGTCGAGGGGGCTTTCATCTTTCCCTTGGCAGGCGCGGCCTTCCTACGCTCCCAGCAGTTGCACCGTGACGCGCCGGCGGCGGGGGCCGTCGAATTCGCAGAGGTAAACTCCCTGCCACGTGCCCAACACCAGCCGCCCGTCCTCCACCGGAAGCGTCACCGACAGGCCGACCAGGGTGGCCTTGAGGTGGGCGTCGGAGTTGCCCTCGGAGTGGGCGTACGGCCCCTGCCGCGGGACCATCCGCTCCAGGGCGGCCAGCACGTCGTCCATCACGTCGGGGTCGGCGTGCTCATTCACGGTCAAGCCTGCGGTGGTGTGCGCACTGCCGACCACGGCGAGGCCGCTCTGCAGGTCGCGCTTCGTGACGATCTCCTGCACCTCGCGGGTGATCTCTACACAACAACAACGGGATCGGGTGCTGATCTCGACTGTCTCCATAGCTCCCTCATTCCCCAGGCCTTTCCGTCTCTTCGCCTCCTCGCCTCTTCGCCTCTTCGATGTCGAGGCCGCCCAGGTCTTCGACGACGGCGCGCAGGATCTCGGCGACGCTCCAGGCCTGGGCGATGCAGCCCCGCGGGTGATGGGGCGGATCGCCGTCGAAGATCTCGGAGATCTGTCCCAGGCCGGCCTCGCGCAAGTGTGCGAAGAACGGCTCGATCCAGCGGCGGGCGGTCTGCTGCGCCGCGGCCTTGTCGTCGCTCACCTTCAGGTAGGCGGTGAGGAACGGCCCCAGCAGCCAGGCCCAGACGGTGCCCTGATGATAGGCGCCGTCGCGGGCGAGTTGGTCCCCGCCGTAATGTCCCCGATAGCGCGGATCGTGCGGCGAGAGTGTCCGCAGGCCGTAGGGAGTGAGCAGCTCGCGCTGCACCACCCCCACCACGCATCGCGCCTGGTCTGGAGTGAGCAGTGGGTAGGGCAGAGAGACCGCGATGATCTGATTCGGCCGGAGGGATGCGTCCTCGGGCGCGTCGCCGTCCACGACATCGTTCAGATAGCCCAGCTCCGAGTTCCAGAAGCGCGCGCGGAACTGCTCCGCCACCTCCGTTGCGGGTGGGCCGTCGTGGGTAGCGCCCAAGTCCTCCACGAAGCGCAGGGCGTGGTGCCAGAGCGCGTTGATCTCCACCGCCTTGCCGTGCCGTGGGGTGACCACCCAGTCGCCGACCTTCGCGTCCATCCAGGTGAGCTGCGCGCCCGGCTCTCCCGCGCGCAACAGCCCGTCCGAGTCCACCTCGATACCGTAGCGCGTGCCGCGCACGTGCCAGGCGATGATGTCGCGCAGCGCGGGCAGGAGGCTCTCGAGATATTCACGGTTGCCGGTGTAGTCCAGGTACTTGTGCGCCGCCCAGAACATCCACAGCGTCGCGTCCACGGTGTTGTAGTCCGACTCCGCTCCGGCGTCGGTAATGCGGTTGGGAATCAGGCCCTGACTGACCAGGGAGGCGTGGCTGGTGAGCACCGCCTTTGCCACCTCGAAGCGGCGCGTCACCAACGTCAGCCCTGGCAGGCTGATCATGGTATCGCGACCCCACTCCTCGAACCAGTGATAGCCAGCGATCACTCCCTCCGGGGGCCGCTCGCTCCGGCCCGCTTTGCGAGAGACGAGGAACGCGTCGGTGGCCGACACCAGCGTCGCCAGGTCTTCCGAGGCGCGCTCCCACCCTCGCAGCAGAGACGCGCGACGCCGGCGCTCCTGTTCCACCATCAGCCCCGGGTCGAGTTTCGCGGGCGGGTCAAGGGAGGCGACGAAGTAGCACGTCTCGCCTTGCGCGAACGTGCGGGTGAAGAACCCGGGGCTGTGGAGGTCTTCGTGGCAGTCCAGCCCGCGCGCCTCCTCCTCCGCGTATTCGAAGTTGCGATACCAATCGCCCCAAGGCTCGAAGTACGCGCCGCTGAAGTACAGGTGCAGAGTGGGTCCGTCGGCGCACGGGGTCATCATCACCAGATCACGCGCGCCCGAAATCGCGGCGGCGGTATCGAAGTCGGGGCCCTCACGCATCAGGTGATGGTAGTCTCGGCACGTGACGAGCGGACGGACGATTAGGCTGGCGGCTCCAGGAGAGGAGAGCAGGCGGTAACGCACGAGCACCGCCGGCGTGCCGCGGGCCATGACGATCTGCTTCTCGAGGCGCGTGGGCCGGCTGGGCGGACCGACCTCGTAGACCATGGTCGGGAACGGGTCGAGGCGGAAGTTGAGCAGGTGCTCGTGGCCGCGGGGATGGATCACGCCGGCGTACTGGTTGCAGGAGAGATCGTACTCGACCTCCCGCACCGCCAGCGTCTCCTCCAGCTTGGAGAGCAGAACCATGCGGCGTGTCGGCGGGCGAAGGGCGGAGACGAGGAGCCCGTGATAGCGCCGCGTGTTCGCGCCGATGATGGTAGAGGAAGCGTAGCCGCCGAGACCGTCGGTCTCGAGCCACTCCTTCGTTACGCCGCGCGCGAAGTCGCGGCAGATCTCCGCGCCGAAGCCGATCATGCGGGAGGCTTTCTGTGAACGCAGAGCGAAGCCCTGCCCCGGCTACGTCCCAACGGCCTCGCCCCGGAACCCCCACAGTTCGGCCTCCACCAGCCGCACCTGCACCAGCGTCCCGATCAACGCCGCCTCTCCCGGAAATACCACCTGCTTGTTCTGCCGCGTCTTGCCGGCGAGCAGCCCCTCCCCTTTCTCGGCCGGCCCCTCCACCAGCACCTCGGCGACGCGGCCGAGCTTGGTCGCGTTGTGCTCGCGGGTAATCCGGTTCTGCATTTCAATCAGGCGGTTGAGGCGCGCGATTCTGAGCTCCCGCGGCACCTGGTCAGCGCGCTTCGCGGCGGCGGTGCCGGGGCGCTCGGAATAGGCGAACGTGAAGGCGGCCTCGAAGCCGAGCTCCTGGTAGACGCGCAGGCTCTCCTCGTTATCCCCGTCCGTCTCGCCGGGAAAGCCCACCATGATGTCCGTCGTGATCGCCAGGTCAGGTACGCCCGCGCGTAAGGCCTCCACGGTGGCGCGGTACTCCGCCACGGTGTAGCCGCGGTTCATTTCGCGCAGCAGCTTGTCCGTGCCGGCCTGAATGGGCAGATGAATGTGCTCGCACACCTTCGGCAATCGCATCGCGTCAATCAGTGCCGGAGTGACATCGCGCGGGTGGCAGGTGGTGAAGCGGATTCGCCACAGGTCCTCGATCTCGCTCAGTTGAGAGAGCAGCCCGTCGAACATCGGGCGGTCGCGCAGGTCCTGCCCGTAGGCGAGCACATTCTGCCCGAGTAAGGTCACCTCGCGCGTGCCGCGGTGTACGAGCCTTTCCACCTCCGCGACGATCTGGGACAGCGGCCGGCTGGTCTCCTTGCCCCGCACGTGCGGCACGAGGCAGTAGCTGCAGAAGTTGGTGCACCCCAGGATGATGGGTACAAAGGCCCGAAGCTGCCGCCTCGTCTCCACCTCGCAGCGCATGGTCGCGGGGTCATCGTCGAGGTCGGTGATGACGACGGGCCGCTCGCCGCGCTGCACGCGCGCCACCGCTTCGACGAGATGATGGAAGCAGCGCGTCCCGAGCACGAGGTCAACGTAGGGCGCGCGCTTCACCAGCCGCGCGCCCTGACTCTGGGCCATGCACCCGACCACCGCGAGCACCAGGCGCGGCCTCGCCTCTTTTTCCGCGCGCAAGGCGCCGAGGAGACTGCGCACCTTCTGCTCTGGCTTCTCCCGCACCGAGCAGGTGTTGACCACGATCAGGTCGGCCTCCTGAGGCGCGCGACATTCCTCCCAGCCGGCCTGGTCCAGCATCGCGGCCATCAGCCGGGAGTCGGCTTCGTTCATCTGGCAACCGAAGGTGATGAGGGTGTACTTCATGGGTAGGGGCCGGGGGCCAGAACGGCCTCAGTGAAGGCCGGTTTCGACTCCCTCGGGGATCTCTGTGCCTTTGAGGAAGCGTTCCATGCAGCCGAGGACTTTGCCTTCGGCGTCCACCAGGCCGATCCAGAGGGCGTGCTTAGGCCGCGGGTAGGCGGCCAGGTTCACGGCCACCGCGGCGGGCAGGTCGTCCACTTCGTCCACGGTCGTCCCGGTCAAGCAGACCTTGACCTTGGTCCCGGGCGGCAGGGGTCGGTCCGAACTAAGGCGCAGGAGTTGCTCGCCCTCCCACTTTCGGGGCAATTCCACCCAGATGCGCCGGTCGCCGGCCCGGAATCCTGTCAGAGGCGGCTTCTTATGCCCCGGCCGCCAGTCCAACCCGCGCGGCGTGCGCAACGGCCGCTTCCGCACTGCCTCGGGTTTCACATAGACGCATAGCACGTTCGTGAGCCCGCGCCGCGCCGGGGTCACGGTCTTGCCATCGTACCACATCGCGCAGGAGGAGCCGCCGTCCAGGTTCACCGCATACACCGCGCCCAGCGTCCGCATGGCCTTGGCCAGCTTCGCAAGCGACGTGCCCGCGATGGTGGTCACGAGCAGCAGTTTGTTGTCCCGCGTGATCCCCATGGCGGTGCGCGGCGCGGCCTTCGCGAACACGTGCGGATCGCCGAATCCCTCGCCTCCCGGCATGGGCTTCGCAAAGCCGTTCCACACCAGCAGCGGGCCGGCCGCGAGGGCGGATTGATACTCCCACCAGTCCACGCGGCGGCTGTTTGGGAGACGGATCGCGTCCACGCCGTCGCTCGCGAACGCCAACGCGGTGCCCATGCCGCCGAAGTGGGCGAGCTTGCGCGCGATCACGATATCACCGACGGGGCGGAGGCTGCGCTTGCTGAAGAACGTGCCATTGACGGCGGCCGCGGGGTTGAGGCGAGAGACGAAGCTGGAGAAACTCTCCTGGCGTCCGCCCCCGCCGCAGGCCATCGCGGGGGAGACGACGACGCGGGGATCGTTGAGGTCAACCGTGATCACGTGGACACGCACGCCGGCCGCGGTCCGCGGCGCATAACCCACCGGCGCAGCCGCGCCGGCGCTTGCCAGGAACGAGAAAACCAGCGCGAAAACGAGGGGGCGCCCCGCGCTCTCAATCCAGGATCTTATTTCGGTTCCAGCCAAAGGCCTCCTCGAAGCAGTCGCCGGCGATCATCGTGGCGGAGACGACTTGCCCCTTCTCCAGACACCAGACCTGATCGGGGCCTACGACGATCCCCGGCGGCGGGAACATGTTGGCCTTGGAGCAACTGCGGCAGGTCTCCAGGTAGCCGTGGCTCTCCTTGGCCTTTCCCCGCAACTCCCCTTCACACTGATAGCAGTAGTCGCGCTTCTCCGAGTTGTCGGCCCCGCAGTGCGGGCACTTCATCATGGCCATCTCGCACCGCCTCCCTTCGCGGATTTCACCGATTGGCTCGCGCCGACTTGCTACACCCCAGGCGCCATCGCGACACCGATGTCATCTTCCCCCGAAGTCTGCGTCGCGTCAAGAGTCTGGAAGGTTTTCACAAGGGCGGCCAAACGACAGGCTTACCGCGCCTCCCGGTGGCCGCGATGTGGTATATAGCCCATGAGACATCATCACACCCGTTGCGCCAATCGGGAGGTCGGTCATGCGCGCCTTCACCCGCGCCCTCTTGCTCGCACTGCTGATTCTACTCGCCGCTCACGTCGCGGCCGCGGACGACGCGATTCCGCTCGCGCTCAAGTTCACGCAGGGAGACGTGCTGAACTACGCGATCTCGATCTCGGGCGCGGGCAAGCTCTCCGTGGCGGGGTCCGAGTCCACGGGAATCGGGATCCAGGGAAGCTGCACCTTCTCGCAAACCGCGGTGCAGGTGAACGAGGATGGCAGCGCGGTGCTCGAGACGCTGATGCCGCAGGCCGACTTCACGGTCACCATCAAGAATCAACAGGCGCGCTTCAGCTATGCCGACGGGAAGATTCGCTGGTTCACCGACGGGAAGGAGCAGACGCCGCCGCAGGCCGATCTCAGCAAGGCCCCGCTGCTTCAGGCGCCTGTCCGCCTCACCACCAAGCCCGATGGCAGCGTCACCGACATCGGCTTCTCCGACACCGAGTTCCTCGACATGCTGAAGAAGGCGGTCCCCGGCCTGGACAAGGCGATGCTCGGGCAAGGGATGCCGGGCGTGAACAGCGCGCCGCTCCTCCCCCCTTCGCCTGTGAGAGTCGGCGAGACCTGGACCCGCACGAACCAGATCCTCCTCGGCCCCAATCAGCGTCTGGACTGCGAGATGCGCCGAACCCTGGAGTCCGTGACCAAGCAGGGCGGGCTGGAAATCGCCAAGCTCGTCGGCTCCGGGGAGGCCCGCTTCCGCGGCAATCCGAAGATCGCCGCGCCTGGCGGCCAACCCGTGGACGTCTCTATCGCCGACCTACGCCAGACCCTCGGTTCCACCGAGTTCTTCAACCTCACCACAGGTCGCTTGATCCGCGGCGACTATGACATACGGTTCAACACCAAAGTCTCGGTGGCCCTGGCCGGCGCCGCGCAGACGGGCAGCGTGGATCTCAGGATTCTCGCGTCGGTGGTGACGCGGTAGGCCGATCCATTGACGCTCCGCGTGGGGCGGCGCTATACTCTCCGTACCTCATGCTTGACTTCAGTATCCAGCACACAGACCCCAGCGGGGCGCGGGTGGGCACGGCGGCCGTGCGCGGCCGGCGGTTCCAGACCCCGGTGTTTATGCCCGTCGCGACCCAGGGAAGCGTGAAGGCCCTAACGCAGGCGGAATTGGTCGGCCTGGGCGCGCAGATCGTGCTGGGGAACGCGTATCACCTTTACCTCCGCCCCGGAATAGAACTGATTCAACGCGTCGGGGGCCTGGCCGGGTTCATGAACTGGCCTGGCGCCACCCTGACCGACAGCGGCGGCTATCAGGTGTTCAGCCTCGCGCCCTTGCTCGAGGTATCGGAGGAGGGGGTGAGCTTCCGCTCGCACATTGACGGCTCGGAGCACCTGCTCACACCTGAATCGGCCATCGAGATCCAGCACGGGATCGGCGCGGATATCATCATGGCTTTCGATCAGCCGGTAGGCTATCCGGCCGACCGCGCGCAGGTGCAGGAGGCGACGGAGCGTTCAGATCGCTGGGCCGAGCGGTGCCTGGAGGCGCATTGCGGCCGGTCGGAGCAGGCTCTGTTCGGGATCGTGCAGGGAGGGTTTGAGGAAGACTTGCGGGCGGAAAGCGTCCGGCGGTTGACAGAGATTCCGTTCGATGGATACGCGGTCGGGGGGCTGTCGGTGGGCGAGCCGAAGGAGGTGATGTTCGGCCTCCTCTCGGCCACCGCGCCGCGGTTGCCGGAGACGCGGCCGCGGTATCTTATGGGAGTCGGCACGCCGTCGGATATCGTGCGCGCGGTGCTTTGCGGCGTGGACATGTTCGACTGCGTACTGCCCACGCGGGTGGGGCGCAACGGCACGGCCTACACCTCAACCGGCAAGGTGAACCTGAAGAACGCGCGCTATCAGGATGACCTGGGGCCGCTGGACCCGGGGTGCGAGTGCGAGGTCTGCAAGACGCACACACGCGCCTATCTGCGGCATATGTACAAGGCGGGCGAGATTCTTGCCGCGCGATGTCTGAGCTATCACAATATCTATCTCTACCTGCGGCTGATGGAAACGATTCGCGAACGGATCAGCGCGGGACGCTTCGGCGAGTTCGCGGAGGAGTTTCTGGAGAGAGGCAATGAGAATGGCCCAACCGATAACGCTTGAGGACATCAAAGCCCGGCACGACGTGCAGACCTATATCAAGCGCGCGGACGAGAACATGGAGGCGATCGGTTACACCGAGCACGGCTTCCGGCACGCCACCGTGGTGTCCGAGCGCGCCCGCAGCAGCATGACCTCGCTGGGGCGCGATCCGCGGGAGGCGGAGCTGGCCGCGATTGCAGGTTATCTCCATGACATCGGCAACGTGGCCGCGCGCGCCGAGCACGGGCAGATCGCGGTGATGTTGGTTTATGAGATTCTCACGCAGATGGGGATGCCGCCGGAGGAGCTGGCCGAGATCATGTCCGGCGTGGGCAATCACGAGGAGCAGTACGGCGACCCGTTCGGTGCGGTGGCGGCGGCGGTGATCATCGCGGACAAGTCCGACGTAGCGCGCAGTCGCGTGCGCGATATCCACCCCTCGCGCTATGACGAGCACGATCGGGTGAACTACGCCACCATCTCCTCCTCGCTGATCGTGAACCACGCGCGCACGCTGATCTCGCTCAGCCTGGAGATTGACACCACCATCGCGCCGATCATGGAGTACTTCGAGTTGTTCCTGTCCCGCATGGTGATGTCCCGCCGCGCCGCAGTCAGGTTGGGGTGCGAGTTCGAGTTGGTGATTAACGGGACGAAGTTGCTGTAGCGGCGCTGGGGACGATGACATACTCGTAGACCTTGTCTTCGCCGCCGACGAGGAGGGCTTCGATGCCGGTCTTGCCCAGAGGTAACGTGGCCAGGGCGGCCGCGTTCTCCCCCAGCAGTTCGCGATAGATGAGCTTGTTCTGGGGGTCATACACGTAAAGGATGGAGCGACCCGCAAGCTCGAAATGCAGCAGTACCGCGAGGTACGGCGGCGCCTTTGGTTGCAGCAGGACCAGCGTCGCACTGATATCCTCGAAGTCCTTCGCCTGTGGGGCATCGAACACCGCCGCCAGTTTCCCCGATCCGTCGAGAAGCCCGAGAACGTTTGCGCCGGGAACGATGACATGGGGGAGTCCGCCGCGGTTGGGCCAGGAGACCAGGGAGAATTTGCTGAGGTCGAGACGGGAATCAGGGCTGGACCAGGTGGCGAGTGTCGCCCCGTTGCCGTTGAGCACGGTGAGATCCGAGCTCCCGCCGGTATGGAGGATCTCCGCCCGGCCGTCTCCGTTGAGGTCGGCGATCTCGACATGCCAGACATTCCCGCTCGGCTGGCGCCAGCGGCGCGTGCCGTCGGCATTCACCAAGTGTACGCCTCCGTCTCCGTTGTACCCAACCACGAACTCTGAAATGCCGTCGCCATCTACATCGCCCGCGCAGGCATCGTCCATCGCGGCATCCGCGAACTTGTATGACCAGCGTCTTGATCCATCGTGGTTGAGTAGCACCGTTTCGTGGGCCCACGTGTCGCGGTTGTAGAACTCGCATATCCCGTCCCCCTCCACATCTGCGATGTCAACGCGTTCGTAGAACGCGTGAGGCTGAAACGCGGTAGACGAGGGGAAGGAAAGCGAAGAGGCGACGGTGCCATCCTGCTGGAGGAAGGCCGCGCCTTGAGTCCCTGCGACAACGAAGCTGACGCCTGGGCGCGGGTCGAGCCGGCCGGCGGCGATATCAGTGACTGCCCCGACCCGGGGAACGGAGGCGAACACGCTGGAGGTGAGGAAACCCTTCCCTAGAGCGACCTTGGGTGGACCCAGGGACTGCTGTGCGTCCCGGACGGTGCTGCTGACAGTGGTCGTCTGGCGGTAGAGCCAGTATCCACCGAGGCCGAGAAGCGCGGCGCCCAGGATCAGCACGCCACACCCAAGGCCGGCCACCCATATGATCGTCTTTTTCTTACTATCCATGCGTGTCCTTCCTATTTCCGCGCGGGTTCGTGAGTCCCGCCGGTTGGGGCCGCAGTGTATTCCCACACCTTCCCCTCCCCGCCCACTAACAGCGCCTCCTCGCCCGTCTTTCCCAGCGGCATCGCGGCGAGGGCTTCGCATCTCCCAGGCAGCGTCTCGTGATAGACCAGCCTCTTCTCACGGTCGAATACGAAGAGGGTGGACTTGCCCCAGGGCGCCATGAAGCCGACCACGGCCAGGTACTCCGGCTGGTGGTTGCGAAGCATGACGAGGGTGGCTCGGACATCCATGTCGTCGCCAAGACGGGGGACCTTGAGGCGCTCCTTGACGCTACCGCGGGAGTCCAGCAGCAGAACTGCTCCGTCCTCGTGTATCAGCACGTAGCTGTGGTCCGACTTGCCTGGCCACGGGCACACCGTGAACCAAGAGAGGAACGTGGGCATGAACGGGCCGAATCGCCCAATCGCCGGCCGACTGCGGGACACTTCGTCGCCATCGGCCTTGAGCATGAGCAGGTCGGTTCCACTCACGCTCTGAGCGATTTCGAGCGTGCCGTCGCCATTGGTGTCAGCCATGGCGATATGCCGTACGCTTCGCGCGTGGCGGCTCCAGACCAGCTTCCCGTCATCGTCCAGGAGGCGTACGCTGTCATCGTCGTCGCATGCGACGGCGAATTCCGTCTTGCCGTCGCCATCAACGTCCCCTCCACACATGTCATCCGCACCATCTTGAGTGTAGCGCCAGATCCACTTGCCTTTGTGGTCGAACAGCCCCGGCTCCATCTCCGTGTTCATGAACTCACATACCTGATCCCCATCCACGTCAATCGGCTGGAGTCCTCGGGCGTCCTCGATCTCGACCCAAGAGAAGGGCATCCCCTCCGGCGTGAGGAACCCGGCCACGTGACTGTCAGTGATGCACACTTCCGGGCCGGGGTGCGGGTCGAACTCGCCGTACGCGATCTCCTGCACGGGAAGGAGGTTCTTGTCTTGGAAGAACACCCGCTTCGTGAGGAACCCCGCGCCCGTCTTCACGCCGGGCTTGGCCAGGTTCCCTGGCGGCTGATGACTGCCCCATCCCATCGCGCGCCAGACTACCACCACCCCGACGAGGCCGCAGAGCACCGCGCCTACGAGTCCCGCGCACACGACCGCGACGAGGAGCTTGTTGACCTTCATTGGCCCTTCGTTCCGGCCTTGCCGCCCCCGCCGCCGGCGGCCATCACGTACTGCAGCACCTTACCTTCGCCTCCGACCAGGAGCGCCTCGGCGCCGGTCTTCCCCAATGGCATCGCGGCGAGGGCCGCGCACGTCTCCGGGAGCACTTCCTGATAAACCAGGGCCTTATTTGCATCATAGAGAAACAAGAGAGAGCGGTCCCCTGGCATGAAGGTCACCGCAGCCGCGAAATACTCCGGCGCGTTGCGCTGCAGTTTGACAGGAGTCCCGATGGCCTCGGCGAGCAGGCCCACCTTCGGCGCGTCGAACGTCGCTTGCAGCTTGCCCGCGGCATCGAAGACGAGGAGACTGTTCATGCCAGGGGTGAGGAGAAGCGGGCGGCTGGCCGGCGTCGGCCAGTGGCAGAGGGAGAAGTGGGAGAAGTAGACCTTCGCGCCAGACGCTGCCGCGCTTGGCTGCGTCTGGCTCACGATGCTCCCCACCGCGTCGCGCACCGTCAACTGCCCTGCGGCATTGCTGTGCACGATCTCGGGATGGCCGTTGCCGCTGATATCAACAATCTCCACATGCCACACATTCGAGTCCGGGCGCTGCCAGCGCGCTACCCCGGTGTGGTCGAGCAGATGGATTCCCCCGCTGCCGTTGAACCCTACCACGAATTCGAGCTTGCCGTCTCCGTCGAGGTCGCCGGCCGCCATGTCGTCCACGCCCGGCTGTTTTCCGCCGTAGGTCCACAGCACTTTGCCGGCATGATTCAGCAGCGCCGCGCTAGATCCCCAGGAGCCGCGTTCCATGAATTCGCACACGCCATCGCCCTCGACATCCACGAAGTTGATGCGCCGGAAGGCGGTACTGAACTTCACGGTGGACTTGACGTTCCCAGTCGCGTCGAGAAAGGCCGCGCCGTCTACCCCGGCGACGCCGATCTCCGCGCCCGATGCGGGGTCAAGCCGGCCGAGGGCGAGATCGGTGACGCTCCCCAGTCTCGGGTCGGAGAAGTAGACGCTCTGGGCCAGCAGGCCCGCGCCCTTGACCACCCCCGGCGGACCGATGTCTTTGGCATTGCCCATGAATTGCATCATCATCGGCTTGACATAGTAGCGGTAGCCGATCCATCCGCCGACCAGGGCCAGCATCACCAGCGCCACACAGCCAATCGCACATCCCATGAGCCATTTGTTGGTTTTCATCGCACCCTTTCCGTCCGCCGAGGTGCCGCCATTGCTGTAGGTTCACCGGGGGCGGGGCGGCTTCCTGCCGTTTGAAAAGCAAGCCGTTGCAGGTGAGAGAGTGCGGTGGCAGATGGGCGCGAACAGGGGCCTCCGCCATCGGCGGAGGCCCCTATCTGTGGGTGACTCAGCGGTATCTGGCAGCGCAAGATCCTTGACGACTCTATAGCAAGACCTCCTCGACACTCAGGAAGTGAGCTCTCACCCCACAAGAGGTGAGAGCAGAGGCCGTGGAGGTCTTGCCACCATACGCCCGGCGGGTCGCCCCTACGTCTGCGGTTTGTCGGGCAGCGAGAAGTCCACCTTCACCGGGCCGCGCGCCGCCTCTTCGATCTCGAAATACTCCCGCATCCGGAAGTTGCACATTCCCGCGATGATGCGGCTCGGGAAGGACTGGATCAAGTTGTGATACATCAGCACGGTGTCGTTGTAGAACTGCCGGAAGTAGGCGATTCTGCCCTCGGCGCCGGATAGCTCGTCCTGCAGTTTCTGGAAGTTCTCCGTCGCCCGCAACTCGGGGTAGGCTTCGGCGACGGCGAAGAGGCGCTTCAAGGCCGCGGTGATCATGTTCTCGGCCTGGACCCGGTCCTGCAAGGTACCGGCGTCAATCCCGGCCTGCCGCGCCTTGGTGACCTCCTCGAAAGTCTCGCGCTCGTGCGCGGCATACCCCTTGACCGTCTCCACCAGGTTCGGGATGAGGTCATAGCGCCGGCGCAGCTCCACGCCGATCTGCGACCAGGCATTGTCTATCCGGTTCCGCAGTGTGACCATGCGGTTGTAGGTGAAGATCATCCAGAAGATGACCAGCGCGACAAGGCCGATCACCACCAACGAGACGGTATCCACAAGGCCCTCCGGAGACGACGTGTTACCCTATGTTGCCATACGTGCGGCGATTCTACAACGGGAGGGCAGGGTTACGCGCCGAGAGGATTTCCCTCGCGTGAAGAGACGCGGGGCGAGCCACCCCAGGGGGTGGCTCGCAATACTCTGCGCGCGCCGTCGGCTCGCGAATCACTTGCCCTTGGCAGGGGCGGCGGAGGCTTTCTCGGGCTTGGGCGCTCCGGCAACAGGGGCTTTGCCGGACTTCGGCGCTTCGGCGGCGTTGCGCCTACCGCCCAGCGCGCTGCCGGCGGCCCGGCGCGCGGCCATCTCGTCTTCCTTCTGGACCATGCGGCCCGACTTGATGGCCGCGTCCACGCGCTGCTGCAGGCTCTGCTTCTCCGCAGCTACCATTGCCTCATTGACGTTGTACTGATGCAGGAAGTACAGGGCCCCCGCAATCAGGGCGAATACAATCACGATCACGGCAAAGGCGGGACTCACGTTGCGCTTCATGTCGGCTCCTGGCCATCTGATGTGGAACACGTATACCCTGTAACCCATGTACTTTCCTCGGCTAGGCGGGTACGTTTCTGAGAACACGGCGAGGCTGTGACTAGAAGGCGACATTCGCTCGCCTGAGGGTGCCCCGCGGGGCAAACCGCTTACGTCCATGTTACCCAGATGCCAGCCCATCGTCTTCGCACAGAGCTACGCCTCGTACCGTCCGCCCCCTATCGGGCCTTATAGCAAACTGATGTTTACATTGTCAATGCCAAAGCTACAGGAATCTGCTACAATCCGCAGGTGTTTTCGGGGGATAGCTGAGGAGGCGAGGTGAGAACTGACGAGTTGCGCGTGATCGCGCCGGACCAGCGTCGGCACGGCGAGGCGATCTACGACTTGACCGCGAAGGTCTTCCCGGACTTCGGATACTACGAAACCGTGAAGGCTTGCCGCGAGACGTACTTCGGCAACAGCCACTACGATTGGCAGGTCTCCCGGATCGGCTTGATCGGCGAGCAGGTCGTCACCCACTACGGCGTGTGGAATTACCAGATGCGCCTCGGGACGGCGCGGGTGCGGGTCGGCGGCATCGGCGGGGTGGCGACGGACGGCGACTACCGCAAGCGAGGGCTAATGGATCGGACCGCGCAAGCGGCGTTCGACGCGATGCGCGCCGCGGGCTATGACCTCAGCCTCTTGTTCGGTATTGACGGCTTCTATGATCGTTACGGATATGTGCGGGCGTGGTCCGACCTGAGCTTCCTGATTCGCGCCTGCGATCTGCCGAGGGAAAAACCCGACGCGCCCGTGCGCCGATTCCGGTCGAACCTTCGGCGCGCCGACCTGACCGCCCTCTACAACGCGCACCACGCGACGGCGACCGGCACGGCCGTGCGGCCCACCTATCGGCGCATGTATCCCTGGACCCAGGGGCCGGAGGGCTATGGGTGGAGCGAGGGCGGCCGACTGGCGGGGTACGTGCTGCTCACTCGAGACGGCGGCCGTCTCAAGTGCCTGGAATGCTGCGGGGACACGGAGCAGGCCCTGCGCGTGCTGGGCCTGGTGGCGCGGAAGTGGCAGTGCGATCAAGTGCAGTTCGAGACCATTCCGTATCTGAGCGAGTTGGCGACGCGGCTGCGGCGGGGGAACTGCCGGATCGAGACGCGGTACCGGCGCTGCGGCGGGATGATGGTGCGGATGCTCAACCTGCCGTCGGCCTTGCGCAAGATGAGCGAGGAACTGTCGCGGCGCTTGGCCTCCTCCCCTCTCGCGGCCTGGCGGGGTGACCTGCTGCTCGCCGACTCCCGCGAGCAGGCGATGCTGCGCGTTGGCAAGGGGCAGGTCAAGGCGGTCCCCCCTGGTGAGACGGAGCACGTCATTCGGGGCGGCGACGAGGTGGTGCAACTCCTACTCGGCACGGACGAGCCGGGGGAGGTGATCGAGGCGGGGCGGATGAAGCTGAGCGGGGAGGCGGGGAGACTGTCGGAGGTGCTCTTCCCGGCGCAGTGGCCGCAGTTGAGTCAGTTGGATAGGTATTGATGTGAGCCACAGATGAACACGGATGAACGCGGATGACCTTCCTCTCCACCCTCCTCTCCTCCGGCTCCACGGCCGGTTCCATCCTCATCCTCGGCCTGGTCGGGGCGATGGGGCTCGCGCTCGGAAGCATCCGCCTCCACGGAGTGGGGCTGGGGATCGCGGGGGTGTTGTTCTCGGGGATTCTGTTCGGGCACTACCGGGCGAACGTCGCGCCGGAGGTGCTGGACTTCGCGCGCGATCTCGGGCTGGTGCTGTTCGTCTATTGCGTGGGGGTGCAGGTGGGGCCGGGATTCGCGGCCTCGCTGCGGGACAACGGGCTGCCGCTGAATCTCCTCGCGGTGGGGATCGTAGCCCTGGGTGCAGTGATGGCCATGCTGATCAGCAAGTTCGCCCACATTCCCGCGGCAGTCGCGGTCGGGCTGTTCTCCGGGGCGACGACGAATACGCCCAGCCTCGGCGCGGCGCAGGCGGCCCTGCACGAGCTTCCCGCCTACACCGACGAACTGGGCAAGCTGCCCGGCCTGGGCTATGCAGTAGCCTACCCGTTCGGGATCCTGGGCGTGATCCTGGCGATGCTGCTCATTCGGGGGCTGTTCCCCGCGCGCAACGACGCGCCCGCGCTCCCGCGCGAGGAGGCGACGGAGGACTTCGAGGCCGCCGCGCCCGTGGCCGCGGGCAAGTCGGTGCAGGCGTTTCCGATCTTCCTCGGCCTCGCGCTGGGGATCATCCTGGGCAGCGCGCCGATCCACGTGAGTGGACTGCCGGCCCCGTTGCGGCTCGGCCTCGCGGCGGGCCCGATGATCGTAGCCATTGCCCTGAGCAGCCGCGAGCGGATCGGCTCGCTCACCTGGCGGATGCCGGAACCGGCGAACCTGATGCTGCGCGAGGTGGGCATCGTGCTCTTCCTCGCCTGCGTCGGGGTGAAGGCCGGCGACAGGTTCGTGGAGACGCTGGTGCAGGGCGACGGGCTGCGGTGGATGGCGTACGCCGCGCTCATCACCTTCGTGCCGGTGATGTTGGCGTCACTGGTGGGAAGGTACGCGCTCGGATTGCGGTATCACTTCATGTGCGGGCTGCTGTCCGGCAGCATGACCGACCCGCCCGCGCTCGCCTTCGCCTCTTCGCGCACCAAGACGCGCGATCCGATCGTGGCCTATGCCACGGTGTACCCGACGACACAATTGATGCGAGCCTTGGCGGCGCAGTTGATCGTGCTCTTGTTCGTCACGCGGTGATCGGGTATCTTCCCCACCGCATCGTCGCCTCGATCATCGCGCGGTAGTTCTCCAGCGGCACGTACGTCGCGATGGAGTTGCTGCTCCCCACGCAGTAGCCGCCGCCCGGGGCGAGTTCGCGAATCCGCTGCCTCACCTCCGCCTCCACGTCAGCAGGCGTGCCCAGTGTGAGGGTACGGCCGAGGTCTATGTTGCCGATCAGCGCGAGGTGCTTGCCCCACTGCCGCTTCACTTCCACGATATCCATGGCCTTGGGTTCGATAGGTTGGAGGGCGGAGATGCCGCACTCCACCAGATCGGGGATCACCTCCCAAAACTTGCCGTCGTTGTGGTAGATCAGCGGCATCCCGTGACTTGCCGCCACTTCTCCATACTGGCGAAACCACGGAAAGAGCACGCGGCGGTAGAACGCCGGCGAGAAGAAGAACCCGTCGGCGTGCGCGATGTCATCGGCGAGCCACAACGCGGAGACGCCGGGAATCGCCGCGGCCTTCTTGAACACCTCGAACAGGAACGTCCCGACGCGTTCCACCACCGCCTCCACCAGGCCAGGATCGTCGTGCAGCGCATAGGCCATGCCCTCGAAGCCCATGAGTTGGCGGCTGGTCTCCAGAATGCCCCACGTGCCGGAGGTGAGGCCCATCCCCTCGGGCAACAGCGAGAGCGCCTGGTGAATGTGCTCGAACTGCGCCTGCGAGGGATCGGGCCAGGGGTAGCGCGCCACATCCTCCCGCGTGCGGATCACGCCCTGGTGCTCCTCCATCCAGGCCTTGTCCACCGGGGCCTCGGAATATCGGCTGTAATCCCCCTGAATGACGTGCCATCCCTCCGGGAAGAGATGCAGGTACCACGGCGCGAGGTGTATGTAGTCATACCCCGCGGCGGCCCAGAACTCCACGTCGGCCCTGACGTCGTAATCGTCCACGCCCAGCAGCGAGTTGCCCACGTGCCGGCCTAGGAAGGCCTCCTTCACCGGCTGGTCCATCAGGAACTCGGAGAGCGGGACGCAGTCCGGCTCCTCGCGGTGGAGGGCGGTGAGGAAGCGGGTGATATCGGGCTTGCGGTCGGGCATGAGCCGATCACCTCCGGTGTCACGTCTATTCCGCCCAACCGTCCCACCTCCTGGAGAGGAGATCCCACATCTCAAACCGCGTGCTCAGAACACCCGGATCAGGTTGACGCGGCTCTCGGTTTCTGGTACTGTAACCCTCGGACAACTGGCTCTCCCTTCCGTCGGACCTTTTAAGTGCAGTCCAGAGAGGCTGAGAAAGGTGCGCCCAACGCTCGCAACTAGGCTTCGTCCGCCTGCCCCCGACGCGGGGGGAGGCGTTTCGTTTGGCCCGGGCTTGTCCGCCGGCCGTTCGGCGGAGAGGGACGGATGGCGGCTGATCATGGACGCCGCCGACATCCGCCGGGCCCTCACCCGCATCGCCCACGAGATCCTCGAGCGCAACCGCGGCGCGAGGGACCTGGCGCTGATCGGCGTGCACACCCGCGGCGTGCCCATGGCTTATCGGTTGGGCGCGCTGATCGCGCAGATCGAGGGAACGCCGGTGAGCGTGGGCGAGCTGGATATCGGCTGGCACCGGGACGACCGCCCCCAGCCCACCACCGCCTCGCGCACCCAGATTGACTTCAGCATCGCGGGCCAGCGTGTCGTGGTCGTGGACGAGGTGCTGTTCACCGGGCGCACCTGCCGGGCCGCGTTGGACGCGCTGATCGAGCACGGCCGGCCCGCGCTGGTCCAGCTCGCGGTCCTGGTGGATCGCGGGCATCGCGAGCTGCCGATTCGCGCGGACTACGTTGGCAAGAACCTCCCCACCTCGCGACAAGAGCGGGTGTCGGTGCACCTGTCCGACATTGACGGGGAGGATGCGGTGTATCTCGAACGCCTGCCGGAGGGGAGTTGACCTATGGCGCTGGAAGGGCGAGACCTCATCTCCATCGGCGATTTCAGCGATCGCGAGATCGAGGCCGTCTTCGATCTCGCTGATGAGATGTCGCAGAATACGCGTGGCCGCCTCGGCCT
>Ga0315287_10001643_pt1 | contig 20826 bp, 24 predicted proteins | sample YL17G11_0_MG_FD_205037 | JGI IMG/M metagenome (GOLD analysis project Ga0315287, IMG submission 205037) | Sediment microbial communities from Yellowstone Lake, YNP, Wyoming, USA - YL17G11_0 | ecosystem: Environmental > Aquatic > Freshwater > Lake > Sediment | place: USA: Wyoming | collected...
GCCCCCGCCCCCCCCCGCCCCCCCCCCCCCCCCCCCCCCCGCCCCCCCCCCCGGGCCCCCCCCCGGGGCGCGCGGGGAGGGTGTGAGGGTGGCGCTTTGTGTTGGGGGAGAAGGCGGGCGTCAAGTGGCGTTCCACAGCGTCACCGCCCGCCCACGGTCTCCATTAAAAACTCTTCAATCCCATCGAAAGCCGCCTCGGTGGGCAGCTGCGGCGAGTTTCGAATCTTCGCTGCGACTTGCCGGGCTCGAAGTGTCAAGATTTCGTCATAGAGCAGGCGCTCGATGGCTGCGCTGATGAATGACGCGTTAAAAGCGGCAATGCGCACGCCCATACCGGCGGCAACAACTTTGTCGGTGTTATCCTGCGAAGAAGGGAGGAAAGGGAGCGCAAATCTGAGCGCTACGATCGCCGTACACCCTCGCGGTAGGCACCTGTCCAAGCGCCCTACCTCTTGATCACCCAGGAACGGAATAAGGCCTAGCGGCACGCCAGCGGAGGCCGACTCCAGCACTGAGAAGATTCCACCTTGCGAAATGAACCCTCTGCAACCAGACTCTCCCAGCAGTTCCTGCTGTTTGACGTGCTCGTGGAGGTGAACGTGAGGAGGAAGAAAAGACCGTAGACGCTCCCAAGGCAGGTCCGACGGTAAATCGTGAGGCGCGACTTTGAAGACGACGTCCACCTTTACAGTTGCCAGCGCTCGAGCGAGCTCCCAATACTCACCGGCGTCCATGGACACGAAGGTTCCAAGACTTACGAGGATAAAATCCGGAGAGGAGACGTGGGAAGGCGCGCGCGCTTTAGCCAAGAAAGGCGGCCCAACGTAGCGTACATTTGGCGGCAGCGGACGCTCCCATTCGATAGAGGGGTGGGAGTTCACGAGAACTAGACGGCGCCGCTGCGTCGCCATGTAGAGTTTATGCGCACGGAAAAGAGGGATGTGCAATAATTTTTTGATGCGCATGAAGAAGATGGCATTTGAGAGCCACGTTGCCACGTTGCGCGATATTATCATCGTGGAAGGTAGATTGCGTGATCCAAACTGAGTGTTGGGTTGAGGTGAGGTGGGTTGAGGTCGCGCCCCGTGCACGCGCGACCCGCTTCCTCCTTCCCACTCCTCAGCACCCGCCGCAGCCTACCTGCGGAATCTTCAAAACATTGTTCGGAAAATCGAACATTTGGGCGTAAATGGGGTCAGCAATCGGTACAGCAGAGATGTACGCAAATGGCAGACGGAGCGCAGCCGCCACGGCGGCCGTACCGACCCACTGCATGTCGCCAACGACCGCGTCGAACTCTGACGCGCGGAGCTTGGTCATCATGGTGTTGTTCTTTAGCAGCCTGTCGGCTTGGTCGGTCCATACTTCGAAACCACGCGCCATCGTGGTGATGGCTCGCGAAAAACGCACTGCACGCGCTCCCGCCCTCCAGTCATCGTGACTGTATGGCGTGTAGTAGGCGACTATGCGCGTCTTGTTGACGGGAAGGTGGCTGGCGTCGTGTTGCTCAGCAAGGAGAGTTACGTCGATGCCGCGCGCGGCAAGTCCCTCACCGAGAAAATGGAGATAACGGTTGTGAGAGGGCGTCCCAGGCAGTAAAACCATCAGCAGGCGGACCGGGCGCTGTGCAGAGTCACTTTGGGTAAATAGACAGAGACAGACGAGGGCGGCAGTTAAACATGGCGTTTTCATGTTGGCTTTGGCGTTTTTTTGTGTGTTAAAACTGCGCCCAGCTCCTCAACTTAACATAATTATGCCGCCGTGCACAAGTCGGCATATTGATTATGCCTATTTATAAGGGACCAGCGTGTGCAGCAACCGCATTATTTTTTACTCTCGACGTGACCCGCTCTTTTTACTCCGCTATGTGTGAATGCTTCGAGCGGAAAACGTTCACCCTACGAACCGATAACAAATCATTCGAAAGCACGCGCCTGCGCTTCTTCACGTCATCCACGATGTCGAATGCTGCATGCACGGTCGAGCATCAGAACACGATGACTGCTTTTTGGTACTATTTCTCGCCCACAGACGCTTTTGTGGAAGCGTTCATGGCCTCAGTTGCCGCCCATGCTCACGCTAACGGCTTGAAAGACGCCGGAATCGCCCCCAAAGCGCCTCGGCTGCAAAAAACCGACCTTGCATCGGTTTTTCATCTCCCTCTCTCGTCCGCAGCCGCTGCCATCGGCATTTGTCCGACGTTGCTTAAAAGGGCGGCTCGCGCAAATGGAATTCTTAAGTGGCCGTACCGGAAGCTCGCCTCCATCCGCAAGCTGCAGGAGCAGTTGGCGGCGACGCGCGCCGCGCACTGCGCGTCGTCCCACGACCTCGCGCTCGACCAACGCATTCGCGCCCTCCAGGACGAAATTGATAGCATTTGCTTCAGGCCGCGTTGAATGGTGAGCGATGAACGGCGAGAAGTATGGTTTTCCAAATTATCTTTCTTTCATTTTCTCCTCTCATCGCGTCCCTAGCCCGCCAACCTCCGCGCCCCCCGTGGTCACCCATCAACCCCCAACCCCCTTGCCAACCCCGCCCCCCCCGCCCCCGCCACCGCGCCGACCAGCTCCCCCCCCACCCACCGCGCGGCGACCGTCGCGCCGTCGGCCCTCGAGCCCTCGCGCACGCCCAGCGCAGCAGCGGCGCCCGGCCAGCGCGAGGAGTCGACTTGGACGCAGGCGGTGGTGGAAGAGGCCAGGGCGGCGACCGCGGAGGCCGCGGCGTCCGAGCGCGCGCCGCCGCCCGGGTCGCAAAAGAGGGCGATGCGCGCGTGCCGCCCGCCGCGCTGGCGCTTGTCGTCCTGCAACGCGGCCGCCAGGGCCGCAGGCGTCGCGTCGGCCAGCGGCGACGCGCGCGCCGGCGCGGGAAACAGCAGCACCGCCGCCGCGGCCGCCAGCGCGTACCACGCGCCCGCCGCGGGCGCCAGCCCCGCCAACAACCCCAGCGGCACGATGCGCGCGAGGCGGCCGAGGTCGGAAAGGGAGGAAGAAAAGGAGAGGGTCGCGTCGCGCGCTATCACCTTGATCGCCGCCGCCGCCGCCAGCGCGACGCCGCTCTGCTTCTCCCAGCCGGGCAGTTGAGCCGCCGCGTCGGGAGGGACGCGGAGGCGCAGCGCGGCGTAAAGGCCGAGCAGCGCGGCGGTGGCGACCGCGTGCGCCGGCGGCGGCGCCAGCGAGTGGAGGGCGGCCATGGTGGCGCCAAGCAAGCCTCGACTAGGGGGTGCGGCGGCCGAGGAGGAGTGCGTGCCGAGCGCGCCGCGCCGCATCCTCGCTGCCACTCTCCGCCGCGGCCCTCGCCGCCGGCCCGCCGCCGCAGTCATGCCGCCACCACCTCCATCGCCTCTGGCCGCCGCGGCCGCCGTCGCCCGCCGCGCCCTGGCCGCGGCCGAGGCCGCGCTGCAGCCGGCGCTCGACGCCCTGGCGCCGGGGCCTTTGGTGGGAGAGGATGGAGGGAGAGAGAAGTAGAGAGGAGCGAGAGAGAGGGAGCGAGAGGGCGACGGACCACCCCTCCCTCCCCCCTCCACCTCAGCCCTCCACCATCAAGTGGGACGCCGCGTCCCGGGCCCGCGCCCAGGCCGCGGTCGCGCGCGCGCTGCAGGCCCAGCGCGAGAGAGGAGGAGTAGGAGAGGGAGAGAGCGGGAGGCCGGGCGCGGGCGCGTGAGCCGCGGGGTGCGACGAATAAAACGCATGCTTGACGACGCCTCCTTCTCGCGCGCGCGGCGGAGAGCAGCCCCGCCTCCCTCCTCTCCCGCCCAGCGCGACGGCGAGCGTGGAAGAGGGAGAGACGAGAGCGCGGGCGCGCGTGTCTGAGCAGCCGCTGCCGCGGCCCACGAGGCCCCCACGCACGGGAAGAGGGAGCGAGGCGAGCGGGGCCGCACGAGCCGCGCGCCACGACCCGTCGGCCGTGCGGGCCTCTCCCGCAGGGCACCCACGGCAGAGCGACACTCCCGCCGCCGCCCCACGCGCGTCGCCACTCCGTCTCCCCTCATCATGTCCGGCCGCTCCGCCCTGACCGCCGCCCTGGCCGGCGACGGCCCCGGCGCGGGCGCCCGCCCCCTCAAGCTGGACGCGGTCGCGTTTCCGTGCTTGGCGTCGGGCGCCGCGCCGGCGGACGCGGGCGGCGACGCGGTGGCCGACCTCGCAACCGGCTTTGACCGCGCGTCCCTGGGGGCGACGGTGCTCGCGGGGTCGGCGCCCACCGCGACCCTGCTGGCGGACGGGAGCGCGGCGGTGAGAGAGGAGGGGGAATGCGGGGGTTGACCTAGCGCTGTTTTTTGGGGGGGTGGGGGCGCGCAGCGGGCCCGGAATGCCGACCCGCGCGACGCCGAGGAGCGTCCTCGATCGCGCGCCGGGGTGTTTGGGGTGGCCGAGGCCCTGGTGGCGGCCGAATCGGCGCGCGGCCGGCCGGGCGTGGCGCCCATCGCGCGTCCCGCCGCCCGGCGCCACCGTCGCCGCCCCCGCGATATCGCGCCCGTATCGGCGCGCCGTTGGCGAGAGGAGGCGGCCGCCCGCCGGCTGCCGCACGCCCGCCACCTGCCGATCGCCACCGACCACCCTTTCCCTTCCCTCAGGCCGACTACGAGATCAACCCGTACCGCCGCCGGGGCGGGGAGGAGCGCATGCCGCTGAGCTCCTCGTTTGCGGTGAGAGAGAGAGAGGGAGGGAAGGGAGCCGGCGTCGCCCCTTGCCGCTGCCGCCCTCGCCGCGGCCCTCCCTCCCGGAGCCCTGCCCTGGAGCCCGCGGTCGTGGGGCTCGAAGCGGCATGTCTGGCGGCCGAAGCTGGAAGAGGCGGGCGCCGCCGCCCCTTTCCCCACCACCCACCCCTGCCCCCCTCCTCTCGTCTCCTTTCAGGACAAGGCTCGCTGGACGTCTTTGGGCTCCGCGTCCCTCTCCAGCAACCTCCTGTCCGAAGCCGCCATCGGGTCCCTCCCGGCCGGCCTGACCCTCGACGCTCGCGAGCGCGTCGCGCTCTCCACCCCCATGTCCCCCGCCCTCGCCGCCCTCGCCTCCCACGCGCCCGACCGCGTCGCGGCGCGCACCGCGGAAGGGCGGCGGCTGCGGCGGCAAGCGTTGAAAGGGGCGGTCGTCGTTTTCGTGACGGCGGGGTATTCGGGGAAACGCTTCATCTTTGAGCGCGCCGCCGAGCTCGGCGTCCGCTCCATCGTGCTCGACGGCCCGGATTCCTGGGCGCAGACTCTGGTCGGGGAGGGCATTGTGGAGCGTTTCGTGCCGGTCGATTTCAGCGACGCCGACGGCGTGCTCGACGCCGCGCTCGCCGCGCTCGCCACCGCCAAGCGCGACGTCGGCGAGATCGACGGCGTCGTCACTTTCTGCGAACTCGCCGTCCCCCTCGTGTCGCGGCTGGCCGAACGCCTGGGCCTGCCGGGAAACTCGCCGGCGTCCGTCGACGCCGCGCGCGACAAGTCGGCGACGCGGCGCGTCATGGAGGAGGCAGGGCTCCCCAACCCGCGGTCGTTCCTCATCGAGTCCATCGACCAACTGGACGCGGCGGGCTCGCACGTGGGGTTCCCCGCGGTCGTCAAACCCATTCACGGCGCGGCGTCGATCGGCGTCGTGCGGGTGAACGACACGGCCGCCCTGCGCGCCGCCTACGGCCGGGTGCAAAAGGAGATGGCGTCGGCGACGATTGTGGCGGGTGCGCTGCAGCAAGGGAAGGCGGGGGGTGGGGAGGAGGGTGGCGACGGCGAGCCCGCCGACCCGTCGACCGCGGCCTGGATCAAAACCACCCTCATGCTCGAGGAATACCTCGACGGCCCCGAAGTGGACGTCGACCTTGTCTTCTCCGAGGGCGCGCCCGTGTACGGCGCGGTGACGGACAACTGGCCGACGGTCGAACCGTATTTCAACGAGACCGGCTCCAACTGCCCCTCGATCCTGCCCGCCGACACCCAGGCCGCCCTGGTCGACCTCGCGGTGCGGAGCGTGCACGCCCTGGGTTTCGCCATGGGCGCCTTCCACGTGGAGCTCAAAGCGACCGCGCGCGGGCCGCGCCTCATCGAGGTCAACTGCCGCATGGGCGGCGGCCCCGTGCAGGCGACGAATCTGCTCGTGTGGGGGGTGGACCTGGTGGAGGAGCACCTGATGACGGCGGCGGGGATTCCTTCCAGGCCGCCGGCGAGCGCGCGGCCGCTCGCGTTCGTCGCCGAGTACTCGATCAACGCCAAAAAATCGGGGTCGATCACCCACGCCGGCTTTGTCGACGCGTGGACCGACCACCCGGACGTCCTGTACGCGCGCCCCCTGGTCGCGGCGGGCGACCGGGTCACGTGCGTCGACGACGGGATGCCGACGTGGGTCGCAGAGCTCATGGTGGCCAAGCCGACGGTGGAGGCGGCCATCGAGTTTGTGCAGCAGATCGAGGCGTCGGTCGTGGTGCCGGTCGAGTGAAGGAAGAAGGAGGCGAACGGGGGTGGGAGGGGAGTTGGGTCGGCGGTGCGCGTGCGCGCCGCCGCGGTATTCGGCGGGCGCGCCGGCCGGACTCTTGGGGTGACCACATCGCGACTGAAACTGCCTGAAAAGGAGAGAGGGCGGGCGGAGAGATAGGGGGGGAGAGAGAGCGCCGCGCCGCTGCTCTCCCGCCACTCCCTCCTCCCTGCCCCCTCCTCCCATGCGCGGCAGCGGCTACTTTCTTCTCTTCTCCTTTCCGTTCGACGTGGGCATGGAGGTCGTCGACGCGGGCGGCGCGAGCGACGGCGCGAGGTGAGGGGGGCGGCGCGAGGCGTGGTCGCGGCGGGGCGGGCGGGGCGAGCGCTGCACCCGCCCACCCAACCCGCGCGCACGACCGCGAGAGAAGTCGCCACTGCGCGCGGGGGGCGGCCGCCCGACGCCGCCGGTGCGGGGGCCGGCGCTCCGTCGCTCGCCGACGGGGCGGCCCCCGAGGGTCTCGGCGAGGCGCCACCCGCGCCCCTCGACCCACCCAACCCCCACCCTAGAACCGACGAGTCGGCCGAGGCCGCCGCCGACGCCGAATCCAGCGCCGTCCTGGACGCCCTGATCCAGCTCGACGGGCGGGGCGCGGGGGCGGGCGGGGCGCGCGCGGGCGGCCTCCCCGACGCGCTGCTCCCGGGGCCGCCGACGCCCGCCGCGCTGCCATCGTGGCCCCGTCATGCTCCTCCAGCCCGCTCCCCTGACGCGCTCGACCGCGCGATCGACGCGGCCGGCGCGGGGCTCGTCCGGCTCGGCAAAGCGCTGCACCTGGCCCACGGCGCGGCCTGGCGCGGAGGCGCGCTGGTGGTCAAGATGGTTGCCCGCGGGTGATTAGGTGGGTTGTTCAGAGGGCGGCGCGGCGGTGGCGCGAACCGGGGTCGCCACCGGCCGCGTCGCTGCAACCAGCACTCTCGCCTCTGGGCCCTGCCCGCCCCCCTTTTTTTTGCACGCGTCTCATCGGTGCCGCCCCACCCGCACCGCCGCCACCCCACGACTCGGCCCCCACCATGCGGCCGACCGCCACGCCGCGCCGCCTGGCGGCCGCCCGCCGCGCGCCTATCTTGCTGCCCGCCGCCAGGAGGCGGCGATGCATCGCGCTCGTGAGCGCGTCGGGCGAAAAGGTGTGTGAGGTGGGAGGCGGCTTTTTTGTCGGCGGCGGCAGACATTGGGCAGCGGTTGCGGGCGCCACGCCGCTGCCGCATGCATCGATGACACTCTGACCGAGTGGCCGCTGCGTAGGGAGGCAGCGGCGGGCCCCGGAGCCGCAACCGCCGCTCGCGCGCGACCACGCCGACCCCCACCCCCCCTCCTCCCCTCCCTTGCAGCTCGACGTCCTCGTCATCGGGTCCGGCGCGCGCGAGCACGCGCTGGCCTGGAAGCTGGCCCAATCCCCTCAGTGCGCGCGCCTGTTTTGCGCGCCGGGCAACGCGGGCGTCGCGGCTGAACCCGCGGTGACCGCCCTCCCCGACCTCGACGTCGCCGACAACGACGCCGTCGTCGCCTGGTGCACGGCCAACAGAGTGGGCCTCGTGGTCGTCGGCCCCGAGCAGCCGCTCGTCGACGGCGTCGCCGACGCGCTGCGCGCGGGCGGGGTGCCCGTGTTTGGCCCGTCCGCGGCCGCCGCCCAGCTGGAAGGCTCCAAAACGTTCCTCAAGGACCTGTGCCGCGAGTATGACATTCCGACGGCCGCTTATCGTTCTTTCACGGACGCGGACGAAGCAAAAGCCTACATCGCCGCGCAGGGCGCCCCCATCGTAGTCAAAGCCGACGGCCTCGCCGCCGGCAAGGGCGTCACCGTCGCCGCCACCGTCGCCGAAGCCCAGGCCGCGGTGGACGACGCGCTGGTGGCGCGCCGGTTTGGGGACGCGGGGGCGGAGGTGGTGGTCGAAGCGTTTTTAGACGGGGAAGAAGCCTCCCTCTTTGCCATCGTCGACGGCCGCACCGTCGTCACCCTTGCGTCGGCGCAAGACCACAAGGCGGTGTGCGAGGGGGATACAGGGCCAAACACGGGGGGGATGGGGGCCTACTCCCCCGCGCCTGTCGTCACGCCGTCGGTCGAAGCCGCCGCGCGCGCCACCATCCTCCAACGCACCGCCGACGCCATGGTCGACCGGGGCACCCCCTTCACCGGCGTCCTGTTTGCGGGCATCATGGTGAAAGAGGGGGTGCCCGTCCTCCTGGAGCACAACGTGCGGTTCGGCGACCCGGAGTGCGAAGTCCTCATGGCCCGCCTGCGGTCCGACCTGCTGCCGCTGCTGCTAGCGGCGGCCCTGGGGAAGCTCTCGGAAGCCCCGGCCCCTGTCTGGGCGGACGAGGCGGCGCTCACGGTCGTGCTCGCGGCAAACGGTTACCCCGGCCCGTACACATCCGGGTCCCGCATCGAGGGCCTGGCCGACGTGCGCCCGCCCGCCAAAGTGTTTCACGCGGGTACGCGCGCGGCGGCGGGTGGAGGGGTGGAGGCGGCCGGCGGGCGCGTGTTGGCGGTGACCGCCTCTGGCCCGAACGTCGCGGCCGCGCAGGCCGCGGCCTACGCCGCCGTCGACGCCGTGCGCTGGCCGGGCGGGTTTTGCAGGCGGGACATCGGGTGGCGCGCGGTGGCGCGCGAGAGGGAAGGAGGGAAGGAGGAGTGAGAGAGAAAGAGGGAGGGCGGCGCGCGGCCGCCCGCCCGCCCCTCTCCCCCGGCCGGCGCGCCCGCCGCTGCGATCGCATGCAAATCAGTCGACGCCACACACGCGCGCCCCTCTCCCCGGCCGGCGCGCGACGCGGGCGCAAGATGCGCGCCACGCCGCGCCCACCCTTCTCTCTCCCTTCTCTACCGCTTGGCCCGGGCCCGGTTCTTGACCTCCGCCTCCTGCGTCGGGTGCAGCAGGATGTGGTGCCGCACCGTGGCCGGGTTGTGCTGGGAGAAGCCGTGCGACCAGTCGTACGACACCGCGTACGCGTAGATCGCGCCGTCCCGGTTGAACGCCCCGGCCGGCACGGGCGCGTTGGCCTTTTGCATGGCCTTGAGGCGCTGCTTGGAATCCTTGTCCCAGAAATTGTACGCGCCGTCGGAGCCGGCGGTCGCAAACGTGCCGTACGTCGGGTGGAACGCCATCGCGTTGACCGCGAAAATGTCGGCCCCCTCGCGGTGGCATTTGAACGTAAAATTCTTGGCCGCGAGCGCGTCCTCGACGTGCTGCACCGCGACGCGGCCCTCGATGGAGCCGACCAGGTACCCAGTCGTGTCTGGGAACGCGGTGACGCACCGCGTCTGAAACTTGAGCGGCGACTCGATGTCCTTGTAGGGCGTCTGAGGGTTCGAAAGGTTGAAGACCTGGATGCGGCGGTTGGCGAGGCCGGCCACCAACAGGGGGTGGCGCGCGTCGAGCGCGTAGACCCGCTCCGGCGTCGCCTGCGTGTGCGCCGCCGTCGGCGACCGGCAGTCCCAGTAGCGCAGGGTGCGGTCCCAGGAGGCGGTGACGAGGAGGTTCATCTCCTTGAGAAACGCGGCGTGGCGGACGGGCGCGTCGTGCGCGCCGATCTGCTGCGCTTGGCCGGTGGCGAGGGACCACATTTTGACGGCCTTGTCGCAGCCGCCTGTGGAGGGGAGAGGGAGGTGGGAGGAGGGTGAGGGGTCGGCGGCAGTCCGTCGTCGCTCGCCCGGCGTCGAGCGGCGCCCGGGGCGGCGATGCGCGCCACCGCCATCGCCCGCCGCTCCACCACCCCTCCACCACCACCCTCCCTCCCCTACCTGAAAACACGGTCGCGCCGTCGGCCGCCCAGGCGCAGCACAGCACCGGCTGGTCGTGGCTCGTCGCGGCTTTGGGCACCGCCTGCCCGCTCGGCTGCACGTCCCAGCAGCGCACCTGGTTGTCCCAGGAGCCCGCGATGAGCAGGTTGGACGTGGGGGAAAAAGCGAGGCAGGAGACCGAGTCGGTGGGGGGGGACGGGACCTCGAAATCTTTGTTGGGGTTGTGGGGGGCGCCCGCGGCGGCGGCGCCAAAGGCGGTGCCGAACGACATGCCGGCGAGGAGGGTGGGGGACCGCGCGCGCGGCGCCGCGGGCCGGCGAGAGTGCGTGGCGATGGGGCGACGGCGGGCTCGACACTCTCTCGGCCGCGGCCTCGTTCGCCCGGCGCCCGCGGCGATCGGCGGGTGCCACCCCGCCGCGACGGCCGGCATGCGGGCGTCCCGCGCGGGAGTGCGGCGCGCGCCGCCGGCGCGCCGCGCGCCGCCGGCGCGCCGGCCGGCGCCCGCGGTCAGGCCACGGTGCGCGTGAGGAGAGACAGAGATGGTGCGAGGCTCAGGCGAGGAAGAAATGCCGGGGCCGACACTTTTCTTCTCTTCCCTTTCCTCTCTCTTCCTAGCGCCGCCGCCGACGGCCTCGACCCGCCCCCACCCCCACCCCCCCGCGCCGGCCGCACACGACTCGCCACCACGATCCTCACCGCGCCGCGCTCGGTCGACATCTACTTTGCCGGCAAGCCTGGACGCAGGCTGCTCTGGAAGGCCATTTCGTTCGGCGTCGGCTTCTACGCCGCCAACACCGTCTCCCTCTCCTTTGGCGCGCTCTCCATCAACGACGTCGTCGCCGCCGCGCTCACCGTCGCGTTCTATGAAGGGGCGAGCGCGGCCTACTACGCGGCGCCGCGGGTGACGTTGAGGCTAGAATTTCTGAATTGGTTTAAAGTGGGCGTCGTCGTCGCGCTCATCGCGGACGCGCTCAAGCTGGCGGGCTGATGTGATGGGGGCTGTTTTGGGGGGGCGTGTGGGGTTGGGGAGAGAGGGAGGGGACGCGTTGGCGGGCGCGCGGTGGGGGGCGGGCGTGCCCGTCTCGCCTCGCCAGCTCTCGCGGCCCCCAAATTTTCGACGCCGCCAAACTGCAACCCACCCACCGGCACTGACTCACAAGTGATCACAGACCGCGGCGCGCGGGGCGGGAGGCAGCGCGGCGCCCGTCACCGCCGCTTGAAGCTCGCCGCCGACCGCACGCCCGGCGCGCCGCCGTCGCGGTCGTCGCGCAACTCCAGGAAATCGGCCAGCATGGACCGCACCGCGGCGGGCGTGTGGCGCAGGGCGCGCGCGGTGGTGTCGTCCTGGGCGCAGAGGGCCTGGAAAGAGGGAAGCAGGGCGAGGGAGGGTGTGGTCTGCGAGCGCCTCTCACGACTCTCTCGACTCTTCCGCCTCCCACCATGCCCCTACCTCGTACGGTGCCACCAGCTCGGCCTCGACCGCGTCCCGCACGCGCGCCCGCTGGGCCGGGTCGACGACCGCGTACGCACCGCGCGCGTCGTCGAGCGCCGTCACGGCGGCGGCGACCACTTTGGCGGCGTCCTAAGGACAAGAAAAGCGAATGTGTAAGGGTTCCAGCGCCCCAAGAGGGACGGCAGACGCAGGCAGCGACCGCCAACACTGACCTTGGAGAGTGGCGCGGCAGCCGTGCGCGCCTGCTGCACCAGGTCGGCCAGCGGCGCCCACAGCGCGCTCCGCACGTCCGCAAACCGGGCATCGACCTGAGGGAGGGGGGCGGGGTCGGCGGGCGAGCGGGGCGGCGGGAGAGGGCGGCCGGCCCGCCCACCTCTCCGTCTCACCGCGCCCGCGTGCGCGTCGAGCCAGGCCGCCGCGTGCGGCGCAAGCGACGGGCTAGCGCCCACGGTGGCGAGCACGTAGACGACGTTGTTGAGAGCGAAGACGGCGGCCAGGATCTGGTGGAGGGGGGAGCGGCAGGGTCGGGAAGGGGGACGGGCAGCGGCAGCGGCACCCCCGCCCAAACTTCGACGCACCCTGCACTTGAGCGTCCGCGATTTGGCGTGCAGGCCGGTCTCCAGCTCTTTGAGCACGCAAGCAACCAGGTCCGCAACGGGGGACGCCTGCGGCGAAGCAACGGGTGCGGCGAACGAGGTTTTGGTGGGGAGGTCGCCCGCCGCCGGGCCGGCGGTCTGCTGCAGCAATTGCTCGATGCTAGGGTGTGCAATTATCTCGCCGAGCTGCGACAGTGTCTGTGCGACGACGGGGTGCACCTGAAAGGGTGCGGGGGAGGGTGCGGAAAAGGGTCAGATTTCGTGAGCGTCGCATGAGCGCGGCCCGCGCGGTATTTTCTCCACACTTGTGCACCGCGGTGCGTTAATATATGTACCACGCGTGCGCTGCGCCGCAACCGCAACAAATGCGCAACCGCTCCGTGCGCCGCACGCTCACCGAGCCGTCGGTCACGGCCGCTCTCCACGACTCTAGCTTGACCAGCGCCCCCTGAAACTCCGCGAGCAGGGTCGTGAATTCGGCGCACGACGTGTTTGTCAACTCCGTAAGCTTGGCGAGCAGCGGAGCAAAGCACGGGCTTGCAAGCATTTCTGACAGGTCGTCCTCGACCGCGGACAGCGCATCATACATATCGATGAGGGCCGTCATCTATGTGAGAAGATAGTGCGGCGCATGTGGGGAGGCGGCGAGGGAACAGCGCTGCGCAAAGCGGCGCGCGGAGCACGCCTCCCCACCAAAAAAAGAAAACGCCGCACCCACCTTGTCCGCGTCCTGCTGCGTCGCCACGATGGCGCGCCCAGTGGAGATGAGGCGCGTGACTGCGCCGCCCACGATGGACGCAAACGCCGCCTCGTCGTGGGGGTCGGCGAAGACGGCAGTCGCCAGGCCCCGCTCCGACGCCGCGAGTGGGACCAAGGTGCGCAGGCTTTTGGTCCAGCTGGGTGGTGCGGCGAAGGGGGTAGGGGTGGGCATTGCGTGGGCCGCGTGCGGAGACAAACGGAAGACGTGCGGCGCAGCCGCGGTCGCGCGTCGCCGCTCGCACCGGCGCGCACCACCACCCTCCCCTTTCCCACCTCGACACCGCCGGCTCGGCCGCCCCCTCGCCCCCCCACGCCGTCCCGTCCGTCGGCGTGCTGATCTCGGCGTCCAGCGCGAGCTGGGCGTCGAGCGAGGCGGAGCGCAGGTCGACAAAGAGCTAGGGGGAGGGGGGGGGGCGGTGGGCGCCCCGCCCGCCCCGCCCGGCACGCGCACCCCTGGACGCGCGCGTTTATCCATCCCTACTCCACACACCTTGACGCACGCGCCGCCGCCGGTGCGCAGGAGCGCCTCGGCAAGCACGCGCAGGCGCGCGACGACCGCGTCGGGCAGCGAGGCGGCGACTAAAGGGCGGGAGGGGTGGGGGCGCCCCCACGGGGTCGGCCGCTGTGCGTGGCGCGCTCACCGCGGGGAGGGCGGCGCCGGCCGCCCCCCCAAAAAATCGACCCCCCCGCCCCGCGCTCACCCGGCGGCGACCGCGGCGCGCGCCGCGACCGGCTCCAGTAGCCGTCCCCCACCCCGCCCCAGCTCCCGCCCGCCCCGCGCCCTCTCTCTTCCCCCCCCTCGGCCGCCGAGTGCAGGCGCAGCAGCGTCTCAAAGTTGCGCAGCGCGAGCGCGCCCCCGTCAGCGCGCAGCGCGGCCGCCGACTCGCGCGCCGCGTCGCCGCCCGCCAATCCGGCGTGCGCCTTGAGGAATGCTACCGCGTCGTCCAGGCGGGTGAGGGCGTCCAGGAAGGAGGTGAGGTCGGCCTCGGGGCCGGCAAGCACGAGCGGCTCGAGCCTGCGCGCGGCGTCCAGGTGGTGCAGCGCGAGCTCGGCGGTGGCCACCGCGGCCCGCACCTCGTCTCGCGCGGCGCGCAGGGTCTGGAATGGAGGAGGAGGGAAGTTCGGGTGGTGCCCGGACCTCGCTCCCCTTTCGCTCCCCCTCGCGTCCCCTATCTCTGACCTGCGTCCGCTCCACCGTGGGCGCCACCAAGGCCGCCAGCCGCGTCACATCGGCGCCGTACCGCTCCAGCACGGCGTCCGAGTCGGCGGCGAGCCGGCCCGACCAGGCCAGCGCGGCGCGCACGCGGTCGGCGCGCGCGCCGTCGCCGGGGTCGGTTGCCATGGAGGAGGGAGTTTGAGGGCGATCGAGCGCCCCGCTGGCGGGCGCGGCGCGGGCGCCGGGGCGCCGATGGATGGGGGCCGACTGCGGTTGACCGCCGACGCCGACGCACACAGTTCAGCGACCGCGGGCGCCGGCCCTCGCGCCAGCGGCCCCCCCGCCGATCCCATCCTTTGGCCCACGCGGCGCCAGTGCCGGCCGCGCCGCCGGCCGCCGCCGCAGCGCCGCCGAGCGCGAGCCGTGCCATGGACGGCCCCGGGACCGACCCGATGGCCGCCCTGGCGGCTGGTGCGTGGCGTGGAGAGCAGAATGGGGGCAATGGATGGCGCGGCAGCGGGGTCTGGGGCTGACTTTTTTTCGCACCCCTGCCCCCACCCCCCCGCAGAAGCGACCCAGGGCGCGTCCGCCAGCAAGACGCCCGAGGTGGGTGTGGCGGGCGATGCGAGAGGCAGGGGAAGGAGAGCGCGCGCCCTGAACCAACCAACCACCGCCCTTTTCTTTCTTCTCTTTCAGGAGCTCGAGCGATCCATCGAGGAAGCGATCGCCTGCCCCTGCGTCGCCGACCTGCGCGACGGCCCGTGCGGCGCCTCGTTCGTGGCCGCCTTTTCCTGCTTCCTGCGCGCCCAGGCGGGCCCGCCCGACGCCGGGGGCGCGGCCGCGCCGGCCTGCCTGCCCTCGTTCGACGCGCTGCAGGCGTGCATGGCGGCGCACCCGGACGAGTTTGCCGAGGTGGGGGCGGCGGCCGCGGCGCGGAAAGCGGCCGAGAGAGAAGAGGCAAAGAGGATGGGGTGAGAGAGGGGAGAGCGCCGCGCCACCCCGCCTCTGCCATGCTACGCCCCTTCACTTGCCGCCCTGGGACGAGCGACGGTCGCGCGGCTTACACAGCGGCGATGTGGGAGGGTGTGGCTGCCGCCCGCGCGCCGTGCCGCGCGCGCCCCCTCGAAACGCGCGCGCCCGCCCCCCCTCGCGCTCCCTCTCCCTCACCCCGACTTGAACAGGAGCACCGCAAAGTGGCCCACGTAGAAATAGATGAAATGCTTGGCCTCGTGGGTGACGTACGAGCCTGGGGAGGGAGGAGAAGAAGGGTCGGCGGGCGCCACCGCCGCTGCGCGCGCGCGCGCGACCGCCCGCCTCCCCCCCGCGCACCAAAGTTGCGCCCGACGACGCAGTGCCACGTGGGCGAGTGCCGCTTGTCGAACTCGCGCTTGACGTAGGCGGCGATGTCCTTCTCCACGGTGTACTTGTCGATGGCCTGGAGAGCAGAGGGAGGAGGGGAGAAACGAAAAAGGAGGATGGTGGTCGGCGCCGGGGCGTTTGCGGCCTCGGACAGGGCGCCGGTCCCCACCTCCCCCCCCCACGGTCGCGCGACACGGGCGCCGACGGCGCGAGGAGGACGCGGGAGGTCGCGACCCCCTCCCCCATCCCCCATCCCCGCCACGCGCGCACCGTCGCCGCGCACTCGACCGCGTCCGCCTGCATGTCGTCCGCCATGTCGGCAGACTTGATGACGGCCTTGCGGTCCTCCATGGGGGAGGAGGCGGGAGGAGGAGGAGGGCGCCGGGAGGCGAAGAGGCGCCGGCGAGAGAGTGCGGGCGCCGGTGCAGCAGGCGCCACTCTTCTGCCCGCCCGCGCGCCGCCGCCGCCGCGCCGCGCCGCGCCCGCCGCCGCCCGCCCGGCGACGCGCCGCCGCCCGATCGAGACGCGCCGCGCCGCCGCGCCGCCGCGCCGCCACTCCCGGTCCCCGCTCGCGCCGCCGGCGCACGAGTGACAGCCCGCCCGTCGCGGCGAGCGGGCGAGCGAGCGCGGCCGCCGGCAATCGGGCGCCGCCCGCGCACAAAGGTCGTTTGAGCCATGACCCGCTACTACTGCCACTACTGCGACGCGCACCTGACGCATGACTCGGTGTGAGGCGGGAGGGAGGGTGCGGCGGGAAGCGGGAGGCGCGAGGAGAAAGTCCGCGCGCTCGACCCGCCCCGCCGCCCTGCCCTCTCTAGCCCATCGTGCGCAAGCAGCACAACACCGGGTTCAAGCACAAAGCCAACGTGCGCGCCTACTACAACGCGGTGTGCGAGGTCAACGGGATCGGGGCGCCGGCGCCCGCAGCGGGGCCGCCGCCCGGCTTTGGCGGCCCGCCGCCAGGGTTTGGCGGCCCGCCCCGCCCGTGGGCCCCGGGCCCGCCCCGCCCTTTCTACGGTGGCCCGCCGCCCGGCTGGGGCGCGCGGCCGCCGTTCGGGGGGCCGCCGCCGGGGTGGGGCGGCCCGCCGGGCGTCGACGGCCCGCCCGGCGTCGGCGGGCCGCCGCCGGCGTGGGTCGGGGGTGGGGCGCCCGGTGTGCCGCCGCCCGGGTATGGCGGTGGGCCGCCCGGCGGCCCGCCGTTTGCGGGCGGCCCGCCGCCGGTGTGGGGCGGCGGCCTCCCGCCGCCGCTGTGAGAGGGCGGCGCCTCCCTCCCCGCACTGTGTGACCCCAGTTGGCCCACGTCGTGGCCTGTCAAACGCGGAGCGCAGTTTGCACACGGGCGCGAGGAGGGGGAGCGCGTGCGCGCCCACCCGACGCCCCCAGACCAACCCCTCCACCCCCTTGCTTCTCACCGCATGCGAAACTGTTGCGTCGCCCGCGTCGTCCCCCGCTGCCCCGCGTGTTCGTACGTCAGCTCAATGTCCAGGTCGCGCGGGTTGACCGCGTTGGGCGCACACGCGAGCGTTCCGCGCACCGCCTCCCCCGCGCACACCGTCAGCGGCGTGGCCAAGTAGAACACGGTCTGCTTCCAGTGGGTGGGGCGGGCCGAGGGCGCGGTGGAGAAGGAGAGCGGGGTGTGCGACGCGCCGAAGACCGAGTCGAAGAACCCGACGAGCGCGTGCACGTAGTCGTTGCGCGCCGCGGTGAGCTCGAAAGTGGCCGTGAATGTGGCATCCGCTTTCACCATGGTGGCCAGGTCGAACGTCGCCAGCGGCACGGGCGGCGCGCACACCTGCGCCGCGTCGACCGTGTCGACCAAGGGCTCCCCCAACGCCAGCGCTTTGATCGCCCCGAAGTTGAAGCCGTACACGTCGTCCCAGAAGTCGATCTTGTCCGCGCGGTAGTCGCCGTCCTCGATGGCGGCCAGGAAGAGGGTGCACTTGTCGGGGAGCAGCGCGCCGCCGGGGGCCAGCCATTTGTCGCGGCAGAAAATGACCGTGTCGAGCATCGACTCGTACAGGAGAAAGTAGCCCATCCATTCCGAGATGATGACGTCGACAGAGTCGACGGGGAGCGTGATCTCCTCCGCTTTCCCTTTGATGATTGTGATCCTCCCCTCGTACCCGTTGTCCCGCACGATGGCCGCCGCCTGGTCCGCGATCGCGGAACACTCGATCCCGTACACGTGCGCCGCGCCCGCGCGGGCGGCAAAGAGGGACAGGATGCCGGTGCCGCACCCCACGTCGAGCACGACCTTGCCTTTGAAGAGGTGCGGGTTGCGCTCGATGGCGGCCTGGTAGGACCGGGTGCGCACCGAGTCTTTCAGCATCTCCTCGTGGATGCCTGGGGAGGAGAGGGCGAGGAGGAGGGCGTGGGCGACCGCGGGCCGAACGCCGGTCAGCCTTCCCACCACCCTCCCCTCCTCGCTCTCCCTCGTTCCCTCACCAAAGTGCGCGTACGAGTCAAAATAATAGTCTTTGGCGGTCGCCGCGTCCTGGCCGCCCGCGGGCGGCGCGGCTTCGCCGGCCATGGTAGGTGGCGGCGGGGGAGCGGGGGAAGAGGCGATCGTTTGGCACCGCGTGCGGTCGGATGGTGCAGGACAGGGACAAACGGCTATCGTCTATGCGCGGTGCGCGTGAATCCGAGGCCGGGTGGCGGCTTGGAGGCGCGTGCGGTGCGCCGGCGGCTCGAATGCGGGACTGGCCCGCGAACGGGGCGCCCACCGACCACTAACGAGCCTGCAGCCACTCAGCGATCGCTCGTGGGGCGCGCGGGGGCGGGCGGCGCGAGCGTCTGTGTGCTGGCGCCGGCGAGCGCGGCGGCGCCGCACTCCCCGGCGCGCCGCCGCCTCTCCCATGTCCCGGCGCCGCGCGGCCGCGGGCGCCGCGGCCGCCCTGCACCGCGCGCTCGTGCCGGTCCCCCCCGGCGTCACCGTCTCCCGCGCCGGCGCCACCCTGACCATGGCCGGCCCCCTCGGCACCGCGGTCACCGACCTCGCCGCCCTGGACGGCCGCGGCGACGGCGCGCTGCGGCTCGACCCGGGAGGGGGCGCGATCGAGGTCGCGTCTGCGAGCAAGGCCTTTTTCGGCACCCTGCAGTCCCTGCTGCGCTCGAAACTCGCCGGCGTGTCCAGCGGGCATGCCGTCACGCTCAAGATCACGGGCGTGGGGTACAGGGCGGCGCTGGCGGCGGGAGGCGACGCGCTGACCCTCAAACTCGGGCACTCGCACGACTGCCGCTACGCGCTGCCGCCGGCTGTGCGCGCCATCGTGCCCGACCCCACCACCGTCACGCTCGTTGGCCTGGACAAAAACCAGGTCACCCAGGTGGCGGCCAATGTGCGCGCGTTGCGGCCGCCGGGCGCCTACAAGGGCAAGGGCGTGCGGCGCGAGGGGGAGGTGGTGCGGCTCAAGCCGGGCAAGCGCAAATGAGGTTGGGGGGGAGACAGGAGGGAGGGGCAGCACTGTGCAAGGGGGTCGCGGCCGCCGTCCGTTGCACGCCCGCCCCGCCCCTCCCGCCCCGGCGCGGCCTCGCTAGTGCGTCCAAAGGGCCGCGTCCGGCGGGCGCGGGCGTGCCCCGAGCCGCGCGGTCCGCGGCGCGCCGGCCGCGCGAGCTCCGCCCCGCCCCCTCCTCGCCTCTCACACCGGGAAGCTGCAGCCGCCGCCCGCGCACCCGTGCATCACCTTGTACGCGACCGACTTGACCTAAAAGCGGGGGGAGAGAGGGCGGGAGGCGATGAGAACGGAAGGTGTTGGCGAGAGTTGGGGGGCAGACACTTCCGCCTTTTTGCCTTGTCCCGCTGCTCATTCATCCGACACCCCTCTCCCTCCCTCCTCACCGGCACGTCGTCCTTGACCGTAAACGCGAGCGGCTCGATGGCGGCGGGGGAGGCGAAGCCGCAGGCCGGCGCGTCGAGGGCGAGCTCGCACGCGCCGCCGTCGCTGCGAGAGGGGCGAGGGGAGAGTCGGCCTCGGCCCCCCAAACGCGCCCCCGCCCCTCCTCCCCCCGCCCACAACCACCCACCGAGCCGCCTGCGCGTCCAGGGTGGCGGGACCGGTGTACCCCGCGGCCCAGGCGACCCCGACCGCGTACGTGGCGTTCGACCCCGGCACGGCTGCGAACGAGTCGACGCGAGCGCCGGGGGGGCCGGTCACGCGGAAGCAGTCGCCACACGCGTGGATGGGCTGGAGAGGGAGAGGGGTGGGGGTGGTTGGAGTTGGAAGGGAGGCGCGCGCGCGCGTGCGAGCGCGCCGACCTGGTCCCTTGTCTCTCTCGCACCTCCGTGCACGCCAGCACCGCGGTCGCGCGGTCGCGGTCGGTGACCAGCCCTTCCGCGCCGCAGTACCCCATGTCGACGGCGAAGAGGCGGCACACGGGCTGGGCGCCGGCCTTGACCGAGAGCGGCGCGCGCGCCGGCGCGCACGCCGCGCCGCCGGCGGGCGTGCCGGTCAGCGCCAGGTCCAGAGTGAGTTCGGGGGACGTGCAGTCAAAGGCATCGGGAAGGGTGAGCGAGAACGAGCAGTCAAAGGCGGCGCCGGACGGGGGAGGGGTCGGCGCCGGCGCGCACGCGACTGCCGCGCCCGACCCGCCGCCCGTGGCCGCCGCCGTGCCGGCCAGGGCCAGCGCCCCGCCGGACGGCACGGCCGGCCCCACCTCGACGCGCAGCGTGACGTCGGCGCGGCCGTCAGCGGTGCGGGCGGCCTTGGCCGGCGACGCGGCGCGGGGCGCCGCGCGCGCAAACGGCGCGCACCGCGCCTCGCCCGCGCCCGCGGCGGCGACCGGGGTCGCGGCCGCTGGCTTGACCGGGGACCGCGCGGGCGGGAGCGCGGGCGCGGGCGCGCCCCCGGCGCAGCCGCCCGGCGCGCGAAACGCGCAGCAGTCGACTGGCGCAGCGCACGGCGGCGCACCGCCGCCGCCCCCGCCCCCGCCCCCGGTGCAGCATTTGCCGTTGCCCGCCCACACGATCTCGTACGAGGGCACACCGCCAACCGTCACCGCGTTGACGGCGGCGGCGTCAACGATGAAGAGGCGCAGCGCCGCCGCGCCCGCGTCGCCGCCGTTGACCCCGTTGCCGCCGCGGCCGCGCGCGTAGTCGATCGTCACGTTGTGCCAGCCGGGGGTGAGCAACATGGGGGCGCAGTACTGCTTGAAGCCTGGGCAAGGGCAAGGGGAAGGGGAGGGGGGGAGGGGTGTGGCCGGGGAGGCGCGGTTTCGGAGCGCGCGCGCGTGCGGCCACCCGCCCCCCCCCCCCCCCCCCCCCCCCCCCCCCCCCCCCCCCCCCCCCCCCGCCCCCGGGGCCGGGCCCCCCCCCCCCCCCCCCGCGG
>Ga0315287_10001645_pt1 | contig 20822 bp, 27 predicted proteins | sample YL17G11_0_MG_FD_205037 | JGI IMG/M metagenome (GOLD analysis project Ga0315287, IMG submission 205037) | Sediment microbial communities from Yellowstone Lake, YNP, Wyoming, USA - YL17G11_0 | ecosystem: Environmental > Aquatic > Freshwater > Lake > Sediment | place: USA: Wyoming | collected...
TTCCGGCAGTCCGCAAGCCGCTCGCGATCGCGCTGCAGCATGAAGCAATACGCCATCAGGTGCTGCGCCAGCGACACCGGTTGCGCCCGCTGCAGGTGCGTGTACCCCGGCATCACCGTCTCGAGATGCTTCTCGGCCAGGTCCGCGATCACGGTCTGCAGCGCCGCGGCCCGCTCCCGAAGCTGATCGATCTCATCCCGCAGGAACAGCCGCAGGTCCAGCGCCGCCTGGTCATTGCGGCTGCGCGCGGTGTGGAGCTTCCCCGCCGTCGCGCCCACCTGCTCGCCGAGCAGCCGTTCGATTTCGGTGTGGATGTCCTCCGAGTTCGGGCCGAGCTGCAGTTCCCCGCTCTTGAGCCCGGCGCGCACCTTCTCCAGCCCGGCCTCCAGCAGCCGCGCCTCATCGGCGCGCAGGATGTGACAATGCCCCAACATCCGCACGTGCGCGATGCTGCCCGCGATGTCGTGCTCGGCCAGCCGCCGATCGAACGGCAGCGATACCGTGAACTCGCGGGCCAGGTCATCCGGGCCCTTGGAGAACCGCCCGCCCCACAGACGCATGGGCTACTCCTCTCCAGCCTCGCGGCGAACCTGCTCGGCGATCTGCGACGACAGACCCCACAGCCGGATGAACCCCACGCTCGAGCGCTGATCGAAGGTGTCGCCCGTCTCGTAGGTGGCCAGGTCGTAGCGATAGAGCGAATGCGGCGACTTGCGTCCCGCCGGGATGCAATTGCCCTTGTGCAGCTTCATCCGCACTGTCCCCGTCACCGTCTCCTGCGTGCTGTCCATGAACGCGTCCAGCGCCCGCCGCAGCGGGCTATACCAGAGTCCGTAGTACACGAGTTCCGCGTATTTCAGCTCCAGCATCCGCTTGTAATGCCCGACCTCGCGCTCCAGGCACATCGCTTCCAGATCGCGGTGCGCGCTCACCAGCACCTCCGCCGCAGGGCATTCGTATGTCTCCCGCGACTTGATGCCCACGAGCCGGTTCTCGATCATGTCGATGCGCCCCACGCCGTGCTCGCCCGCCAGCGCGTTCAAGCGCTCGATCAGCGTCGCCGGCGACAGCTTTTCGCCGTCCAGGCTCACCGGCACGCCTTTCTCGAACTCGACCTCGACATACGCCGGTTTGTCCGGCGCCGCGTTCGGGTCCTTCGTCCACTGGTGCACATCGTCTGGCGGCTCGACCCACGGGTCCTCGAGCGGCCCCGCTTCAGCGCTCTTGCCCCAGAGATTCGTGTCGTAGCTGTATGGCGATCTCTTCTCCACCGGCACCGGGATGCCGTGCTGCTTCGCGTAATCTATCTCCTGCTCGCGGCTCATCGCCCACTCGCGAATCGGCGCCACGTGCTTGAGCTTCGGGAAGAGACACATCCATGCCACCTCGAAGCGCACCTGGTCGTTGCCCTTGCCCGTCGCGCCGTGCGCCACCGCGTCCGCGCCCTCGCGAATCGCCACCTCGCCCACTAGCTTCGCAATCAGCGGCCGGCCGAGCGCGGTTGAGAGCGGATACCGGCCCTCGTACATCGCGTTCGCCTTCAGCGCCGGGAAGATGAAATCGCGTGCGAACTCCTCCTTCGCCTCGATCACCTCCGAGCCGATCGCCCCGATCTTCAGCGCCTTCTCGCGGATCCCCTCATAGTCCCGCTCCTCGCCGAGATCGATTGCCACGGCATAGACGTCCATGCCGTAGTTGTCCTTGATCCACCGAATCGCCACCGACGTGTCCAGTCCGCCGGAGTATGCCAGCACCAGCTTTGCCATCTCGCGCTCCTTGTCGTCGCGTCCAGAGGCGCTCTCTTCACCCCAAAATCATACTCAACAACGCCCGCTGCGTATGCAGCCGGTTCTCCGCCTCATCGAACGCCACCCACTGTGGGCTCTCCGTCACCTCGTCCGTCACCTCGTCGCCCCGGTGCGCCGGCAGGCAATGCAGCACGATCGCGTCCGGCTTCGCCTCTTTCAGCAGCGCCGCGTTCAACTGGAACGAGCGGAAATCCATCCGCCGCCGCTGCGCCTGCTCCTCCATCCCCGCGCTCACCCACACATCCGTCTCGACAATATCCGCGCCGCTCACCGCGCGCTGCGGATCGTTCCATACCGCGATCTTCGCCCCGCTCGCCTTCGCCAGCTCGGACGCCTTCTTCAGAATCTCCTGTTTCGGCTCGTAGGTCGCGGGCGACGCGATGTGGATGTCCATGCCGAACATGGACGCGATCAAGAGCAGCGACTGACACACGTTGTTCCCGTCGCCAACCCAAGCCAGCTTGAGACCCTTCAGGTCGCCCTTATGTTCCCGCATCGTCATCAGGTCCGCCAACGCCTGGCAGGGATGTTCTAGGTTCGACATCGCATTCACCACGGGCACGCCCGAGAACTGAGCCAGTTCCTGCACGAACTCGTGCTTCGAGAGCCGCGCTGCAATCCCATCAACCGTGCGGCCCAGTACCTTCGCCACATCCGCTACCGGCTCCCGGTCGCCCAGCCGGATATCGGCCGGCGCCAGGTAGATGGCATGCCCGCCGAGCTGGTTCATCGCCACTTCGAAGCCGATCCTGGTTCGCAAAGAGGACTTGTCGAACAATATCGCCAGGTTTCGGCCCAGCCCCAGCGACGCCACCTGCTCGCGGGTGACCTTCCCCGACTTCTGCTCCGCCGCCGCGCGCAGCACCTCGTCCACTTCTTGTGGCGTCAGATCGGCGACCGATAAGTAGCTTCTCCCTTTCAGCGACACCGTCGTCTCCTCTCCCTACCGCTCTCCCCCCACCCGTTCGTCAGGAGCTTGCTCCTGACCCACTCCCCCGCATCGCGCGTTGCTTCGGTACTTCAGTGCCGAAGCCCCCCGGCTGTCATTCCGAGCCGAAGGCGAGGAATCCATCCGGAGTCAACGCGTCCGCGCAGCGGACGCTCTCCGCTTCCATCCCCTACCTTCCGTTCCGGCGGCGCAGCCGCCGTATCCGCGTCCATCGGCGTCCATCGGCGGAGGCCGTTCGCCTCTTCGTTTCTACCGACCCCCCTCCCCCCGCATCGCCCTCCCCAACGTCCACAGCAGATGCACCAACAGCGCCACCGCTATCCCGGCCCCCGAGAACAGCCAGGTCCTCGTGCCTGCCGGCAATCTCGCGATGCGCGTCCCGAGATCGCTCAACTCCCCTCCCGCGCCGCCCCCCGCAGGCGTGCCGACCGCCCCCGACAGCGCCCGGAATATCGCGACCCAGAGGATGAGCGTCACCCACAGTTCGATCACCGGGAACGCTATCTGCCGCGCCGTCGCCCCGCTGGTGAGCATGCGGAAGATGACCATCGCCGTCATGAACAGGAGCGTGACCGCGACCACGATGAGGAATGGGACGTCCACGCTATGCCTGTGGCGCGGCCGCCAGGACCGCTCTCAGGATTCCGATCCCCTGGTCCACTTCCTGTTCGGTCAGCACCATGGGCGGAAGCAATCGCAGCATATCATCGCCCACGGTGTTGATCAGCAAGCCCCGCGCCGCGCATTCGTCCTTCACCCACGCCGCCTGCGGCCTGCTCAGGTCCACCGCGATCATGCAGCCGCGCTCTCGCACGTCCTTGATCGGCAGCCCATCCGCCTGCATCTCCAGCAGCCCCGCTCCCAGCCTCTTGCCGATGCGCGCCGCGTTCTCCGGCAGCTTCTCCTGCTCGATCACGTCAAGTGTCGCCAGCGCCGCCGCCGAAGGCAGCGCGCTCCCGCCAAACGTGGACGCGTGATCGCCCGGCTCGAACGCCGACGCCACCGGCTCCCTCGCGATCATGGCGCCGATCGGCAGGCCTCCTCCGAGAGCCTTCGCCAGCGTGATCACATCCGGCCGAATATCGCAATGCTCGAACGCGAACATCCTCCCCGTACGCCCCAGCCCGGTCTGCACTTCATCGAGCATCAGCGCCGCGCCGTACTGGTCGCACAACTCCCGCGCCGTGCCCAGGTACTCCGGCGTCGCCGGATACACCCCGCTCTCGCCCAGTATCGGCTCGAGCAGTACCGCGCACGTCTTTTCGTTCACCGCGGCTTTCAGCGCCTCGACGTCGTTATATGGGACATGCGTGAAGCCCGACGGCAGCGGCTGGAAGCCCCTATGGTACTTCGGCTGCCCCGTCGCCGCCAGCGCGGCCAGCGTCCGACCGTGGAACGACTTCAGCGCGCTCACGATCTGCGTCTTGTCGGCAGCCCCGCTCTTGTAGGCGTGCTTGCGCGCCAGCTTGATCGCCGCCTCGTTCGCCTCGGCGCCGCTGTTGCACAGGAAACAGCGCCCCCCGAACAGCTTCGACAAACGCTCCGCCAAGCGCAGTTGCGGCTCGGTGTAGAAGTCGTTCGACACGTGTATCAGCGTGCGCGCCTGCTCGCAGATCGCCGCCGTCACCTTCGGATGGCAGTGCCCGATCCCCGTCACCGCGCGGCCGCCGCTGACGAAATCCAGGTACTCCTTCCCCTCCGTATCCCACAGGCGCGCGCCCTCGCCCCGCGCCATCACCATTGGCATCCGGATCGGCGTGTACAGATTCAGTTGATGCGCGCGGTCGAGCGCTTTCGCCTCGTCCAACTTCACGTCAGTTCTCCCTACTGGGCCCGTTCGTCAGGAGCTTGCTCCTGACCGTCTGCCCTCACTCATCGAAATCGCCGCCCATGTCGCCGCCGCCCATATCCTCATCGCCCATGTCACCGAGATCCCCACCCATATCATCCGGCAGGTCGCCGAAGTCATCCTCGCTCTTCGGCGTCCGGGCGATGCGAGAGATCAGCTTCGTCGCCTTCTTCGAACCACACTTCGGGCACTCCAGCTTCGCCTTCACCGCCGTCATGCCCACCAGCAGGCTGAACTTCTTGCCGCACCCATTGCAGCGATACTCAAAGAGCGGCATCTCTCATCACCTCGTCCTATCTGTGGCACAGGTTGGCACCCTGTGCATTCCCGTTGCTTCGGTACTTCAGTGCCGAAGCCGCGGCCGTGTCACGCCACCACCATCGTCCCTATCCCCACATCCGTAAACAGTTCCATCAGCAGCGCGTGGGGCAGCCGGCCATCGATGATGTGGCACCGGCTCACGCCCGCCGACAGAGCGTCCAGGCACGCCTCCACCTTCGGGATCATGCCGGACTCGATTTCGCCCGAAGCGATCATCTCCTTCGCGCGCGCGGCCGTCAACTCCGAGATCAGGCTCTTCGCGTCAGAACGGTCGCTCAGCACCCCGCGCACGTCCGTCAGCAGCATCAGCTTGCTCGCCTGCAGCGCGCCCGCCATCCTCCCCGCCAGATGATCCGCGTTGATGTTGAACGTCTCGCCGTTTTCGCCTGCAGCAATCGGCGCGATTACCGGGACAAGCCCTTGCGCCACCAGACTGTTCACCAGCTCGGGCCTGATCTCTGCGACCTCGCCCACCATGCCCAGGTCGTGTGGGCCGCTCAACTTGCGCGCCAGCACGGTGCCGCCGTCCTTGCCGCTCAGCCCGATGGCGCGGCCGCCCTGCTGCGCGATCGCCGCCACCAGGTCCGGGTTGGTCTTGCCCGAAAGCACCATCTGCGCGATCTCGACCGTCTCCTCGTCGCTCACCCGGAGCCCGTTCACGAACGCCGGCTCCTTGCCCAGCCGCCGCATCATCTCGCTGATCTCCGGCCCGCCGCCGTGTACCACCACCGGCTTCAGTCCGACGTGCTCCAGCAAGACGATGTCCTTCAGCACCTCCGCGCGTAGGCTCGCGTCCACCATCGCCGCGCCGCCGTACTTGATCACCACCGTCTCGCCGCGGAATTCGCGCAGATACGGCAGCGCCTCGATCAGCACCGCCGCCCGCTGGCGCAGGCTCTCCATATCCGGTTGGCCCTTTGCTCTCTTCACGCTCGCCTCACTACGTATGATACGCCGCGTTGATCTTCACATACCCCGCGGTCAGATCACACGTCCACACCGTCGCCTGGTGTTCACCAGCATGCAGGTCCAGCGTTACCTCGATCTCCGGCCCAGCAATCGCCTCCTCGGCCGCCGACAGCTCGTACTTCGCGGCCGCGCCGCTGCACACCACCCGCACCTTCCCGAGATGCAGCTCGACCAGATCCGCGCGGAACCGGACGCCGGCGCGCCCCGCCGCCGCGAGAATGCGCCCCCAGTTCGGGTCGCCGCCGCCGAGCGCGGTTTTCACCAGCGGTGAGTTCGCAATCGTGCGCGCGATCCGCAGCGCGTCGCGCTCGGACTCCGCGCCACGCACGCGCACCTCGATCAGCTTCGTCGCGCCCTCGCCATCCCGCGCGATCTCCCGCGCCAAGTACGTGCACACGCAATCCAGCGCCGCTTGAAAGCGATGCAGCCCGCGCCGTTTCGTGATCTGCCCCGCCTCCGCCTGCCGGTTCGCCAGCAGCAGCACCGCGTCGTTCGTGCTGGTGTCGCCGTCCACGGTGACGCGGTTGAATGACTGCTCCACCGACGGCCCTAGGCACGCGTGCAGCACGTCCAGGCTCAGGTCCGCATCTGTCGTGATGAACGCCAGCATCGTCGCCAGGTGCGGCGCGATCATGCCCGCGCCTTTCGCCATCCCGCCCACACGCACCGGCCGGCCAGCCAACTCAAATTCGACTGCGATGGACTTCGGCCGGGTATCCGTCGTCATGATCGCCTGAGCCGCGCCGTCGCCGCCGTCGGGGGTGAGCGCAGCCACCGCTTTCGTGATCCCCGCCGACACGATATCCATCGGCATGGCGTGGCCGATCACGCCCGTCGAGCAGACGAGGATGGAGCGGGGCAGAACGCCCAACTCCTCCGCGGCCTGCTCGGCCATCGCCACCGCGTCCTGGAATCCCTCCGGCCCTGTACACGCGTTCGCGTTCCCGCTGTTCACGATCACGCCGTGCAGGTTCGCGCGCCCCACCCGGTCTTTGCTGACCAACACCGGCGCGGCCTGCACGCGGTTCGTGGTGAACATCCCCGCGCCGACCGCAGGCGCTACGCTGTAAATCAGCGCCAGGTCGGTCCCGCGCTTCTTCAGCCCGCAGCGCACCGCGGAGGCTTCGAATCCACAGGGCGCCGTCACCCCGCCCGGCACGACCCGCAGGCCGTTGGTTTTCGCCATCGCCGCTATGGCGGCTGGGATCTTCGATTCTAAGGTCGTCTTTCTCATGTGCCCCTACGGGTATGCCGCTGGTATCATCAACGCCGTCGTCTGGTCCACGCCCAGCATCAGGTTCAGGCACTGCACCATCTGGCCCGCCTGCCCCTTGCCGAGATTGTCGATCACCGACACCACGATCGCCCGGCCGGACTGGCGATCCAATCCCATCCCAATGAAGCAGTGGTTCGTGCCCGCCGTCCATTTCGTGTGCGGCCATTCGCCTTCCGGCAGGACATGCACGAACGGCGCGTTGGCATAGCAGCGCACCATGGCATCGCGCAGCGCGTCGATCCCGACGCCCTTATTCGGCCTCGCGTAGCACGTCATCAGGATCCCGCGCGTCATCGGCACCAGGTGGGGCGTGAATGTCACTCCCACCGGCGCGCCTTCGCCCACGTCCCCCAGCACCTGCACGATCTCCGGCAAGTGGCGGTGGCCCCCGACGGAGTACGCGGATACGTCCTCACTTGCCTCCGGGAAGTGATACGGGAGCTTGAGCGATGTCCGCCCCGCGCCCGAGATGCCGGTCTTCCCGTCGGCGATGATATCCGTCGCGTCGATGAGCTTCTCCGCCACCAATGGCGCCAGTGCCAGGATGGCCGCTGTGCTGTAGCACCCCGGAGCCGCCACCAGCCGCGCCGGGGCGATGGCGTCCGCATACCATTCCGGAATGCCGAACGCGGCCTCGCCGAGGAGCTGCGGATGCGTGTGTTCGAACTTGTACCAGATCGGATAGAGCGCGGGATCGTTCAGCCGGAAGTCCGGGCTGACATCGATCACGCGCACATCAGCATCCACCAGCTTCGGTGCGACCTCCAGCGCCTTCCCCGATGGCACTGCCATCAGCGCGAACCGGCACTCCGCAGCCACCGCGGCCGGATCGAGCGCGCGAAGCTCTGCCTCCACTCCTGCGAAGTGCGGATAGACGTCGCAGAGCCGCCGGCCGGCATAGGTCTCGGAAGAGAGGAATGCCAGCCGAACCTGGGGATGCGAACGAAGCAGCCGGATCAGCTCGACGCCACCGTATCCGGTGGCCCCGATGATCGCCACATTCACCATGTCAGGTATCCTTGGAACATGCGATTATACCGTAAGCCCAACTGCCGTCGCAAGCCGCGCCCGCGCGCGACCCCGGCGCGGCCCCGTGATTCAAGCGATGTCCGGTCCGTGAAGAAGAGCGACGAGCGGTCAGGATCCCCCACCCGCAGACGCTACCCGCTACATTATATAGGGTGTTGTCAATAGTTGTCAGGAAAAGGCGAGGAAATTGCTTGTTTTTCATGGTATCAGACATGCGCGCTTTTTGACGAGTTTTCGCTCCACATATGTGGAATAGCGGCTCGGCCGCCGCGGCCTCAGAGGCGTCGGCCCTGCGGGAATTGGATCCTGAGGCACACTCGATATGTGTCTCCGCGCATACGCTATTCATTCGATCACCGTCCCCCAAAAACAACAAGCAGGCGGTCAAACCGCCTGCCTGCAACCACCCACCCGATCAGGAATCGATCGGGTGCTCTAGTTTCGTCGCGCGCCGATGAAGCGGCTCCAGTAGAACGAGTCGCTCAGCGAGTCGACCCCCACACATCCCCGTCTAGATGAGGCGTGGATGAAGAGCCCGTCCCCGATGTAGAGAGCGGTATGGTTGATGCGCCCCGAGCGGCCGACGAAATAGAGCCGATCGCCCGGCATCAGTTCGCTGTAGTTGACCGGCCGCCCCACCTCGAACTGCGAGGCCGCGGTGCGCGGGAGGCGCATCCCACACGCCCCGTACGCCGTCTGCACCAGCAGCGAGCAATCCACGTTGTATGGTAAGCTGCCGCCGTAGCGATAGGGCACGCCCACGTAGCGGCGCGCCTCGCTGACCACATCAGCACGGCCGCCTCCGCCCCGCAGCATCAGGTCCAGTCGCTCGGCGGGAATCATGTCGTTTGAGACTTCGAGGCACGACTTGTCGATCCAGCCGATGGTCCCGTTGACCATCACCACTCCCCAGTGCGTGCCCCGCTCGACCTTCACCACCAACTTGGTGCCGGCCGCCGGCTCGTAGAGGAAGTCACCGCTGTCCGGCTCACTGGTGATCTGCCCCGGCTGCACCACGGTCGCGTACCGCGGAGGCAGCATGCGCGCCGCCGGTGAAGCGGCATCGCCCGACTGAGCCTTCTCTTTCGGTGTTCCGCCGGGGATCGGGATCGCTACGTCGCGACCCGGGATCAGGTCCTGGGAATCGGTGATGCCGTTGAAGTTCGCGATCAGGTCGGAGGAGATGCCGAAACGCGCGGCGATGTTCTGGATGGTATCGCCTGACCGCACCTGGTAGATCTCGTACGCGCCCCCCCAGCCCGCGATCGCGGGCTGGCCCCAGGCCGCGTTCGCCAGCGCGAATCCGACGATGGCGACTGCCAGAACCATGGAGGCGCGATGCGTCACGCTGACGCTATGCGCCGCTCTCACGCTGCCCCCACATTACCGATGTCGTACATGCAGTAACCGCCCTCAAACGCAGCATTCGTCCCGCGCGAATCCGATCGGGATCGCCCGCTAGACTTATTCCACGCGGAGCGATCGGCGATCCTTCCGGGACATCGATGCCTTGTGCGCTGTTTGAGCGCTTCCTCGCCCACGAAGCACCCCGCCGACCAGTGCTCGTTCGTTGCTTCGGCGCTTCAGTGCCGAAGCCGCGCCTCTAGCGCTTCTTGAACTGGAATCCGCGCCGCGCCCGCTTGCGACCGTACTTCTTGCTCTCTTTCGCACGCGGATCGCGCGTCAGCATGCCCGCTCGCCGCATCGGGGAGCGAAGCGCCTCGTCCATCGCCACCAGCGCCCGCGCGATGCCGTGCCGGAGCGCGCCCGCCTGACCGGCGATGCCGCCGCCGAGGCACTGCGCGCGGACGTTGAAGTTGCTCGCGCTGCTGACGATCTCCAGCGGTTCGCGGACGACCAGCTCAAGCGTCGGCCGGGTCACATAGTTCTCGAGCGTGAGGCCATTGACGACGAACTGCCCCTCGCCCGACGTGACCCACACCTTCGCAATCGCGTTCTTGCGGCGCCCTGTTCCGTAGAATTCCTGAGCCACGAATACCTTCTCCTATTCCTCTGTGCCACGTGCATGAGGCGGCTGGTACGCGACCGGGCCTTGTGCCTCATGGGGATGATCGCTGCCAGAGTACACCTTCAGCTTCTTCAGCATATCCCGCCCCAGCGGGGTATGCGGCAGCATACCCTTCACCGCAACGCGGAATGCGCGGTCGGGGTTCTTCTTGAACAAGTCGCCATACGGCTCGACCTTCAGCCCGCCGGGGTAGCCGGAGTGCCGGTAGCGCATGGTTTTCTTGGCCTTGCCGCCGGTCAGCACCAGGCCGGCCGCGTTGACCACGATGACATGATCGCCCGTGTCAACGTGCCGCGTATACGTCGCCTTGTGCTTGCCGCGCAGCACTGCCGCTACATCCGCCGCCAGCCGCCCGACCACCATGCCCTGCGCGTCGATCAACAGCCAGCGCCGCTCGACTTCGGCCGGCTTCGCGGAATAGGTTCTCTTGCTTATCGTCCTCATTGCAGCCCGCTCTCACTTCGTAAGGTCATATAATACCCCCAACGGGCGTAGCCCGCAACCCGCGCCGTCACCGTGTACGCCACTCACAGCGGGCGTAGCCCGCAACCCGCGCCGTCACCGTGTACGCCACTCACAGCGGGCGTAGCCCGCAACCCGCGCCGTCACCATCGTACCCAACCTGCACCAGGCAGAGCCCGCAAGCCGCCGCCGGCCCCCGCCGGGTCGGCGGTCTCTCGCCGGTCCGCAGCGCCGTCGCCAGCGCCTCCGGTCGGAGTTCCGCGCGGCCCACTGCGAGCAGCCCGCTCACCATCAACCGCACCATCTGGTACAGGAAGCTGTCCGCTTCCGCGGTGATCGTGATGCGATCCGCACTGCGCTGGCAATCCAGCCCCAGCAGCGTGCGCTGGGTCGTCGCCGTCTCGGAGCCGCTCGCCTGGAAGGCGCGGAAATCATGCCTCCCCAGCAGCCGCTTCGACGCCTGCGACATTCGTTCGACGGACAGCCTGTCCGGCACGAGCAGCGCATATCGCCCCACGATTGGCGACGGCGTCGCCCGTTCAATCACCGTGTAGCGGTATATCCGGCTCCACGCACACCGCCGCGCGTGAAAGCTCTCTCCCATCTCTTCGCACGCCTGCACCTTCACATCCGGCGGAAGGACGGCGTTCAGCACATCCGTCAACCGCTCCATCGGCACCGGGCGGGTGGTCCTGAAGTTCGCCACCTGCCCGACGGCGTGCACCCCCGCGTCCGTCCGGCCCGCCCCGATCACCTTGATCGGCTCACGAAGCGCCCTGGTGAATCGCTCCTCCAGAACGCCCTGCACCGTCCGCAGTCTCGGCTGCCGCTGGAATCCGTGGAACTCCGTCCCGTCATACTCCAGCGTCAGCTTGATGTTGCGCATGCGTCCTTCGTCCGGCGCTTCCCGTTCGTCAGGAGCTTGCTCCTGACCCGCCACTGCCATGCGTCAGTGCCGGACCCGATAGCTAGTCCAGCGACCGGTAATCCACGAGCTGCAGCTTGACCAGTGAGGCGCCATCACCGACTCGCAGGCCGATGCGCACGATGCGGGAGAATCCGCCCGGCCGATCCTGGTATTGCGGCGCGACGTGCTCGAACAGGTGGCGCACGGAGTTCTCGACCGAACTCGGGCTGCGGCCGGCATGGGTGATCTTCTCGATCTCGCCACCCGACGGCGCTTCTCGATGCGAGCCTTCTTTCATCTTCACAAGCCCGGTCCTCGGCATCAGCATACGCTGCGCTAGCCGCCGGTGATGGATGGTATCTTGCCTCGCCATCGCGATCAGCTTCTCGGCGACTCGCCGCGCTTCTTTCGCCCGCGCCTCCGTCGTGGTCACGCTTCCGTGCCACAGCAGAGATGTCACCAGATTGCGCAAGAGGGCCATTCGCTGGTCCGTCGGAAGACCGAGCCGACGCCCGTCCATTCTATGTTTCACGGCGAATCTACCCTCCTACTCTTCCAGGCCTTCGTCGCCTTCGTCGAAATCCGCATCCTCGCCCTCGGGCGGCAGGTCGCCGCCGCTGGCGAGCCTGAGATCCATGGTGGCCAGCTTGTCTTTCACTTCCTGCAGCGACTTGCGGCCGAAGTTGCGGATCGCCATCAAGTCGGACTCGGTCCGCTGCACTAACTCGCCGACGGTCGTGATGCCCTCACGCCGCAGGCAGTTCGATGTGCGGACGGAGAAGTCGAGGTCCTCGACGCGGGTCTGGAGCTGCCGAGCCGCTGCGGACTCCTGCTCCGGCGCGCCCGCGAGCTCCTCTTCCTGCTGCTGGAAATCGAAGAAGAGGATGAGATACCGGTCCAGTATCTTCGCCGCGTCGCTGATCGCGTCCGCGGGATCGATAGTGCCGTTGGTCGTCACTTCCAGCACCAGCCGGTCGAAGTCCGTCATGTGGCCGACGCGAGTGGGCTCCACTCGGAACCCGACGTTGCGCACCGGCGTGAAGATCGAGTCAACCGGGATCGCGCCGATGGGCCGACGGGAGGTATCATGCTCCTCCGCCGGCACGTAGCCCCGGCCGCGCTCGACTTCCATCTGGATAGAAAGAGTCGCCTCGTCGCTGTCCAGCGTGGCGATGTGGAGGTCCTTGTTGACGATCTCCACGTCGGCGGGCGTCTCGACGTCCGCACCGAGCACTTCGCCCGGCCCGGCGCGCTCGATGCGCAGAATGCGAGGCCCTTCGCTCGGTGGCTGCGAGATATCCACGCCCTCCGGAGCATCCAGCACTCGGATCGCCAGCTCCTTCAAGTTGAGCAGGATCTCGGTGGTGTCCTCGACCACTCCGGGAATCGTCGAGAACTCGTGCAGCACCCCTTCCATGGTGACGAAGGTGATCGCCGCGCCCGGGATGGACGAAAGCAGCACCCGGCGCAGAGGATTGCCCAGCGTGGTGCCGTAGCCGCGCTCGAGCGGCTCAATCAGAAACGAACCAAAGCGCGGATCCTTGCCGTCATCCATCCGCTCGATTCGAGGTGTCAATGTATCGATGATCATGGGATTCTTCCCCCGTCTGCGGTCTCAGAATTACCGCGAGTAGAACTCGACCACCAGGCCTTCTTCAACCTGGGTGTCTATATCAGTCCGCGCAGGCAGCGCCAACACGCGGCCGCGCATAGCATCTCCCTCGATCTGCAGCCAGATCGGGAGCCGCCGGCTGCCCGCCCGCTCGACCGACTGCACGATGGCGGGCAGCGTCCGGCTCTTCTCCGCGACGGAGACTGCCTGCCCCGATTTGACCAGGAACGAGGGGATATCCGTCGGGATATCGTTCACCCCGAAGTGCCCGTGCGTGACCAGCTGCCGCGCCTGCTTGCGGGAGGACGCGAACCCCAGCCGGAACACGACGTTGTCGAGGCGGCGCTCCAGCAATTCCAACAGCGTCTCGCCCGTGATGCCGGGGCGTCGCTCGGCCTCCGCGAAGTAGTTGCGGAACTGCCCTTCCAGCACGCCGTAGATGCGCCGCAGCTTCTGCTTCTCGGCGAGCTGCAGAGCGTATGCGGAAGGGCGGCGCCGAGCATGCTTCTGGATGTGCTCGCCGGGGGGATAGGCGCGCCTCTCGATCGCGCACTTGGGCGTGAAGCATCGCTCCCCTTTGAGATACAGCCGTACTCCCGCTCGCCGGCACAGCCGACAGACCGGACCAGTGTAACGTGCCATGTCAGATCATCCTACCAGTATTCATTCGACTAGATCCGCCGCCGCCGAGGCGGGCGGCAGCCGTTATGCGGAATGGGCGTAATGTCGCGGATGCTGCTGATCTCCAGACCCGCGGTCTGCAGCGACCGGATCGCCGTCTCTCGACCGCTGCCGGGACCCTTGACGTAGACATCGACCCGGCGCACGCCGTACTCCGAGGCCTTGCGCGCGGCCGTCTCCGCCGCCAATCGAGCCGCGAAGGGCGTGCCCTTCTTCGTGCCCTTGAATCCGACCGAGCCGGAGCTTGCCCAGGAGAGCACGCCTCCGTCCGAGTCCGTCACGGTCACGATGGTGTTGTTGAATGTGGACTGGATGTAGGCGCGCCCGTACGCCGACACCCGTCGCTCTCGCCGTTTCGGTCTTGTGCTGCCCTTACGCCCCATTGTGCGTTCTCCTCACATCTGTCCCGTCTTTCACCTACGCCTTCTTCCTGCGCACACCCACGGTCTTCTTCGATCCCTTTCGGGTGCGGGCGTTGGTGCGGGTGCGCTGGCCGCGGACCGGCAGGCCGCGCCGGTGACGCATGCCCCGGTAAGAGCCGATCTCGATCAGTCGCTGGATGTTCCCCTGCACCACGCGGCGCAAGTCACCCTCAACGCGCAGATTCCGCTCGATGTAGTCGCGGAGGCGCGTCATCTCGTCCTCGGTCATGTCCCGCACGCGGGTGTCGGGGCTGACGCCGCTCTCGGCCAAAATCTTATTGCTCGTGGTCCGGCCGATACCAAAAATGTAGGTCAGAGCGATCTCGAGCCGCTTCTCTCGCGGCAGGTCCACTCCGGCGATTCGTGCCATCCGGCTGTCTCCTTACCCCTGCACCTGCTTGTGCTTCGGTTTCTCACAGATCACCCGTACCCGGCCGTGCCGGCGGATGATCTTGCAGCGGTCACACATTCTCTTGACCGATGGTCGCACTTTCATCTCGACGTCTCCCTAGTCTTCCCCGCGGTTTTGGAACTCCAGTCCCGAGACCGCCTCGCCTCTCTTACCGCCCCCCTCCGTCGGCCGGCGTCACCGTCAGTTCTTCGCCCTGCGTCCGGCCCGGAGGCGCTTCACGCTCCGTCAGAATCTCGCAGCCGTGCTCCGTGATCACGACCGTGTGCTCGAAGTGCGCCGACAGCGATCCGTCTCGCGTTCGAAACGTCCACCCGTCCCGCTCCTGGATCACTTCCCAGGCGCCTTCGTTCACCATCGGCTCGATCGCCAGCGTCATCCCCGGCACCAGTTCCGGTGACTCCGCCCGATCACGGTCGGCAAAGTTCGGCACGTGCGGCGGCTCGTGCATCTCGTGTCCGACGCCGTGCCCCACCAGCTTCCTCACGACGGAGTAGCCGTGCGACTCGACGTGGCGCTGAACCGCCACCGAGATATCCATCACGCGGTTGCCAGGCCGCGCCTGCTCTATTCCTTTGTACAGCGCCTCTCGCGTCACGCGAATCAGGCGCTTCGCCGCGTCCGAGAGCGGTTCGACGCCGACCGTCGCCGCCCCGTCCGCGATCATCTTCTCGACCGTGGCGCCCACATCGAAGGAGACCACTTGCCCCTTCTCCAGCGCGCGCTCGCCCGGTATCCCGTGCACGACCTCGTCGTCTATCGAGACGCAGATATGCGCCGGATAGCCGTACAGCTTGTAGAACGACGTCACGCCCCCGAAGCTGCGGATGGTCGCTTCCGCGATCCGGTCCAGCTCTCCCGTCGTCACACCGGGAACCGCTGCTGCCGCGAGCCGGTCGAGCGTGACCGCCACGATCTGTCCGGCTCGCCGCATTCGGGCGATCTCGTCTTCGTTTTTCAGCGTTATCCGTTCTCCCCGCGCCCGCCCCACCTTGCGCTTGCGGATCACGCCTTTGTCTCCCCCAATCCATCCAGCAGCCGCTTGATCGCGGCCATCACGTTGTCGACTCCGATGGTCCCATCGATCTCGCGCAACAGGCCCAGATCGCGATAGTACTTCAGCAGTGGCTCGGTCTGCCGCGCGTACACCCGCAGCCGGTTGCGCACCACGTCTTCTCTTTCATCCTCGCGCTGGATCAGCCCGCCGCCGCACTTATCACACACGCCCTCCACCTTCGGGGCCATGGTGTGGATCTGGTAGATGGCGTTGCACTGCGAGCAGGTGCGCCGTCCACTCAACCGCCGGAGCAGTTCCTGCTCGGGGACGTTGAGGTAGATCACCGCGTGCAGCGGCTGCCCGATCCCGGCCAGCCGCTTCTCCAGGGCTTCCGCCTGGGCGACCGTGCGAGGGAAGCCGTCGAGCGCAAAGCCGCGCTGCGCGTCCATCTCGGACATCCGCTTCGCCATCATATCAAGGATCAGCTCATCTGGCACCAGGTCGCCGCGATCCATATACGGCTTCGCCCGCTGACCCAGCTCCGTTCCATCCTTCACGTTCGCCCGCAGCAGATCGCCGGAGGAGATATGCGCGATACCCCATCGCTCCTTGAGGGCACTCGCCTGCGTGCCCTTGCCGGACCCCGGAGGTCCGAGCAGCACCAACCGCGTCATCTGATAAATCCCTCGTATTGCCGCATAACCAGGTGCGCCTCAATCTGCTGCAGCGTATCCAGCGCCACGCCGACCAGAATCAGCAGCGACGTGCCACCGACGATGGTGAAGCTGCTCACCCCGGTGATCATGGGCACCGCGTAGGAGAGCAGGGCGATGATGCCCAGGAAGACGGCGCCGGCCAGGGTGACCCGGCTCAGCACTCTGTCCAGGTGCCGCTCCGTCGGCTTGCCCGGCCGAATGCCGGGGATGAAGCTGCCGTACTTTCTCAGGTTATCCGACACATCCGCCACATTGAAGCTCACCGCGGTGTAGAAGTACGTGAAAAACACGACCAGCAAGAAGTAGAGCGCTGCCGCCACCAGGCTTCGCCCGGGGCTGAAGAAGTCGGCGATGCGGGTCATCCAGATCCCAAACTCGCCTTTCGCTCCCGAGAGGAACTGCGCGATCTGCGCCGGCAGTAGCACCACGGCGATGGCGAAGATGATCGGGATCACGCCTGCGGTGTTCACCCGGATCGGCAGGAACGTACTTCCGCCCGCATAGACCCGAGTTCCGACCACTCGCTTCGCCGACTGAATCGTGATCCGGCGCTCGCCCTTGGTGATGTAGATGATCCCGGCGATGGTGATCAGCCAGAGCACCAGCAGCCACAGAATCTGCATCCAGTTGTAAACGCCGGCATGCCAGCTCCTGTACGTCGCCGAGATATCTATCGGCATGCGAGCCACGATTCCGGCGAAGATGATCAGCGACACGCCGTTGCCGATCCCCTTGTCCGTGATCCGCTCGCCCAGCCACATCAGGAAGCAGGTGCCGCCGGTGAGGGTGATGACCACCGGCACCAGGCCGATTCCGCTCACTTGGAGGATCGGCGGGTTGTACTGCCGCAGCATGAGGCAGGTCATGGTTGCCTGCAGCAGGCCCAATATGATGGTCAGCCAACGCGTGTACTGCGAGATCTTCCGCCGGCCGCTCTCGCCCTCTTTCGCCAGCTCGGCGATGCGCGGGACGGCGATGCCCAGCAACTGGAAGATGATCGACGCGTTGATGTAGGGCATGATCCCCATCGCCAGGATGGAGAACTTGCGGAATGCCCCGCCCGTGAAGGCGTCCATCAGCCCGAGAAGGCCGCCCTCGGTGAGCTTGGCCATCGCTTCTTTGTCCACGCCCGGTATCGGTATGTGCAGCCCGATCACGTAGATGGCAAACATCCCGAATACGTAGAGGATGCGCCGACGCAGGTCGGGCAGCCGATATGCAGCGATGATTGGGCCGAGAACATTGGCCACGTCAGATCTCCTCCGCGGTCCCTCCGGCGGCCTCGATCTTCGCGCGAGCCGCCGCGCTGAAATGATGAGCGCGCACCGTGAGCGCCTTGTTCAGGTCGCCTTCGCCTAGCACCCGAAGTCCGTCTCGCAGATCCCGCACCACGCGCCGGTCTTTCAGCAGTTCCGGAGTCACCACCGTACCGGCATCGAACGCCTCCTGCAGCCGGCCGACGTTGACCAGCGAGTACTCTCTGGCGAATATGCCGAGGTTGCGGGCCGATTTCCCCATGCCGCGCCGCTTTCGCAGGCGCCGGTAGAGCGGCGTCTGGCCGCCCTCGAAGCCGCGGCGCACCTGCTCCCGCGCCTTCTGGCCCTTCATCCCTCGGGTGGAAAACTTGCCGTGGCCGGAGCCCATGCCCCGACCGACTCGCTTATTGCGCTTTTTCGCCCCTGCTGGGGGACGCAGATCGCCAATGTGCATGTCAGTCCTCATTCGCGTTGCTTCGGTACTTCAGCGGCGCCGCCGGCCGGAGTGCCGACGCCGCAACTCTCCCATTCGCCAGGAGCTTCAGCCGCCTCAGGCGACGTGCTCCCGACCATTGCCTCACGCGCTCTCGTCGGCGACGTTCTCGACTTCGACGAGATGGTGCAGCTTCTCCACCATGCCGCGGATGGCCGGGTTATCCGGCCGAACCACGGTGCGGTTCAGCTTGGTCAGCCCCAGAATCTGTGCCGTGATCTTCTGATCCTTCGGCCGCCCGATGGTGCTGCGGCGAAGGGTGATGCGCAGCCGGCTCATTGCTCGCCTTCCTCTTCCGCCGTCGCCGTGGGAACATATGGCAGGGCCGCGAGGTGGTACTTGTCGCCGATCTCCTCCGGCTTCCGCCCCCGGCGCGCCGCCACTTCGCGGATCGTCTCCAGGCTTTGCAGGCACCTCATCGTCGCGCGGGCTATGTTGATGGGGTTGTCGGAGCGCAGGGACTTCGAGAGCACGTCCTTGATGCCGACTGCCTCCACCACCGCGCGCACCGCGCCGCCCGCGATCACGCCGGTTCCGGGAGAAGCCGGCTTCAGCAGCACCCGCGCCGCCCCGTATCTCTGCTCGGTCGGATGGGGAATGGTTCCGCCCAGCAACAATACCTTGACCACGTTCTTCTTGGCGTCCTCAGTGGCCTTGCGCACCGCCTCCGGCACTTCCGCCGACTTGCCCAGGCCCACGCCCACCGATCCGCGGCCGTCACCGACCACCACCAGCGCGTTCCATCGCAGCGTCCGGCCGCCCTTATGCACCTTCTGCACCCGGTTGAGCGCGATCAGGGTTTCCTCGATCTGGTCGGCGCCTTCCTCGACGCTTCGGGCGCGGTCCGGCCTATCGCCGCCGGGCCTCCCGGCGCCTGGCCTGCCGCTTCCCGGCCTGCCGGCGCCCGGCCTGCCCGATCGCGGTCCTCCTCTACTACTACCTCTGTCTTGCAGCATTGCGTCTCCGTTCGGCAGAAACTCTTCTCATTGCTCCGGCGCTTCAGCGCCGGAGCGCCACACTTGCTAGAACTCCAGCCCCGCCTCGCGGGCGCCGTCGGCTAGCGCTTTCACGCGGCCGTGGTATAGGTAACCGCCGCGGTCGAAGATGACCGAAGTGAAGCCCTTCGTCTTTGCCCGCTCGCCCAGCGCTTTGCCGACCGCCGCCGCGGCGGCGGAATTGCCTCTCGCGCCGCCCTCGGCGACCATGGCCGGCTCGCGAGAGTCGGCCTCCGCCAGCGTCCGTCCGGCGTCGTCGTCGATCAACTGCGCGTAGACATAGCGAAGGCTGCGGAACACGCACAGCCGGGGTCGCTCGGCGGTGCCTTGCACTCGCTTCCGTACCCGCCGGTGGCGTTTGATGCGACCTTCTTTATGACCAGCAGTCACCTTCTACTTGCTCCTTCAGCCGAATGGCCGATCTCTGTATGAGCCATGCTGCAGCGGCGCGAGCGCCGCGTTATTTCGCGCTCTGGGCGGCTTTGCCGGCCTTGCGCCGGATGCGCTCGCCGCGATAGCGGAACCCTTTGCCCTTGTACGGCTCCGGCTTCTTCAGCAACCGGATGCGGGCGGCGGTCAGGCCCAACTCTTCCTTGTCGATGCCGCGCATCGTCAGACGCACCGAAAGGTACTGGTTCTCCAGCGTCGGCACGAAGGTGTCGATCTGCGCGGTGATCCCCTCCGGCAAGTCGAACGGCACCGGGTGGGAAAACCCGAGCTGCATAGTGAGCTTCTGGCCCTGCGGCTGGATGCGGAAGCCCACGCCGTAGAGCTCGAGCACCTGCTCGTATCCCTGGCTCACGCCCTGGACCATGTTCGCGATCAGCGAGCGCGTCAGGCCGTGCAGGGCGCGGTGATTCCTGCTTTCCGTCGGCCGGCTGACGAGGATGACCGCGTCCTCGACGCTGATGGACATGTCCTCGGGCAGCGACCGCGAGAGCGCGCCCTTCGGCCCGGTCACCGTCAGATGATGATCGCTCAGCTCCGCCGTAACTCCGGCGGGCAGCGGAATTGGAGCTTTCCCGATGCGAGACATTGCAGCTCTCCTACCAAAAAGTGCGGCTGTTCCTGGCCGCGGCCTCTACCACACGTGGCAGAGGACTTCACCGCCGATGTGCCGGCGGCGCGCCTCCCGGTCGGTCAACACGCCCTGGGACGTGGACAGAATCGCAACCCCGAGGCCGCCCATGACTCTCGGGATCTTCTCCGCGTCAACGTAGGTGCGGACGCCCGGCTTGCTGATTCGCTTGATGCCGAGGATCACGCGGTCGCGGTTGGGCAGGTATCGCAGATGAATGCGGATCTGCCCCTGGCGCTTATCGTCCACCAGGTCGTATTTCTGGATGAAGCCTTGTGCCTTGAGCACCTTTGCCAGCTCCATCTTCATCTTCGAAGCCGGGATGAGCACGTGCTCCTGGCGCACCAGGTTGGCATTCCGGATTCGCGTCAGCATATCGGCAATCTGGTCGGTCACAGCCATGGTTCCCTACCCCTACCAACTCGACTTCGTTACGCCCGGCAACAACGCCCGGTGCGCCATTTCGCGGAAGCAAATGCGGCACATGCCGAAGCGGCGGATGTAGGCCCGCGGCCGGCCGCAGAGCTTGCAGCGGTTGTACCCGCGGACCTTAAACTTCGGCGG
>Ga0315287_10001646_pt1 | contig 20822 bp, 23 predicted proteins | sample YL17G11_0_MG_FD_205037 | JGI IMG/M metagenome (GOLD analysis project Ga0315287, IMG submission 205037) | Sediment microbial communities from Yellowstone Lake, YNP, Wyoming, USA - YL17G11_0 | ecosystem: Environmental > Aquatic > Freshwater > Lake > Sediment | place: USA: Wyoming | collected...
TTCTGGATAACCTCATCCCATTTAATCATTAAAATCCATAACCTTCTGTAGATTTAGTTGTTTCAGCAGGCAGACTCGAATTTATTTTCCATTTCTTTTGAATTGCCGCCCACGCATTTGCATCATCTTGGTTAAAATCTCCCGCTGGTTTTGATAAAAGGAATTTAGAAAATTCTTCATAGGCTTTTGATTCCGCGTTAGTCCATTTATTATTTTCAAATGATTTATTGATTGTATCGATATATTGTTTTCGGGTTCCCCTACTTGCTCCTGATCTTGTTGGAGTCTTTTTATTTCTTTCATCCATATACTCCACATATCCAGCAGGCCCCAACCCCGACATATATTTAGCTTCGTTCTTTAAAAGATTAACAACACTCTCACTCGGCCTTCCCGATTTTGGGTCTAACCATTTATATGGCTCGTCTTTTATTTCTTTAATGGTATCCAAAGCTCCTTTATACGCAAACTTTACAATTTCGGATTGCTCTTCTTTGGCTACCTTTGTCTTACTTATATAATCCGAATATGCAGTTTTCATTTGCACTATTTTATTGGCAAATGCCTGACCTTCAGGAGTTCCTTTCCCTATTTTGTCTAATAGCAAACCTGCTATATTGTCCGCTTCTTTAAAATTACCCTGCTTAATTTCTTTGTTCAATCCTTCTATCATCTTTGGATTGATCCTGTTTTTGGCCGCGCCCAATACTAACGGGTCGGATATTTGTTTAGTGTATGCTTCATCTTTTTTATTTTTATCTGAATATGTACTTTCGATATCTTTTTTTATTTTAGAATATTTTTCAGTCTGACTTTCGGTATCTTTAGTATATCCGGTAGTATCGAAAGTTGGTATTGGTTTAACTGTTTTTTTAATATATTCATCGGGATCAGAAACCTCGATTTCGCTTCTTCTGTTCATCCTTCCTAACTGCATACCCATAGCTACGCTATCTGCCAGACCTGCATACGGATTCATACTGCCATATTGAATTGCCATTATGACACCTTCCTTTCGAGTTTATCTATCTTTCTTGCAAGACTTTTTAGTCCCATAGATACAAGCTCTATTTTATTACCAAGATTTATGGCTTTCTTGTCCGGAGTCGTAACTTCGTCCGGGGATTCTTCGGCTATAGCACCTAACATTTTATCTTTACCGAATCCCATATAGTTCTTATACCTATATTCGTAAGACTTAGTATCTCTTATGCTCTTTAATGCTTTATCTTCATCTTTGGGAGTTTTAGCTTTAATGTCTTTTTTGTAAGTTCTACTGGACATAAGATATGCCGCACCCAACATGCCGCCAAGATTTAATAATGAACCTTGTTGTTGCATTTGATTACTTTGATTCTGAGCTGATGCCTGATATCCCATCTGATTATAAGCTTGATAAGGTTGGAGAAGACTTCCGAAATTTACGTTGTTACTCCAATTCCCAATACCAGACAAAGTTCCGACTTTCTGAGTTGCGAGATTATTGGTCAAGCCTTGACTTTGCAACATCGCCTGCCCTGTTGTTCCCAATTCGCCATATCTCTGCGCTTCTTCAACTAAGCCCCACCGTTTTTGAAATTCACCCAACTTTTGCACGCCTATCGTGTCTTCAGCTTGCGCATTTTCTACCGTATCGCCCGTTATGCCACTTGCGTCAGCTAATTGTCTAAATTCAGTTTGTTTTTGATCTTTCATCTGTTGTGTTAAAGGAATTTCACCAGCAAGTGCTTGTTCGTATCTTTTCATTTGCTTCCCTGCGATATCCCATTCCTGACGCTGACGATCTGTAGTCATTGAGGAGTTATACCATTCATTATCAGTCATCTGAATCCATTCACCGCCTTCAATTTCATAGTGCATCTGGTGTGCATATATAGGCATCATCTTTTCATTGAAAGCAATTTGATCCGTAAGTGCCTGAGTTTGTAATTTTAGTAAGTCTTTTTCTTCCTGACTCATTTCTGGCGTAGCAACGTCATTTTTGTCCCCAACTCCTAACACTTTATTTACTTTGTCTGTTACTCCGAATTTATTAAGTAAATAAGTATTTATTGGGTCTATTGTATAGCCCAAATCTCCAGGACTACCAGACATCATATCATCTACGGTATCTTCTCCCCAATATCCTCTCGCGTTTTGATTTATACTTTTAATTAACATTTAAGCCTCCACTATATAAAAACTCACACCTTCTGTCTCTGCATATTGCTCTCTATTTTTTGCAAAGTATTGTGCAAATCTTTTTAAAGATTTTTTTTTAACTGCTACTGTGAACGTCGGAAACCCTAAATTTTTTATAAATGCTTTCAGTGTTTTTATTATCATCATTGTAGTATTAAAATTGCGGTTTTCTTTTTTCACCACAAAATGCCATAAAGTTGGAATATTATTGTTAATTCTTAAAGTAAAAAATCCTATAATTTTGCCGTTACCATCGAATACGAAAGTATGTTTAGGAGTTAAATATGTCAGTCTATTGTCTCCTTCCGAAATAAGCATATTTACTATTTCCGAAAATTCATCCGTTGTCATAGGTCTGATAAACATTTCTGGACGTCCATTTCTAATTTATTTATATTGTCGAAATAGTTCCTATCTTCTGTCGTATGCTGTTCGATTAGTTGTTTCTGTTTATCTGGATCGGCGATCTCTTCGATGAGTTTAATTCTTGTAGGTAACGGTAACGAATTTAGCAGTTCATGCGTTTGCGGAGAATATCTGCCTATACATAGCCAATCCGATACCATCATTTCTTTTACTTTGAATATGTACATTTCTTCTTCAAGTTGATTTACACTTTCTTCTGTCAGTTCTCCTACTTGTAGTTTTAATGCACAGGCTTGTTCATAGAATCTTTTAAACTCTCTTTCCGTATCAACTATAACCCTATCACATTCTTCTAATTGCATTGATTTACGTTTATATTCAATATCCGCATATTTACGTTTAAACTTATCAAATCCTTTCTGCGATAGATGTTTCTGCTCTTCAATTTCAACTAATAGTTTTTCACGGTCGCATTTAGACTCTCGAAGTCCTCGAATACGTTTGTATAATTCCCTCAATGCCTGTTTATACTGAGCGTAAACTGTGCCTTGTTTAATCGTAATGAAATTATCCATCTGAAATTCCGAATGAAAACATCTGTGGTCTGCGAGTAATTTTTTAATCATAAATCTCCTTAACTGTGTAAAGTTGATGAAGCTAAATCGTATGTTGCCGTACTCCCCGCCGTTTTTACTTTCCAACTATTTGTAATAGGATTGTACTCATGTGCAATTCTAGTACTCGGTCCAGCGCCGAAAATATAACCGTATTGTAATATAGCTGTTGCGGCGTGTGATGTATTAGCCTGTATTAAATTTGTTTTACTTAACCAAGTATCTGCCGCGGCATCGTAACAATCGCAATCATTAAGTGAGTCTATAGCATAACCTCCCGTCACATATCCCTTATCCAATACAGCGAACGATGCTGCCGAATATCTTGACGGCGATAATATGGAACTCCTGTTCGTCCAAACATTAAGAAGCGAGTTGTATTGTTCGCAAGACGATAAATTAATCCCCCCTCCCGCATAACCGCAGAAAACATAACCTTTATCTAAAATAGTAGAAGCACACGCCTGCCGTCTTATCTGATTTAATGGTGCTTTTACAACCCAAGAATTAGCGGTTGGGCTATATTCATCACATAAACCTACTGATGTTGTCGTTGATCCGAACGCATATCCAGCGTAAATGTATCCTAAACCTAAAATAGTGGAAGCAGATAAATAACCTCTTGCAGTTGAAGAAAAACTTGTTTTGGCAGTCCATGTACCCGGCGCACCAAAAGCATATTCCTCACAAGTTTGTACACTTCCAGTAGTAAACCCTCCGTAAATATACCCTTTGTTGGCTATAGATGAAGCCGCCAATCTGCAAGTACTTGTTGTCAAGTTTGTACGCGCAGTATAAGTATCAGCCGCAAAATTGTATGATACGCAAGTCTTTATTACTCCTGCCGAGGTGTATCCTCCATAAAGCATACCGTAAACTATCGATTTAACATAAGCTATAATCTGTGTTAAGGAAATTTGAACTTGATCAGCGGTTTGAGTACCCATTACTACACCGCTGGCTATTAAATCATTTTTAGCGTACTGTGTAAAATCAGATATAGCATCTAAAATTTCAGTAGTTGTAGTCTTCTGGGTAATCCCGTTTTTATGACATAGAAATTCATCCGAAACTGCGGGTGTGGTTACTGCTGAATAATATTCAATTTCGCGTATTGTCATTAGCTGTTCTCTATTATAAATTCTGCTAAAGCATCAACGGTGACTTTTGAATTTACACCAGATATTCTGCAAAATATAGTTTCAGTTCCGTCAAGTGTAGATGCCGTTGTCAAGTTTTCAATATTCTCAAGCACCTGCGCTACAGTTTGATAATAAGTAACTCCGGATTGCTGACATAACAATTTATCTGTTAAAGTAGAATCCGAAACTTGAGTGTAATCTTTAATTTGTTTGTTCGCCATAATTAACCTCTATATTGTAGATGCCGCTGTATAAGCTTTTGAACTTGACATATTCGCTTTTCTTTTCCATGTGTCAATATTTGCAGAATATTCGTCACAATACGCATTTGTTTCCGGAGTCATGTATCCTCCATAAACATATCCCTTGTCGTATATCGCGGATGCCGAGCAACAATTTTTATTATTCAAAGTCACGGCTTTACTTGTCCATGCATTAGTACCTATCGTATAGGATAGACAATCCGATAATCCGGAAATTAAATTCTGTCCCCCCACAACATATCCTTTATCTGCAATTGTAAAAGCTTTCGAGTCGAATTTTGAAGTCGGCATGTCTGTTTTATTTGTCCACGAATCACCGGATACATTGTAAGAATCACAATCTGCATAGAGTTCACTTCCGCCGTAATTTGTACCGTTGAAAATATATCCGTTGTTTAATATAGTTGTAGCGGATGAATAGCTTCTTCCGGGTGTGGGGATGTCTGTTTTAGCAGTCCAGCTATCGGCTATTGAATCATATTTATCACAATCTTGAAGTTCAATACTATCATCCCGACCGCCATAAATATATCCTTTATCCATTATAGTAGAAGCAGAAAATACGGTTTTGGCACTTAGTATATCCGTCTTGGAAGCCCAACTATTTGTTAAAGGTGTATATTCATCACAATTTTGTAAAATTTCTACTGTAAATCCTATAATATAAACACCTCCGCAAATATAACTTTTAGATAAAATCGTATTAGCCGAACTATACACCCTATAAGGTAGTGGGAGGTCATTTAAAATCGTCCAAGAATTATTTATTGGATTATATCTTTCACAGTCTTGTGTATAGAACGCAAAGAATCCTAAGTACACATACCCAAATTCTAAAACCAAATCTGCCGTAGCGTATGCGTATTCGTCAGCACTGCCTAATAACTGATAATCCACCATAATCTCACTGATGAAAAAATCATCGTTATCGTTATTGAAAAATTCAAGCTGTAGTCTTAATCCAGTAGCTCCGATATATGAAATTATGTTCTGCATAAAATCACTCGCACCGGGAAGTGTAGTTCTGAAAGTCCCTATCTCTCTATTATCGATTGATATTTTGTAATTTAATAATTCAGTGCCTTGAGGTTTTACGATCAGAGATAATCGATCGAACATCTTGCTCGCTCTTGGATTATCTATATGTATCAATGGAGTTTTGAAATATTTTCTATAATACGTCCCATCGTCTAATAGAGTATCAGATTCTAAACTGAAAACCTTGCCGCTAAATCCACCTGTATAAATTTTCCATAAAGACTCGTTTACTTTAACAGAATTAGAACATAAATGATATAAGTTAAATGTATGTTTAGTCCATGTTGCGTAATCTATGAAGTACACAAGACAAATATCAGGATTGTCAGAACCTTTAGAAATCATAAACCATTTAATGGCTCTAAGTTCAGAATCATATATCGCGTGGAATTTATCTATCTTTAATAAATCTACATTCTCTTTAATCCATTTATCTATATGTGTAGGTTTTATGAGGGATGCTATTTGATAATCTCCAACTTGCTGACTTGCCATAATTGAGAATATGTTTCCGGTTTCGTCCATTACGGCAACGTCACGGGGAGTTTTAACTATGAGCCTCTGATGCGCCGCGCCTCCATCCCATTGAGCTGCCTGATAACCCCAATTCATAACGCCTATTGCAACATCGTCTAATATGAAGGTTTTATCCCTGCTGAAGATTACAAGATTACCCCCAAATTCTACACATCCGGTAATCTTATTTGTCATTATTTTAATAAGTATAGTGTTAGTATTACTGAAGTCTGCCAGTCCGTTAGCCGAAGCATAAAGCATATTTGGATGTCCTTCAACTCCATAAGCCCAAAGTCTTTTATGTACTCCGCGCCCGTGCTTTAAAAAATACTTTGGCCAGTCAGATTGCCAGTCTGTAGGAAGGAACGCAAGGCTTGTAGTAGGGATTGCATCAGTTAAAGAACCGTCTGCTATGTCGTCTGTATATGTTGTAGCTGTATTATTAGCTAAAGTTGCGAGTAATTTATACGATGTCCCGCCAGCCTCTGTACGGTATATTTTACGTTGTGTAGTTCCAGTAGGGCCAACTTCGATGCTCGTTAAATCAATACTATCGTTTCCCTCTGCCGCAGTAACTACGTTAGATGCTACACTTCCCGAACTTTCTCCGCTTGCCGTAACGAAAGTTATTTTATAAGAATGAGTCCCTGAAGTAACCGCACCCCCGTCACCGCCTAAAGCCGCGACACAAGGTTTTGGAGACCCCATATCCCAAGCGTAACTTAAATTATTACCATAAACTTGAGGTTTGTCTTCTCCGTTTGTGATATATAATTCATCATAGAAAGTTTCAAAATAATACTTTAGATTAGCCGTTAAATCTGCTTTTAGATTTTCAGTATAATTTTTTATAATGTCTCCGTCGCTCGTTCCAACTATTATATCAGAACCTTCGGATACTAAATAATTCCCATTTTCGTCGCCTATATTATCGGCATTTTCATCAACTACATAATAACCGCTAAGTTGTCCGTTTTCACGAATGAAGTGATATACTCCGGTTATGCCCGTATAATTGTCTTGTGCGTAAGGGACTATAGGAGGATCGAAATCGGCAGTCCATGCCGCTACGCCTTTTTGGATTCTAAATTCGTCGATCCAACCGTTAATATAATAATTAGTATATGCGCCGAATCCAATTTTAAATGTCGCTGCGAGATTTGGAAAACTTGTGCTGACTGTTATTCCGACAACGGGAATCAATGCTTGACTAACTCCATCAATAAATATGTAGACACTTGCCCCTGACCGAACAAATGCTATATGATACCATGTATCGACAACGGGAATCCAAGAAACTCTATAATATGCCAAAAAAGATGCCGCAGATTCACTCTTAAAGCATAGAAGATCTGTTCCAGAAACATAATATAATGTATAATAATTATCGTTATCGACTCTTTGTTCAAAAAAACAACTACCCTGTTTAACCGCGAATCTTACCCACATATCAATTGTAAAATCGCCAGTTCCTAAATACCAGTCAGCTGAATCCGGATATGTAATATAATCCGAATTACCATCAAGCAGAAGCGAAGTCGTGCCGAATTTTTTTTGTGCTGTATCTAATGCCGCAGTTCCTACAAAAGTCGCCGCGCCTTGGATCGGGTCTATGTAAGCTGTAGCCGCATCTGCTCCGTCAAAGTGAGACATTAACTTGGTTGTAGAAACATATTCGGTAGCTACTAAATCACCGTTTGCTACTTCTGTGCCGCCTCTGGGTTGCCTGCCGCCTCTATGTATATTGATATTTTCAACATCAATCATACATTCTTTCGGCACAAGATCAAGATCGGGATTAGCGTTCCACCCGCCTATTTGCCCTATCCTATATGTCTGACCAACATACGCCATTATCTACCTCAAAAGTGCTGAATCAAATTTAGCGATTGGTGTGCTTGAGTTTCTACATTCTATTATATTTCTAAGTCTTGCCGCTTCGTTTAAAATGTACGGGTCTAAAGCCATGCCATATTCGGGGGCAAGGTCTATCGCAAGATTATATCTCATAGCCTTTTCCCATTCAGCAGGCTGTGTTATAGTATCCGTTATAGCCGTATAAGACGTAATTGGTTTATACGATGTAAGATATAAAGTCTCTGCTGTAGAGTAAGCTCCGTTCAGATATATACACCCAAGACCGCTTGAATAATTAGCATCGTAGTATAATTCATTAGCTCTTTCATCTACATCTTTATCGCTTACTAAATTATAGTCTATTGGAGACATTGAGACTTCAACTTCGTAATCTACGCCGTCCGAATTCCTGATATATGCAGATTTAATGCTCATGGGTTTTGCTGTGTCTAAAGTCCCTCCGGTTCCTATAGTGTATCCTGCGGTACTGGCAGTTAAGGTGAAAGATTCCGTAGTCGGCGTCAACATAGTCTCTTCCCAAGACTTGAGCATCAGATTTAAAGAGTCTAACGCTTCGGTTAGTATCGCACTGTTTGTATTCCTGACTCTACAAAGCCTTAATGCGCCATAAATAACGTCATACACCAGACTCATAGCGTACCTCTCTTTTGTTGACAGACGGTATAAAGTTCAACATATTTTTCGATCTTTTAGCTAAATATTTTATTGGTCTGCCGCCCCAAATCTCCCATTCAGGGATATCGTTATTTACAAAACTAAAAGCTCCGATTGCACATCCTTCACCTGTTGTAATACCGGGCATTACTATGCTGTTGGCTCCGATTAGAGTATGTCTTTTAAGTAAGATTTTTCCTTTCTGCAATCCGGGCTTAAATTCATCAGAAATGCAAGGGCCAACCAAACTATGACCGCTATAATCATCATTTGCAGAATAAAGCGAAACTCGGCCTGACAACTGCACAAAATCTTCAAGTTCTATGCCGTTACCTCCGCAGAGAAAATCAAAACATCCAATATGAATATTAGAGCCAATTTTTATATTGCCCGTCAATATGCAGAAATCATCAATACGCACATTATCTCCAATTTCCAAATAGTCACAATAGATACTTGCTTTAGGACTGATAATAACATTCTTTCCTTTATGAAGAATAGTCGGGTTCAATTCCATTTCCTACCTTTCCCTGCTCTGCCAATTTTTGAAATCTCAATAATTCCTTCCCTTCCAGAGGTCTTTTAAATACACAAGGATTCCCGGCACATATAGAATCGGAAGGCAGATCATGTGTTACAATGCTCCCTGCGCCTACCATTACGTTGTTACCTATATTCACGCCCGGAAGCACTACGGCTTTCTTGCCGATATAAACATAATCCCCTATATTGATTTTAATGTTTTCTTTATACAGTCTTATAGGGCAGTGAGTTATAATGGTAGCTCCCGCCGCGAGTACGAAGTAATTACCTATCGTCACGATATCGTCACGAAAAGTCTCAATTTCGCCCCATAGTTCCGCATGGTGTCCTATTGTTATTGGCATTGATATACCTTGAACTGACTTAAATCCGGGTATGATTTTTCTACATCTTCGTTGTCTATAGGTTTCCCGTTATCATAAAACTGCTCTATGAGTAAAAGTCCTCTTGTTGCTATTTCAGGCATCATGTAGAAATTATGACCTAACATATCAAAGTTATCATCAAGATAATTACACTCTCTACGGCCTGAGAACCTTGCTCTTTTAAACCATAAATAAGCCTCGTAATCATCTGTTAAAATTGCTCCGCCTTTCGTAAGTTTTAAATGTTTATAAGGCCCGGAGAAGGATAGACACATAAAAGTGTCGGGCATATACATATTATATGTAAATCTCAAAGCGGAGTCCCAAGTCTTTGTAGGCCATAGGTTATATGCACCTTTAAGTGTCGTGCCTTTAACAGGCTCGAATTTAACCTTCCCGCCTGCGTGTATAATCTCGCACGGTACGCTCATGTAAGTTCTCGAAGGTATCGTAATCTCCTTGCCTTCTATTCCTTGATACTTCAAGCTCAAGAAGATAGCGTTACTGCAACAATCGAGAGCTACGGCATATTTAGCACCCGTATATTCGGCGAGTTTTTCTTCAAAAAGTTCGGTAACTTTATAAACGCCTTGAGCCATGTTTTACCTTTTCCAGAATTTCTTTAACTTCTTTTCTTGCTTTTCTTTATCTTTAAGTTCTTTTAAATACTTGTCAAAATTACCTGTGAATTTTGCCATACCCCAATGGTCTATTTCAAACATAGGGTCTACCCAAATCTGATAGCCGAGTTCTCTCAGTTTGTCAGATAAACATAAATCCATGCCCGTAAATGTATGATCTATAATCTCATTGAAGAAAAACGGATATACTTTCTTGTTATTTAACCAGAAATAACTATCCGGATAAGTTTCAATATATTTCAATACTACTTCTTTTTTAATTCTCAGGAATCCCGCAGGAATCCGGAAGGCTTCTAAAAGAAATCTGCCTTTTTCTACGGTCTTGCCGAGTATTCGGCCTTTATTATCTTTGTTATAATCGCCTATATAATCTAATTTGCCGTTTTTCATGCGATAAGTACCCGCTACTATTGGGTCTTTATGAAGTAAAGAATCTACTACTGATACCGGATTCCAACTTTCGTCTGATTCAATCATTAAAAAATCAGTAGCATCACTTTCGGAAAATCTTGTCAAAGCTTCGTTAATGGCAACTTCAACGTGAAACCCGCCCTCAATTTCCCAATAATCAAAATCAATTCCCATTTTCATCAAGACTATAGCAGTCTGGCATAAAGACCTTGCGTAAGGACTAACAGTTTGATAATTATAAAAAGGGGTGAATATAATCAACTTGCCTTTATATTCTATCATACAACTCCTTTGATATTCGTTGCCATTTTTTTTACATCTTCAATAGCTTTCAGACCTCTTAAATATTTATCAAAATTACCTTTATATTCCGTTAATCCAAAATGATCTATTTCAAGCGCAGGGTCTATCCAAATCTGATAACCAAGTTTTTTGAACTTGTCAGATATAACATAATCCATGCTTGTAAACTGATTATTTATAATTTCGTTTTTAAAGAACGGATATATTTTCTCTCCATTGATGTAATAATGTTCAGGATATTTTTCGATATATTTTAATATTACTTCTTTTTTAATTCTTAGAAATCCCGCAGGTATTCTATCGGCCTCAATGAGTATGCAATCTGCGTTTTTCTGAACACCCATGACGTGTCCATCTTCGGTCTTTTTAAAATCTCCTATGTATTCAGCCCATGCGTTTTTCTTTCTGTAAGTACCGCAGACTATCGGTTCCGTGTGCATAAGCAACATAACTACAGCCGCAGGATTCCACGCTTCGTCAGAATCTATAATTAAGAAGTCAGTAGCGTCACTTTCTGAAAATTTAGTCAAAGCCTGATCTAAAGCAACTTCAATTAAAAATCCACCTTCGCTCGCCCAATAATCCTGTTTAATCCCCAACCTTTCTAAAACTAAAGCAGTCTTGTATAAAGATTCTGCGTAATTAGAAATAGTCTGCCTGTTATAAAAAGTTGTGAATAATACTACCTTACCGTCATATCCTTTCATAAGAGTTTGAGGGGAGATTTTAACCTCCCCTCTCGATTCTCCTTTTAAGCTGTAGCTACAATTCCGAAAGTCTCTAATGCGACAAGTATCGCATTAACCGCAGTAACTATAGCGTCAGCCTGTGTAGAGGCCGCATACCCGTAAGGGGTAGTGGTCGTAGCCGCCGCAGTAGAAACTGAGACAATGTGCGAATTTTGTATCGCCGGAGTAGCTCCGTAAACGCTGATGAGTTCCGATGCGTCAGCACCAAAGATAGTACCGTCATCGTTACCCTTATCTAAATATCTGTAATCTGTACCCATGTTCGTTTCTCCTTATTTTCAATTTATCGGTGTTTCTTCCCATATAAAACTTGCCACCATCGAAGCCGCGCCCGATGCAATGGTTGTATAAATCGCGCAGAACCCGCCCGGAGGCAGTATCAAATAACCGCCGAGGTCGAAGTTGTACGCAGGCTGTACGTTGGTTATCGTAATAGCCGCCGTCAGCATAGAGCCAAACGATTCTATGAGTGTCGGTGCTATAGGCAACGTCGCGCCGGTATCAACCTTCCCTACCGGGGCCGCTCCGCCGAGGTAGCAGTTCCTCAGTGTCGTTGACGGCACAGAGTGAGTGACTTCTGTAGAGCTATACCCGCCTTCTATGGCTATTATAGAGCCTGTGGTCGGCTGTGCTACTATCATGCCCACGCCTACCCTCAACACCGATATGTCAACCTGCGACGTTACAGGGTTTGACAGCACGAGTCCTGTATAAACCGTGGTTAAACCCACCACGGTTACAACCCCCGCCTGATTCGCGGCTGTCATAAGCCGTCCTGCTTTTGCCATATCGTAATATCGGCCATGACATTCCGATACGATAAGATCACCTTTTATGCCGGTTCTTAACGGATTAACAGTACCGCTTCCTACCGATATTTGTCCTACTTTTCCTTCGAGTAACATTTTATCCTCCTAACCTTTCAATGCCATGTTCATGGCATATATCATTCTCAAGTCTTCAACCCACTGATCGTGCCAGATATAGGTAATTCCGGTATTAACTTCGTGAAACAGTTCCCCCGGCCTTCCATTCGGCTTGGTGTCGGTTGATAGACCTATGTAACTTTCCGCATCAATGACTGTTTTAACTGCCATTGTATTTTCTCCTTATGACATAACCCTGACCGCCCATCTCGGACGTGTGCATTTCTGACCGAAGATAACGTCAAGCCTGCAAGGGAACTGGTCGTTAGTTACATCGTAATCTCTGATAAGTCTTATCGACATACCTTTGGCGTTAGCTCTGTATGCAAAGTCCTGCCCTTTCGGTACTTCGAGGTCTGCCATTACGAATGTAAAAGCGTCCCTATGGAAAGCAAGGTTCTGAAGGTATGCAGTTGAAGCCGTACCGCTCGATCCTCCAAGGTCTACAACAGTTGCCGCAGAAGCCGCAGTCCAATCAGCGCAATAGCAATTCTGCTTCGGGCCTGACTTGTAAATAGGCCATGCTACCGTAAGGTCTGCCGCGCTTCCTGTAGCCGTATAAGAAGTACCCACTACAAACTGTTTCAGGTGGGTATAAGCTACTTTAGTCTCCTGGTTGACTTCATAAACTCCGGCTACCGTGATTATGTCGCCTTTGAGATAAATCTCTCCGTTAGTTCCAGTTACGGCAAGGTGGGTGTCCCCGTTAGCCGTACCTGACAAGTTGCAAGTCCCCGCAGTTGTACGAGTTCCAGTAGTATGAACAGGAGTCATTTCAGATTCCATACATTTAAAACTATAAACAGAACCCATGTGTCCTTTTTCATACTGTGTGGAAATTGCAGATGCAGGCTGATAAAGTCCTTTAGAATCGGTTATCAGTGAGTTCATTGCAAGTGCGCTTCCAAGATAAATCCTGTTCCCGTCGTCCGGTGCAAGTCCCTGTTGCATTGTAGCTCTCGCGGCCACAAGGTCTGCAAGAACCGGATGTGTGCCGAAAGTTGTGTTTTCAAGGTTGTAAACTTCTTTGTAGCAAGCGGTTAAAACTGTTTTTTCAGTTTCTGCCGCGAGCCTTGCCATCGCAGGTTCGAGAAATCTTTTTGAGAAATCGTCTATTGACAGAGTAAGTTCAGCAGAACTGAACTCCATGTCAATGCCGAGCTGTGTAGCGAGTGTTAAGGTCTGTGTGCTTTCAGTTACATTCACAGTATCCATAACCGCGCCAGTCCTGACGGAAAACTCGTTAGCATCACGAATTAACAAAGTCCCGCCGTTCTTCGCGCCAGTCTGAGCAAAACGCCCGTCATATTCGCGATTAATATTTTTACAGAAAACTAAATTGTTTTCATATATCTGAAGTGCCTTACGAGTTATATCGCCAGCACTTAACGTCTTGAGTGTGTTCGCCATTTACTTATCCTCCTAATCGTTTTTTAATCTCTGCCAGCTTCTTAGCATTTTCCCGATCTATCCACTGTTCGTCTGTGAGTTTAGAATCATCAGTTACTTCGATTCCTTTATCTCCGGAGACTGGTCTTATGGGTTCGGGAGCCTGTGAAGCCTTTAAAGTTAAAGTTGAAAGTTTACCCTCCAACTTGCCAAGTTCCCTCATCATCTGATGATAGGGCATCTGGCTTAATTTCAATGCTTCGTTTTCGTTTTTACCGAGATAATAAGCAACTTCGGCAAGCTGATCTTCGAGCAACGCTTTCTGCAAAGCAGGTGCGAAAACTTTTTTATCAAGTGCCTCGTCAAAATCCGTGTATTTAGCCCTTACAAGTTCGGCGGCGGCGTTAAACTTTTCAAACGCAATCTCTTGATCCATCTTTGCAGAGACTTCCTGCTCAATTTGCGCTTTCTGCTTGTCTCGCCATCCCAACAAAGAATCTTCGTAAGTAGTAACGGCCGCGTCATACTTCACATGATCTATATTCCCATACTCATCTGTAAATTGCGTCATGCTCGGTCTTGCCGGTCTGCTACCTTCTGACTTTCTATACTCCGAAAGTTCCGCTTCCGCTCTTTCTGCTCTTGCTTTAGCCTCGAATTTTTCACGAGTTATCTTGTCAATTCTTGCCTGTACTTTCCGGCTGTAATCTTCGTTCGGTTTTATCTCTGGCTCAGAGGGTTTAACCTCAGTTTCTTCAGAGGGTTTAACCTCTGTATTTTCCTCTGCTGGTACTACGGGTTCAGTAACTTCCGTTACAGCTTGTGTTTCCATTTTGAGTCTCCTTTCATGGCATTAAAGCCAAGTTTATTGTGTCCCCATCTGTGGCTGACCTTGCGGTTGTCCTCCGGGTGATTGTGCTTGACTCTGTGATTGAATGGCCTGCATTATAGCCCCTGCTATCTCCTCACTTCCAGGTACGTCCAAGTATTTCATAAGCAACGGCAATAAAACCGGCGCATATTGCGGGCCCGCGTACTGCATAGCCTGAATTATATTGTCTGCTGTCTGCTGTCTGCGTGACGGAGATCCCGCGCTTCGTACCCTTATATCGTAACGTCCTTTGCTCAAATCGTTAAATATCGCCGGCTGTCCGTTTATCATAACCGGATAATTTATCTGAATATTCTGGTCAACACCGCGCAGTCTTATAATCCTCGCGTTATCGTAAATCTTCGGTATGAGTTCTATTAAAATCTTTTTAGTTTTTATTTTAGCTTTTCTTAAATTCTCCTGAAACGAATATACTCCGAGGTCAGACCTTGAGTTTCGTGCGTTAATAGCCTTGCCCGACCTTTCGTTAGACTGCATACCTAAAGAAGATTCGTACATACCCATAATATCTTTAATATTATTATCAAATAATTGTATTAAAGTCATGGCTCCGGGGTCTACCGGAGCTACGGGAGTTCTTTGAGGCAGGGATTGCCCTCCGGGGTTGACCTGCAAATATGGCAGATTTTTAATATTGGCGTTTCTCCAATCGTCCTCAAACCCTTTAATCTGCTGAGGCGTTACGATAAACGGAGCTTTCGGAGCGAGTGCGACCTTTTCAGTTAAACTCGTAAGCCAATAATTATATCCCCTTTGTCCGTCTTTGGCATCGGTTATTAAAGACTTTTTATAAGTCTTACCAAGCAGATGAATCTCATGCCCCGAAACTTCGACTATTGGAATTTCAGTACCGGGCCAGATACCCTCGTCCAATATTTCAGTACCGCTTATCTTATACCATTTAATTTCATAAGTCTGAACTTTACGGGTTCTTAAAATTTTTAAATTATCAAACTGATGTTCGTCTATCTTTTCCGCTACTCCGGTTTCTCCGGTTACAGGGTTTTGTATTTCAACAATTTCTTTTTCTTTAGGTACTTTAACAAAATATTCAGCTATGAATACTTTATTGTCCTGATACCACAATTCGTAATCTTCATTACCTGAATAACTTTCAAAGTCCGTCATCTCGCTTTCCGGGTATTGTTCTTTGAACTCTTCTTCGCTCAAGGCTTCTCTGATAAAAGCAAAATTGCCCTTCGGGTCAAGGCTTACCATGCAGGGGTTTTTAATAGGCTTGATTTTAATTTCCTGATCAAACCCGTCAGCACAATACTCTGTAAGTATTCTCCAATAGCCGAACCCGCCGCCCGCCGCGTGTTCTGCGGCCATCGAATAAACATCTTCGGCTTCGCTTCTGTATTCTATATCTTGTATCAGCTCATTATAAATTCTCGCAACCTGAATGTCTCCCTTATCGTCTACGGGGATAATGTCATCAGTATTCGGAAGTCCCTTCTCTGCATTAACGACCTGCGCGACAAACTTTGAAAGTTTATTCATAGTAAGATGAGGTCTGCCTTCTTCGTCCCTTGCGGTTACGTCAGCTTCGTCCCATTGGCCTGAACCGATATTAAAGGCAAACTTCATGTCTTTAATGAAAGCATCTTTGATATCACTTTCGGCGGCAGATAGGATTTTATAATGCTCTCTTGCCTTTTCTAAAAGTTTTTCTGTTGCCTTTTTCTCCGTTTCCTTTTTCATCCTCTCATCCACGATCCTTTTAACTTCAAACCCATTTTTACAAAATTGGTTTTTTTGCTTGTCATTCTGTCTTCGTAGTAAAAAAGTAAACACATAGCATCGAACTCGTCAGGAGATTGCCCTATTTCAGCCTTAATGTCTTTCTTATCTATAATCTGTGTATGGCCTTTATTATCAAATTTATAACGGGTAGCCGCGATCTGGTCTTTTAAATTCGGGTCGTCCGGAATACTTATAAGCCCTTTTTCAAACAACTCCCGAACCCTCCAATACATCTCAGCTCTTTTATTGCAGAATCGCGTAGGATCGTCAGCCTGTCGTCTTACGTCTGCGGCCTCGACAATCCCGCCCTTCTTGTCTCGAAGCACACCCTCTACAGCCCAACCTACGCCTATGGTGTCAACCCGTACACAGTCAGGCTTTTCTAAATCGATATCCGCTCCCACCCAATTAGCCAACTCTATAGAATCGCTCGTCTTTAGACGCTTGAACGGATATATCTTATTCCCTCTCCTTTTAGCGATTATGGAGTTATCCCCACCGGCCCCACAGTCAACTGCCATTAGAAGTGCCGCGTCCGGCGAGGTAGTAATCCCCCTTTCTATGGCAGTCATTACCCAATCCCAATTTATTAAGGTTGATTCGTCGAACAAAGGCGGGAGTCCTAATACGTTCATCCGGAAAGTATTACTTTCCCGTCCGTACCTATATTCTAACTTCTTGATTCGTTCTTGATTGACAATTTCAGAGTCTTCTGCGTTCCATTGAAGCGTAACCCAATCGTCCCTCTTCCCCTGCTGAGTCTCTATAGCATAACCCTTAACGTGCATCGGATTAAAAATCAAAAACATCAAGTTACATTCGCCGGTCATGTTGTTCTCAAGAGTGCTGAACACAGGGTCTAAAATACCAGATCCCTCGTCCACCACCTGAAGCATATATTTAGCATGAAGCCCCTGTAAAGTCTCGACCTGCTCATTCGGGGCCATTTTAGGATTCGCCGCTTTCTTAAAAGCAAACCATTCTTTGCCCCTGACAGAATCGTCTACATCCTTCCTCAGTAACTTATCAGTCTGTAATACGAAATATTCTTTAATCGCGGAATGGCTTAGCCATAGAGAAATTTCACTCCAAAGAACCTTGTCTAATTGGTCTGAACTCACGGAAATGCAGGGTATCTTCGGGAACGGGAAGCAGAACATAAACCATAAAATAACCCAACTTGCGACTGCATCCTTCCCTACACCTTTACCCGCCATGATAGAAACGCCGAGTACGTCCCGCCTGCGGCCTTTCCTTTTATCGTTTACAAGGTCTTGTACGGCTTTAAGCCCTTCTTTCTGCTGTTTAGTTATGAAATAATTACTGCCGGTATCTGCGTTGTAGGGATTAATTATAAATTCATCTACGAAGAAAATAATGTCTCCACGACATTTTTTTAATAAGTTTTCTTGTTGACTTTGAGTAGGTTGCGTCATATACTGTCTAATATAGACTCCTAATATAGACTTTATTCATATTGAAAGTACATATTATAAGAACTTTGTCAAGCACTAAATAGGCGATTACAGACGATTAGGAACGATTATTGCAGAATATGACTGAAAATGAAATAAGAAACATAATATCCGACTGGCCTGCCAACAAATACCTCGAAATTAGTGATGCTAATCATACAATTAGCGATACTGAAGAATACACATCCTACGTTTTTACCAATCTTACGGCAGATAGATATTTATATTTCCCTGTTTGTAAAGATCATCCGGGTAAAACCTTCAAAGTTGTAAATTTCGATGCCGTTTTTAATGTAAGATGTGTGCCATCGGGAACTGACACTATTAACGGAGTAGCCGCAAACGCAATAATTCTCGCCAATTGGTACGATTTTATAAGCATGGTTACGGATTGGGTAGGGGCTACGTCAACCGAGGACGGAGGATATGTTCATCCTAATCATTCAGGGGACGCAACCTCGGTAGGCGACGGGGTTATCACATTAGACCCTGATGCGAAAAATCCTCCAATAGATGCGGATAGGGTTTTATATCAAGACTCTACAGCGGCTAATAATTTAGTCCGGTCTACATGGACTCAGGTTAAGGCATTTCTTAAAACATATTTTGATACTTTATATAATTTATACGTACATCCGAACCATTCAGGAGACGCGACAAGCGCCGGAGACGGCGCTATTAGCATGAACCCGGACGCGAAAAACCCGCCAATTGACGCGGATTTAGTTTTATATCAGGATACAGCTGCCGCGAATAATTTGGTAAAATCTACATGGACACAAATTAAAGCTTTTTTGAAAACTTATTTTGATACTTTATACTTGCCTATAACATCAAGACGTTCTGATCATATTGATATTAATATAGGTTGTTATAGTAGTATTACAGCCGGGACATGGTCTTTATATGTAAACTCCTCTCAATTGGGAAATGGTTACATATATAACTCCTCAGCCGCAAATAATGATCAAATTAATTTTTTAGTGTCTTTTGAAGCCGGTACATGGTCTTGCGGAATCATTTATCTTAAATTCTCTTATTGCGGTATATTAGATTTACTCATTGACGGCGTTTCAGTTGGAACAAGTGACGCATACGCCGCCGTCGTTACCTGGACTCAGCGCTTAATTTTTACCGGATTAGTAATCACAGAGGGTATTCATACAGTTTCAATAAAAGTAACAGGCAAAAATGTAAGTTCAACGGGGTATGTTTTAGATCTATCTCATTTTGGATTTTGGAGGACATCTTAATGAAACTTGAACCGATTGAAGTCTTTAATATTGAAACATACGAAAAAGGATATGCTAATCCGTCCAATATTCCAAATGGTTGGAGCGCTGAAAATTCAGCGCGCGTAATTGTAGAAAATTATATAGATCAAAAACAACAATTTGAAAAGAAAATTCAAGATAAACTTAGAGAAATGGCTATTAAGGCAGAAATAATTTTAGCAGAAACAGCATCAGTATCAACACCAGGGGCGGGATTTGTAAGTGTATACGCAGACACTACGGCAAACCCTAAAATGCTTTTTAAAGATGATGGAGGTACGGTTGTTGATATTTTAGACTCTCGGAATACAGTTACTGGCATCACATCCAAAACCTTTACAAATCCTACTCTAACCGCAGGGTCAATAACAGTACCCTCAATGACTATTACAAACGGCTCTCTCTTGACAAATGCGACTGTTAATACCTTAGAAGCAGATGGAGCTAATTTCTTCCTGACACATAACGTCACAACTACCGGCAGAGGGCATATACCCACTATTAGAATTTTCAGATTAACAGCTAACGGCGGGGCTATAGGCAATGCTATAACTGATTTTTTCGGGGCTACTAGTTCTTTAAGTTTAGAAGCAACTACATCATATCTTTTCGAGGCTGAGTGCTGGTTTTTAAAATCTACAGCGGGTACGGTAGTATGGACTTTATCAACGTCAGCCGCGAATTATATAAACCTTGCAGGACGGTGGCACGCGTCACCTGTAGCTACTTTGGCAACAGCAGGGGCCATGACTTCCGCCGGTGTCGTTACACAGGTCGGCCCTGCTACTGCGTTCCCGGCAACTGGGTCACTTACGAGCGCAGTTAATCATTGTCATTCTATTGTTGCCTTAATAGAAACAAACGCCGTTGGAAATATAAGATTGAGGTGTACAGAAAGCGCAGGTACTGTCACTCCTTTAAGGGGTAGTTATTATAAAGTTACAAAGTTACCGGCTAATACAGGAGCCTTTGCCGCATAATATAATTAAAGTAGGCACATAATGTATAAAACACTTAAAGATGTATACGGAAATAAAATCCAAGCTATTGAAATTTTAGGCGGGGCCGTCAGGCAGACTTATTCGGAAACCGAAGGTCAGTTCTTCGTAACTGTCGAATTTTATAAAACTATCAATGGGAAAGATGTGATTATCGAATCCTATACTAACCCTGTAGATAAGCAATCTTTTATCCAAGAATATAATAACAGGTTAGATGCTATCGAAATTCAGAAACAACTTACAATTGCGGAAATTTCCAAAATATCCGGAGTCGCAGGGTAATATCAATCTTCTGTAATTTGACGCTCTTTCTTCTTCGGCTTATTCGGACTGATATTCGCAAGCATCTTAAAACAGAATTTTATAAGCTCCGGAGTAACTCGCTTAAGAACTGAAAGTCTATCAAATTCAGCCTCCAACTTCGCATCATCCTTAGCCATATCCCTTGTAATTCT